>Ga0209521_10001969_pt1 | contig 16807 bp, 20 predicted proteins | sample Rifsed19ft4_FD_184016 | JGI IMG/M metagenome (GOLD analysis project Ga0209521, IMG submission 184016) | Soil microbial communities from Rifle, Colorado, USA - sediment 19ft 4 (version 2) | ecosystem: Environmental > Terrestrial > Deep subsurface > Rock core/Sediment | place: Rifle, Colorado...
TCCAGCAACTTTCCCAATCGAGCTAGAACCGCCAACCCCGCTTCCAAGACCCACACCATTCCGCCCCATTCCCTCACCACTCCCACGCCTCCGCACAGAATCAACCACACAGCTATCCAGAACGCTTATCCTACGAGAAAACTGGAACTAACCGACTACGCTACGCCTTAACCGGTTCTCTTTGCCCCACAGTTCGGACAAACAGTCACAAGCTGATCCATCAATGCTCCACAGTACTTGCAGGGAATCATAACGACTTGGTGAACAATCTCCTTCTCCCTAATCACCGCTTGCGCAGCTGGCTGCACAACCTGCAAATCCGCAACCTTCGACGTCACATCTGGACGCCCATCCACAGCCACAACCCCCTTTATCGACCACGTAACGCTCCTATCCAAAGCCTGATAAGTCGCACGCCCACCCGCAGGAACATTCACACTCAACGGAAAATCCCTCGTTTCCCCATTAGCCACATGCGTAGGTCCACTGAGAACAGGCTTAGCAGCGAAAAGCACTGAAGACTCCTGCACTTCCCGCGGCAAACTCCGCCTCAACTCCGCATCATACACTTGCCTTATAACCCTGGCTTGCTCAACACAAGAGATTTCGCAACGCACTTCAGTAGCCTCAAAATCCTCGGTTGAAGAAACAGTCAAAGTACCCTCCAAATTCTCGCCCAACGCGACACTGTACTGATTAAGCTTCAACTGCACATTTGCGTTAGGCGCCGAAAATTTATCCTTAAATTTCCTAAAGAACAACCTCAACTCACCAGCATAGTTTGTACACTTGTTAAGCTATTTAATATTTTAGAGTTGCGCTCTCCGAAATAATCATTCAAGCACCTTTCACAGCCCTCACCGTTCTCTCCAACAAAAGCTGAGCCGCTTCCTGAGAAGGCCAACTGCCAAGCCCGCAGTCAGGACCAGTAAACGTCATTCTGTCTCCATATTTCTCTTTAGCAACGAGGTACCTTTTCCTTATTGCGTCTTCGCTGTCAACCATCTGTTCCGCTGTTGGCTTCACAACGCCCTCATCATGCAGTTCCGCCATAATCGAGTCAATATCCGTCCTTGACACACCAACCCGTATTTGCTTGTCCGCAGCCTCCAACATCTTCCGCGAGACACCTTCAATGTTCTTCGGCGACGCAGCATACTCAAACGACACCGCATCAATGTTTTTTACGCTTAACAAATCAGCGAGTCGTGACGGCGAGTGAAGATGAATCTGCCTCACTGCACCTTGAAAATCAAAGGCTTTTTCCAAAACTTCGCGTATGTTGTCTTTTCCAGCGGCTATATCCGCGAATCCAAAGCTCGGCTCATCTATAGATACCACTTCAGTTTTAACGTACTTGAGGTCTAAGATAGAGTTCCTTGCGAAACGTCGTATCGTCTCCGCGAAACTGTCAAGCACATCACTGTAAGGAACGGTTCCAATTTCTTTCAAGTATTGCTCCATCGGACCGAAAATACACACGCGCAACAGAATCTTCTTTCCCAGTTCTTCACTGAGCCTTTTGGCTTCTTCGCGGATTAGATGCACTTCTGGCAGAACCGCGTGTTTCTCCTCGACTAGGAAAGTGCCTTTCTCCATCGCCATATGGATAACATCGGCGACTTGTCTTATGCCATCGTACTGCTGCGGGTAATTGACCACGTCCAGTCCTGTAAGGCTTTTCTTCTTGAACGCGTCAAGCGTGACCACGCAGAAATTCTTCAACAAAAAATCGTCTTTTCTAGGGTCTTTTCCGTTGATTATTGCTTCTCTTGCAAGGCAATATGCCCTATCGAAGGTTTCCCTGTTAACCGTGCGCGGTAACGGAAAACTCCCTACATCATCAACCAACGCAGCCATGACGGCGTATTACCCATAGAATTCTTTTAAAGCTATAGCCTGTACCGCTAACTCTGCGCAACGCTAAAGAGCATTTGCAGAGGCACACCTATAAAAGAGGGAAAAACCACATGCTTATCCAGCAAGAAGTTTCGGAAAACATGACAGAAGAACCTAACAAGCAAGAGACGCCTCCCCCAGAGAAGCTCCTAATTGATGACCCGTCAAACTTTCAATTTCATGCCGCTTATTTCGTTTACTCCGAACTATTTGACAAAGCAACTGAAACCGAAGTCAAAAGAGAATTAAACATGAACATTGAAGCACTCAAGCAAAATCAGATAAACTGCGAGACATTCTACGGAAATATAGCTCGTCACCGAAAAATGGCCCCTGCTCAACACCAAGACAAGTTTTCCTTACAAACCCAGAGAAAAAGAGACTGGCGCATGAAAACCCAAAGGCAAGAAAGAATCAAAAGGCACAAAAAATAAGTTAGGTGCCTGAAAGTTCAAGCGTACTTCTTTGGGCTAGTTCATACAACGTCATGAAGGAAAACTGAAAATTCACTAGACGCAAAAACCCAAGTAAGCTTTTTATACTCTAAAGAAAAAGGCATGGAAAGTTTAAACATGTTTAAAGAATCCATACGCAATCTTTAACTTTCCCAAAACAGGTCACCATGCTGATAAAAATGCCTACACCAAAAGCCTTGAATGTAACATTAATAGCTATGAACGCTGCTCTCTACGCGGCAATTGGCTTAGTATTGTACTATGTTTTTCCCGTAGTCGCGCCAACCGTTGGAGGAGTGAGATTTTGGCCAGTTGTGGTGATTCCAGCAGCATTTGCAGTGCTCTTCGGACCGCTTGTAGGAGGCGCAGGAGCAGCCATAGGAATTTTCATAAGCGACGTACTGATACACGGCGACCCGTTGCTCAGCCTAACGGCAGGAGTAACTTCAAATCTTGTTTGCTTTGGCTTAATCGGCTATTTATCGCGTGTGAAATTGAATTGGAAAAAAGCTTCAGTGGGCTTAGGCGTAGGAGTGGCGATGCTGGCAACGCTCGGCTACCTCTTGACTACACCGCAAACTGTCGTCAACTACTTCACCACTTCAACATCAACTATTTCAGTGGAAGAAGCAATGTGGAGAATTTACTTCGTGCTCGCCATATTTGTAGTCAGCTGCGGCATAGCAATTGCAGTCGGATACTTCATGCCTAAGTGGCGAAGCTTCGGCGTAGCTTCAATAGTAGGCTTATTGGTTGGAAGCGCCATAATAGGTATCGGCGTTTGGGGCTACACGCAACTCTTCGCGTTGCCCGCTGCAATCGGAGGTGCCTTTCAACTTCCGTTCTACGCTGGGCTTATACTTTTCGCATGGACTTTTGCCACTGAAATCCCCTTCATGATAATCATCGTACCGCCCATCGCTGAAGCATGCCGCAGAGCGTTCCCGTGGATAAGAACTCAGCAAGGAGAATAAGCGAAAGTGACGAAAGCCCATGCGTTCAGCCCTGCTGGAATCTCGAGCTTTTTCGAGGTATGCGACGTCGAACCCAACGGAACCCTAATCTCAAATTCTGACCGCATCGGTGCCCGAGGCGGAGGCTTCGTCATCCAAAAAGGCGTCCACACCCACGTAGAAGTTAATGAAGCAAAAACAAACAGTGTAAGCGTGTTTATTGATGAGAAAATGGCGCCAGAAGCTGAAACCACACGAACGGTTGCAGAAGCGCTTTTGGCGAAAACCCACAAAAAATACACAGTAGCAATAAGGCACAGAGTTGAAGTTCCAATCGGTGCAGGCTTCGGTTCCAGCGCCGCAGGAGCCTTAAGTGCAGCCTTAGCCCTGTCGAAAGCGTTAGAACTGAAATTAACGTACAATCAGCTCGGCAGAATTGCGCACGCGGCAGAAGTCAAGTGCAAGACGGGGTTAGGCACCGTGGGCCCCTTAATGCTGGGCGGGTGCATACTCACCGTTGAGCCAGGCGCGCCCGGAATCGGCATTATCGACCGCATACCCATCAGCGCGGACTATGTGATTGTCGCGGGAGTATTTGAGCCCATACCAACTAAGCAAGTGCTGTCTTCGCCTGAGAAACGAGAGACTGTTAACCGTTTGGGCAGGAATACTTTGAAAGCCATCCTAGATGAGCCTTCCTTGGAGAATTTTTTAGCGTGCTGTCTCGAGTTTGCTGAGAAAGCGGGATTCATGACAGCGCGCGTCAGGCAGCTGGTGCATCTTGCTGAGAAGGCTGGCGCCATTGGGGCGGCGCAGAACATGGTTGGCGAAGCGGTTCACGCGCTAGCACGCATGGAAAATGCCAAAAATATCGCAGAAGCTTTTAAGCAGTTGTTACCAAACGAGAAAATCCTCGTGACCAAGATTGATCTTCAAGGCGCCAGGCTGATAGGACATGAAAAAGTTTAGAAAAGTCGCGGTCGGCGGAACCTTCGATGAACTTCATAAGGGACACAAAGTTTTGCTCATGAAAGCCTTTGAAATCGGCGAACGCGTCGTGGTTGGCTTATGCACTGACGAGTTCGCGGAGAAGCTGGGCAAGCCGCATATAACGGCGCCTTACGAGGAAAGACTGAAAGAACTGAAGGCGTTTTTGAACAACTTGGGTCTCTTAGGAAGGGCGGAGATTATTCCTTTGAATGACCCCTTCGGACCCACTTTAGCCGAGAGCTGCATCGAAGCGTTAGTTGTGAGCGAAGAGACGAGGCCAACAGCCTTTAAAATCAACGAAAAAAGACTAAAAGCGGGATTGCCGCCGCTCAAAATAATCACCATCAACATGGTTCCAGCCGAAAACTGCACACCAATCTCCACCACAAGAATCCGAAAAGGCGAAATAGACCACGAAGGCCGCTTGCTCAAGAGATCCCGCAATTTCTAAAAGTTTCCGCAATCTCAGTTGGTTAGCACGATTTGATTGCGGCAGGTCCTTCTGCAAGTGATTCAGACTTCAACGAATATCGCGGAATTTTGGATTTTGACCTTAAGAGTTCTCAGAGACTTATATGTACTTGGCGTTAGTGATTTTCCAGTTCTAACGTTAAACTTGGCTTTGTGAAAACCGCAAGTCAAAATGTCATCTTGAACGCTTCCGAAGAAAAGAGGGTATCCCATGTGAGGGCATCGGTTTTCAAAAGCAAAAAGCTGTCCTTCAACGTTTATGATTAGTATTTCCAGTCCCTCCACGTTAAAGACCTGCATTTGATTCTTCAAAGCATCCTCGAGTTCCGCTATCTTGACAAATTTGCCCATGTCATTTTCACCTTGTCATTGTCGCTTGAAGGTTTAAACAAATAGATAGTCTAACAGCATCATGATGACAAAGCCTGCAATTACGCCGAACGTGGCTTCTCTTTCAAATCCTTTTCTGTGGCTTTCTGGAATCATTTCATCGCTTACCACGAAAAGCATGGCGCCAGCAGCGAAGGCGAGCCCCCACGGCAGAATGGGTTGAAAAACGGAGATTAAGGCGACACCAAGCAAACCTCCTAAGGGTTCGACTAACCCCGTCAGCGTTCCGTACAGGAGTGCCTTGCGCCGGCTGTAGCCTTCCCTCACCAAGGGCAAAGCTACTGCGAGACCTTCAGGCATGTTTTGCAATCCAATTGCCGTTGCTATCGCAAGACCAGCGGCCACATTTCCGCTGCCGAAGCTTACTCCGACAGCTAGTCCTTCAGGAAAATTATGGATCGTTATGGCAATTACAAAGAGCCACACTCGTGACAATTTTGAAGGTGGACCCTCTGCTCCTAGGGCGGGATGAAAATGCGGAACGAAGCGGTCGATCAAATGTAGTACCAGCGCGCCTAGGATGATTCCGAAAACGGCAACTAATGGTCCGCTCAAGTCGAGTGCTGGAACTATCAGACTAAAAGAGGTAGCTGCAAGCATTACGCCCGCTGAAAATCCAAGCATAACATCCAGTAGTCTGTCCGAAATTCGTTTCATAAACAACACTGGTAGGGCTCCTGCTCCCGTCGCTAATCCGGCTAATAGACTGGCGGCGAAACCGATCCAAATCGTTTCCGCACTCAATGATTTTCCTTCCTTATTTTAAGCGTCCATTTATGCTATTTTACTTTTCCTAAAAAAAGTGGAAAACATTTGACGTTGTCGTATTCTGTCATTCGATGTGGCGGAACTTCTGAGTGTAGGGTCCTTCTCCTGGCGTTCTTCGCCTAAAGTGTCCTGAGGGCCTGCCTTCGAGCAGTTCTTGGAACCATGCTTCATGTTCTACTTCCTCTTGCAGTATCGCAAGTGCTATATCGTAGGTCCTATGGTCTTTTCCGTAGGTCATGTTGCAGATTTCAGTGTAAACGCGCACGGCACATCGTTCTGCTTCTAATAAGATTTTCAAAATCGCTTTGGTGTCGTTTGGGTTTTCTGGAAGATAAGCAGCCGAGCAAGCTGCGTCATCATGTAGTTCTCTGAGGTCTCTGTAGAGTTCTCCGCCCAGTTCATAGATGCGTGGTGCGAGCGTTTCAAAGTGCAGCCTGTCTTCGAGCCTAGCGTCTTCTGCAACTTCCTTGATTGTCTCGCCTTCAAGACCTGTGCAGTGCATTCTCAGGAGAGTGTAATAGTAATAGGTTGTGAACTCTGCCGCAGCCGCCTTTTTCAGCTTGTCTATTAAAACGTCTACGTTGACTCCGGCTTTTTCCACCATCTCTCTGCCTACATTCGTCGAGTATTTCTTTTCCATCGGGTTGTCACCTCCTTTTCAGGTCTGTGTTTACTGAATTGATGTCCGTTACTAAGTAAGAATGATTATTATTTAAGAATTACGCTATTTTAGAACAAACCATTTAAGCAACATCACAATTGGTTTATCCTATACCAGTGATACCATGGATGAACAGCAGCTCATAACAAAACTTCGCAGTAAAGGTTACAAGATTACCCCTCAGCGATTAGCGATTTGCAAGCTGGTACTTTCAAGCAAAGACCATCCAACAGCCGACCAGATATACGAAGAAGCGAAAAAAACACACCCTGCAATTAGTTTAGCCACTGTTTACTTTACGTTAGACCTTCTCAGAAGTTTAGGCTTACTGCAAGAGCTTGGTTTCAGAGACAGAAGCTCAAGATACGACCCAAACACCTCTCCCCACATTAACATCATCTGTCCAAAATGCGGTAAAATCTGTGACTATGAGGCTAAAAGCGTCAAGAAAATGTGGTCTCAAATAGTTGCAGAAATGGGCTTCAAACCGCTACGACAACGTTTAGATGTCTATAACCTCTGTAACGCATGTAGCAAAAAATGGAATAAAGGCGGGCCCGACGGGAATTGAACCCGCGGCCTACGGATTAAGAGTCCGCCGCTCTAACCTGACTGAGCTACGGGCCCGCTGAAACTCTTGAAAGAGAGGCTTCATCAAGAAATATAGAGTTTACGGTTTTGAGTTCGCGTACCGCGCAAGTATGTCTGGCTTGTCGCTGGCTATGCCGTCAACCCCTTTCTTTGTGTATTCCGCGACTTCTTCAGGCTTATTTATCGTCCAAACTATGACTTTTAAGCCGTTCTCATGAGCTTTCTGAACGTTAACCGTGTGCGTAAACTTGTAAAAGGAAACAAGATAGCTTGCTTTCAGCTCTAACGCTGCTTTTATCGGATTCCTGTGTGTCACGTAGATCAAGCCTGTTTCCACTTCCTTGTCCAATTCTCTAATTTTTCGCAAAGCGTCCTCGATAAAGGAAACTATGATGACGTTTTTCTGCAGCCCGTTTCCATGCACTAGTGAGAACACTTTTTCTTCGACGCCTGTTTCCTTCAGTTCGATGAGGATTTTTGCCTTTTTATCCAAGAAGTCTAGGGCTTCTTCCAACGTGGGTATTTTCTCGTTTTTTTCTGTGGAAAACTCTTTTATCTCTTTAAGCGTGAGTTCGTTGACCAAGCCTTTGCCGTTGGTTGTTTTTTTAATGTCGGCATCGTGAATAACGACAAGTTGTTTGTCTTTTGTTTTCCTCACATCAAGTTCAACAGCGTCTACGCCTATCTCTAATGCTTTTTTAAAACTGCGAAGCGTATTTTCAGGCTCGTAGGCTTTCGCTCCCCTGTGACCTATACGCAACATGATAAGTTGCTGAAGAATCGAAAACTTATATAGTTTTACACTGCACTCAAACGCTGAGCGGATAAACTATGCCTTCTCAAGAAGAAGTCGTTTTGAAACCCATAGGTTTCGTCAGAACCGAAGCCGTGAGCGATGAAGTTAAAGACAAAGGCAGAATCTCACAGATTATCCTTCGCAGCGAGTTGGCTGAAGCTTTAGAGGGCATCGCCGAATTCTCGCACTTATTCGTGCTGTTTTGGCTGCATGAAGTCACGAGCGAAAAGCGTAAGACATTGAAGGTTCACCCGCGCGGCAGAGAAGACTTGCCGCTGCTGGGAGTTTTTGCCACGCGCACCAAACTTCGTCCAAACCCTATTGGGCTAACGCTTGTTGAGCTTTTGAAAGTGGAAGGCAACGTTTTGACGGTTCGCGGTCTCGATGCATTTGACGAAACGCCTGTTTTGGACCTAAAGCCCTTTGACTTCTGGGATATGGCTAAAGATGTTAAAGTGCCGCGATGGTGGATTAAGCTGGAAGAGGAAAAAGTCCAAAAGCCTTAGGTCACGCGTCTCTTTAAGAATTCTATATCCGATTGATTTTAGCCACGCGCACTATAGCAGTCTTTCAAAACCATATCTTGCTTCTGCTGCCTTGATGATTTCTTTTCGGAGGTTTTCTCCCTTTAACTGTGCTTTCCTCATCTTCGCGAGTTCGTCAGCAAGTGCCGCGTCCTTGAAGACGGTGCCTATCCATTTTTCAAAATCTTCCCTGTAAAGATGAAACTCCAACGAATCTATAGCGACCTGCTTAACTATTTCGTAAAAGTCTTTGAGGCTTTTTGCTGCGAAACCAGTGGGCTGCCCAATTCCCGTGTAAAAGTGAAACTCCATATCTCTTGGAACCAGCGCAAAGGCTTTGAGAATGGCTTTTCCCTTTTCCGTTATGCCGTATCCGCCTCCCACCTTTCTTACGAGGCCTGCCTTCACCAGTTCTTGCAAGCGTTCTATAGTCTGGCTTGGGTTTAACCCGACCATCCGCGCGAACTCGTTCAAGTCCATGCGGCTTGTAGCCTCGTTCATAACCTTCAAAACCTTTAATCGTTCTTCCATCAAAGTGCGGTTCGCCTCCAACGCATTTATTATTCACTCATAGAACCTTAAATGTGTTGATGCTGCGTGTGCAATGCGTAACACATAAATTCCTTTGTTTCATCCTAGAGATTTTTGTCGGGCGGTAGCTCAGCCTGGTAGAGCTTCCGAGCTTGCTAGCAAGGGCTAGCTGGCGGAGACGCTGTAGAAGTCTACCCATGGTAGGCATCACCCAGCCTGCCGGGCACACAACAGAAACCGGAGCGTCGTAGGTCCAAATCCTACCCGCCCGACCAAGCTCATTTTAGAGAAAGACGATTTGACTTGAAAATCAAGCGTGAATGAACCTTTAGAATGGCATGTCTCGATGTTTTGGTTAGGGTCTTACGCATTCGGCTTTGGGTCTGTTGGGTCTTTTTGCCGTTCTTTTCCGCTTGTGGTAGTCGCACTCGTTAATTCGAGTTAACAGCCAGCCTTTGTCTTGATACACGCAACCGCACGGCAACGTAACAGTCTTATGTGTTTGACCAGTGTCTTTCTGCGTCATTTTCCAGTTCCTTACTTCTCATGATTGGCGCTTCTGGTTTATAACTTTCTGGCAAAGCGCCCTAATCGCGCGTGCCCTCGAAGCACAAGTATAAGTTTAAGAACAGTACCCACTAAAAAGTCAGCTGGAGATGAAAGTTTTGAAGACGCCGTCGCATTTTATCGATTTGAGGAAAGCTCCTAAGATACAGCAGTTTGAAGGCTTGGAAACCACGATTTTGACTGGCTTGCACGGAGAGAAGATGATGATGGTTCTGAGCGCCACACTGCCCAACCACAGCGTTCCAGTTCATTCTCATCCGCACGAACAAGTCGGCATGGTCTACAGCGGGAAAGCAGTTCTGAGAATTGGCGATGAAGAACGAATCGCAAAGAAAGGCGACTTCTACTGCATCCCTGCTAACGTGCCTCACAGCGACGTATGCATCGGAGACAAACCCTTCATCATGCTTGATGTCTTCTATCCACTGCGCGAAGACTTCACCCAAAAACTAAGCAAACAAAGCCCCCAAATAAATTGAGAGCCCTGAAGAAAACCTTTTGCAACTTGCTGAAGGATTTAAGCTTGCGGTCGGGTAAGAGAAACAGTTTGCGAGACCTTGCCACACTGATTGTTCTAAGCTCGCTAGGAGGCGTCACGAGTGTGCTTGTCGGCTACGCTGGACAACTCCTGTCGTCAACTACACTTTTTCCCTTTGTAACGTCTCAACTCTTGTCTGGATTACATGTGTTCTGGCTCATCTTAGCCGCCATAATGGTGCCCATGCACGGTTCAGCCACGACTGCAGGTGCCCTAAAAGGGCTGATTGAGGCGTCGCTACTCAGCCACCTCGGTCTCTTTTCCTTCTTAGTATCCCTTTTGGAAGGAGCAATTGCCGATATAGTCTTCGCATTCTTGAAAAGAGAACATAAAACCACCATTTACGTCGCAGGAGGTTTATCATCAGCCAGCAACCTCTTAATTGTTCAGCTCTTCTTTTTGCCGCCCCTTCCGATTCTGATTTATGCTTTAGCGTATTTCGCCGCTTTCCTGTCGGGCTTACTTTTCGGCGGCTACCTGACAACCAAAGTGCTAAAAGTCATACCCGCAAGCCTCTAAATCACAACGAACACTCTCTCACGCACCCCACAACAAGTGGCTGAAACGCCACCGCAGAGCACAAAAATCGCAACGCATCAACATGCTTTTATTAGCGACATTAGAACTACAATAACAAACGTATTTGCATTAACGAAGGCACAAACGGTATGGTGGAACTCAGGACGCAGGAACAGAAAATTCTCTCCGCTTTAGAGAAGCTAGGCGGAAAAGCCACAGCGGAACAGTTAATAGTTGACTGCAATTTTCCCGATGCTACCGTCATGCGTGCCGCGCTGACGCTGCAAGAGAAAAACCTCATCAAAGTGCACGCAGAGCAACAAAGCCAAATCAAACTGACAGCGGAAGGAGAACTTCACGCGAAAAAAGGTTTGCCAGAACGCAGACTAATCAAAACCGTAGCTGCACTAGGCGGAAGCGCAGACCTAACCAAAGCCGCTGAAAAAGCAGGTTTGGAGCCACAGTTCGTCCAAATCGCCTTAAGCTGGGCTCTCCAAAAAAAATGGGCAGTTTACGACTCGCAGACCAACACAATCCGCATCGCAGAACCAGCCCTGCATCAAGTCGTAATTCCCGAGAGAAACGACGAAGCGTTGCTCACCTTTCTCTGCGCCAGACCGAAAACAACACTAACCGACTTAACCGCGGAACTGCAATCAGCCGTTGAAACGCTGAAAAAACGCAAACTTTTAACCGTTGAGTCCAAAACCAAAAGAATCCTCACAATTACAGAAGTTGGCAGAACCGCCATGCGGGAACGTATGGCAAAGGGCACAACCACACTTGAGGAAGTGACGCAGCTCACGCCCGAACTCATCATCACAGGCAAATGGCGAACAGTAAAACTCCAAAAATACAACATTGAGGCGCCTGTGGCTAAAACTTGGCCCGGCAAGAAACATCCTTACCTAAGCTTCCTCGAAGAGGTCAGAACCAAACTGGTTACATTGGGCTTCAAGGAGATGACAGGCACCAACGTTGAAACTTCGTTTTTCAACTTTGACGCTCTGTACACGCCTCAAGATCACCCAGCCAGAGAGATCTTCGGCATTTACTTTGTTAAAAAACCCGAGTTCGGCGACATAAGCGTCTACGAGGCTGCGGTGGCGAATGTTAAGGCGACCCATGAGAACGGGTGGATAACAGGCTCGTCAGGATGGGGTTACAACTATTCAATGCAAGAGGCGAAGCGCTTAATTCTCCGGGGACACGGCACATGCCTCAGTGCGCGAACCCTGTTAAGCAAGAACTTAGAAATTCCGAGCAGATACTTCTCTATTGCGCGCTGTTACAGGCCTGAAGTGGTGGATAAAACGCATCTTGCCGAGTTCAATCAAGTTGAAGGCATAGTAGTCGACGAAAAGCTTACGCTAAGAGACTTGCTAGGTGTGCTAGCGAAATTCGCCATCGAAATCGCTGGAGCAGACAAAGTGCGCTTCAAGCCTGATTATTTCCCGTTCACCGAGCCAAGCGTTGAGCTTAGCGCTTACAAAAAAGGCTACGGATGGGTAGAATTCGGCGGTTCGGGCATTTTCAGGCCTGAAGTTACATTGCCTTTAGGCGTTAAAGTGCCAGTCATCGCTTGGGGCTTGGGCGTGGACCGCTTGTTTATGATGCGCGCGGGCATTGACGATATTCGTTACATTTTCTCGCAGGATCTCGATTGGCTTAGGAGGAAACAGGTGGTATAGGCTATGCCGACGATTGATGTTGATTACGCAGAGTTTGAACGCTTGCTTGGCGTGAAATTGCAGGGTGATATGGCGAAGCTGGATGAGATTTTGGCTTTTGTGAAGGGCGAAGTGAAACTTTATGACGAGCGGGAAGGCGTGGTGAGCATTGAGATCAAGGACACGAATCGCCCTGACTTGTGGGGTATCGAAGGTTTAGCCCGAGCGCTGCGCGGTTTCCTCAATGTTGCGAAGGGACTGAAACAGTATGCTGTTGGTGGGACTATAGTAGATGTTTATGTTGACTCGCGGCTTAGGAACATTAGGCCTTTCATGGGCTGTGCCATCGTTCAAAATGTTAAGTTAACGGACACGATAATTCGCGGGCTCATGCACCTGCAGGATAAGCTTGACCAGACTTACGGGCGGAACAGGCAGAAAACGTCAATTGGGCTTTACGATTATAGTTTGATTGCTCCGCCGTTGAACTACACGGCTGTTAAGCCAGACGAAATCAGCTTTGCGCCGCTGGGTTTCGAGGAAAAGATGAATCTGGCGGAGATTTTAGAGCGCCATCCGAAAGGCATAGACTACGGCCACATCGTAAAGAAGCACAGCCTTTATCCGATAATTCTGGATTCGAAAAGGAAGGTGCTGTCTTTTCCGCCGATAATAAACTCGAACGATTTGGGAAGAGTAACAGAGGAAACGCGGCATTTGCTTGTGGAAGTCACGGGCACGATGCATGAAACAGTGCTTAACACGGTGAAACTCGTCACGTTGGCTTTGATTGACCATGGCGGCGAGGCTTACGCTGCAACAGTGCACTATCCGCCTAATGATTCCACTTATGGTTCGGAGGAGGATGTGACGCCCGACTTTCGGAGTAAGCGGATGGATTTGAGCGTTGAATACGTGGATAAGGTTCTGGGACTGCAATTAACTGGCAAACGTATTGCTGAACTGCTTTTAACAGCGGGTTTCGGCGTCGAAAACGTGAGCGAGAAGACTGTGGCGGTGCTGGTGCCGTGCTACCGCATTGATGTGATGCACCCAGTTGACTTAGTGGAAGACGTCGCCATTGCCTATGGATACAACAACATTGAGCCGCTTTGGCGCGAACTGCCCACAACTGGCAACGTGAGACCCGAACAACGCTTACTAGATGTTGCCCGTGAACTCATGGTTGGACTAGGCTTTCAGGAGATTTTGGCGTACACGATGACCAACCCTGAGACACTTTTTGCCAAGATGAACCGAGAAAAAACGCGCATTGTGGAAATCACTAATCCTAAGGTGGTGACCATGACGTGTTTGAGGAACTGGTTGCTGCCGAGCTTAATGGAGTTCCTGGGTAACAACCAGTCGGTTGAGTTTCCCCAGAAAATCTTTGAACTGGGCAAAGTCACACTCCTAGACGAAAAGCGAGAGACAAAAACGCGAGACGAAGAATGGTTAGCAGCTGTAATATCTCACGCGAACGCCAGTTTCAGCGAAATCAAATCCGCCTTGGACGCGTTCTTCATGAATTTGGGCGTAAACTGGCAAATAGAAGCAACGGGTCACTCAAGCTTCGTAGAAGGGCGCGTTGGTGCAGCGGTGGTTAACGGCGCAAATGTGGGCGTGCTGGGTGAAATCCACCCGCAAGTGCTTGAAGCGTGGAAACTTGAAAATCCGACTGCAGCCTTCGAAATAAACATGCAAAAAATAATTGAGTTGAAGTAAGTGCAAGCAGAATCGGAATAGACTCCGACGTTGACGGCTACAACCATGCCTGAAGACAGAATTGCCCTCTGCACATTCAAGACTGCAAGAGTAACAGCGGAACCCACGACCATGCCGATTAGGCATACTGAAACAACGAAGATTGCTACACGCTTCGCGTTTACCTGCTCCATCAGATTCAGCCTCAAGGATGACAGCGATTATGAGAAGAAGGTTTCTTAAGCAATCCCGCGGAAAAATAGCTACGAAAAAATCAGTACAATCACCTTACGAAGGGAGTGGAATGAATTTTCTTAACGTTGAAACCAACACGCAAAGTTTACTCACCTTGCGAATAGTGCCGCACTAAGCTCAGATCGTTGCTGCTATGGGCAGGACGAGGGAGATAATTACCAGGACTAGCAGCCCCCACCAACGCGGGGTCTTCTTGAATATCCATCGGCTGATGGCATAGCTTATCGACAGGGAAACCCCAAACACAATCAAGATCTTAATTTCTACAGGCCCCTGCGGCCATATCATCAGAATATCTTGGAAGGTCGAAACGAGGACTAAGTGTATCATGTAAATGTAGTAGGAATTGTCCGCTAAAGAGCTGATAGAGCGGGAGGGACGATTGAAATACCGCACGCCAAGCGAGCAGAAAGTAACCACGAAGGAGAGAAGCAGAAACGAACGGACTGAAGCATACAGCAACAAGTTAGCAGGTGAGAGAGTTTGGGTGGACAAGGGGTTCTGGAAAACACTCTGGCCAAACACCATGAAACCAACAGCCAGAAGAATGGTCGCTGGAACCCAAATACTCAATCGCCCCAATGGCTTGCCGTCAAGAAACCAATTTCTCGAATATCCGTAAATGCCCAAGCCGAAACACGCAGCGAAAATAAATAATTTCGAAGGCTGGAATTGCAAGAAAAGCTGTATCGTAAGCCAACTCGTATCCGGAACCAACAGGAGCGAAATGAAATAGCCGGCTACACAAACCAAACCAAAAGCTAACAGTACAAGCAGTGTCTTTCTGGTCGAAGGTGATTCGAATTTCGCAGGATTTGAATTCCCTCCCGTCAACATACTCTTGGTCTTATGAAGGAGAACGAAAACTGTGAAGAAACAGAAAAGCAGGGAGATAAACCAGAACTGCATACTGATATTTTGTGCGGCGCTATCGAAAACGCCCAAGCGAGTCTGTCCAACGCCTCCCAGCCACGTAAACCAGAAACTCAAATATCCCACAGCGTTTGCTGCTGACCGCATGTTTACTGCCCACCATAAAAACGGAAGAACAAGAATCACACTCACTATCCAGGCAAATCCCAACTCCCAAAACTTGCTTTTGAAAAAACCCAAATGCCCCTTTTTCCTGAGGGAACCAAGCGTAAAATATCCAGCGAGGAAAAAGAATAATGGCATGATAAAAACGTCGACGAGTTCCCTGATGTCGGTGGCAATCATTGAACTGCCGTCGTGAACGTTCCAGTAGGGAGTGTTGGTGGCGTAGGCGCCTGCGGCATGATAGAGAACTACCCCTAAAAGTCCTGAAATGCGGACAAAATCCATTGAGGCCATACGTGAAGGCATCTGTTCTTGTTTCTTGTTCATCGTAACAGTCCCCACTGCGGGTCTACTACCATCGATCGATAAATGAATTAACGCGCACGAAACACTGCAAAGGTCGTACCATCTTCACTCTTTTCTCATCCTTGTCCACGGACCTCCCAAAAAGAGTGTAAGAGCCATATTTCGTTGCAGTTTGTTAATAAGACTTGTGGAAACAGTCTTCAAAGCCTGCGCGGATCGCAATACCGAAAGTATGAAGGTCGACCTGACTGGAGTTCATGGTAGCCAGGGAGCAACATCTAATCGAAAACAAATTCAACATAAAACCAAGGAAACAAAAGATACCTCAAAACAAAAAGACAGCGAAAACAAAAAGGGAGGTCGTTAGTAAAGTAGTAAACATTCTAAGGTTATGCTGGATCTTGAGAGGGAGCTTCCCCACCTAAAGCTTCCTTGACACTGAAACCAATGATGCCAGCTAACCAAGCACTGACCGCAATCGGCACCCTATATTCAGGCGGAACGAAATCAGGGATTGCTGCGGCAGCTGTGCCGAAGGCACCAAATCCCGCACTCACTCCGACCATGACCGCTTGAACTCTGTTGCTTAAACCCATGTTGCACATTCACCTCCAAATCAGTTACTACGAGTAACCGTAGCATCTTCAACCGTGGGAGTCGCGGGTTTGGCTTCCCAAAGCTCCCAACCAAATTTGACGGCGTTTTTGCGAAACTCCTCAGGACGAATTAGTTCCAACTCTCACCCCAATTTGTCGGGAGCTATTGTTTTCGCCACAAAAACTCCGCATTCACGACAAACGAAAAGAAACAAACAGCCCTAACAAGCACACAAAAGTAAACACAAACAAATTCGGAGACAATACAACCTACCTTCGCCGCTTTATATAAGGGGGCTATAGTCTTTTCCACACAATAGTCGCATCTAACCAACAATCACTAAAAACAACTAATGATTACTAAAAATTACCAAATTGCTTTTCACAGAAAAACGATAGAAGGGATAGAGGTCTGATTTTCCATAGGCTACCTACACAGCTTTAACGAATACGCATCTGCCCACAACAAACGACTTAATAGCACTTATTCGCGAATGGAACTAAAACCTTATATAATTTCTCTGACTCTTGTTATAGTGAGGGAAAGAGCCAAAGTCTCAGTATCTCGAAGCCTCGGAAATCGCA
>Ga0209521_10001976_pt1 | contig 16770 bp, 21 predicted proteins | sample Rifsed19ft4_FD_184016 | JGI IMG/M metagenome (GOLD analysis project Ga0209521, IMG submission 184016) | Soil microbial communities from Rifle, Colorado, USA - sediment 19ft 4 (version 2) | ecosystem: Environmental > Terrestrial > Deep subsurface > Rock core/Sediment | place: Rifle, Colorado...
ATCCTGGCTCAACGATCACGACAACATTGTTCATCGAGATCACCGGCCCCACTGGATACAGATATTTCGACACGTTAGAGATCACCGTAGCCGCAGGCGCCACGGCAAGATTCCAGTTCACCTGGCAAGTGCCAACGAGCGCTGTCAACGGCAACTATCAAGTAATCGTCGGACTAGTCCCACCGACCGCCACTTCCCTCAGTTCAACACAGATAACCGTAACCTAGGGGGCCGCGCTTTAGGGAAGAGTCTGAAAAAGCGTACTATTCTTGCCAATTAGGTTGCGGACTTCTTCGACCGTCTTGAACGTCCCGATATCATAATGTCGCTTTGTCGTCAAATATGCATAAACGCTCTTACCATCTTTCATTAGTTGAGGAATGACATCGTGCGCCAGATCAGTGTTAGGCCTGCAATAGGAGAGAGTGTCGCTTTCAAGAATGTGTATACCCATGCTCATCGGATATCCCTTCAGGATTAGCTTCTCTTCGAAGTAAGTCAGCTTTCCATCATCAGCGACTCGACCAACACCATAATCTATTGGGACAGACGTACTCATCGCAATTGTGCACATCGCCTTCTTCTGTGTGTGAAAGTCGATCATCTCACTCAGATTCATTCAACATCATGATCTGGCTACTGGTCACGGTTTGTATTCTTGGACAACCCGTCACCGTACAGTCACCCATCCTTGCACCATTGGCAGTGCTAAAGTTCCTGCCAGCGCTCCTTACAAAGAATGCACGAAATTTCGGCCTAATGTCCCACCAGTAGTTGCTGGGATGGATCGGGATTCAGTCGGGGGGATCTTGCTGTCATCTCGAAGCCAGTAACCTTTCGATAGCCTCCGCAATGCTCCAAACCTTGATTATGCCTTCCTTCCTAATTCTGTCGAAGTGGTGGTCGTTCGTTATCAGTATCGCGCCTGTTTGCAGGCATGTGCCGGCGTGTAGTATGTCTGCCCTGTCTGGCGTTTCGATATATGTTTTGCAGATCTTTCTATAGTTCCTGGGAACCTTGACCATCGTCGTCTTCGTCAGCAAGGCCGCAACGATGATGGCTGCGGTCTGAGACTTCAACAGTTCTGCGTATCGAAGCATCTCGTCTAGAAGAAGTTCGTCAGCAACAAGCGTAATGTCTGGATTTTCAACGATCTTTACGAGGAGTCTAAGGGTGGTCGTTTGCTTACGTGGATTTTTTATTGCGGCTATGAAGACGTTGCTGTCAAGCAAGAAGGTCTGGGTATTGAACGTTGATTTTCTTGTTGACTTCTTCCCTAACTGTCTTGAGAATGGTGTCAATATCTCTTCCAGCCAGCTCCGTCTCAAGTCTCCGAGCGAGCTCATCGACATCGAGCTTTTGAAGCAGCAACTGCCCTTCGCCCCTTTTGGTGAGGAGGAATTTCGTTCTTTCCTTAATGCGGAGCTCTTGGCGTATGCTCTTAGGGATCACTATCCTCCCCGACGCGTCGGCTTCGACAAGTTCTGCCATTCATGCCACGGACAAAAGCTATGGTAAAATGGCATATAATCTTTTCCTATACGGGCTCTCTCAGGCTTCGTCAGATTATCTTCTGACGAACACGCCCAAAACACACTGCGATCCCCCAGACGAACGCAAAACAAAGCATCTCAAGGACTCAAATTCCGGTTTTACCCGAAAGTGACTGCCACGACTCTAAGAGAAGATTTGCAAGGGGTCAGCGCTCAAATTCTCCACATCATCGGCTTCTTTTGTGGGCTCCTCTTTGAGGGGTAGGACATTAAGCTTTGCGAAGATCCTTCGTGTCTCATTCACGTTCACGTCGCGCCTTCTCGACCGGTATGCTCCGTAATATAGCTCGAATGCGTTGATCACTATTATTGAATGTGTGGCTGTGCCTTTCATCGAATCACCCGTCTCTTGATGCACGCTCAAGTTCGGTCGGGTAAGAAGCCTTTGAGAAACAGCTGAATCTGACCACTGAGGTTTCAGTCATTCGGATGCGAATCTCACGCATAATTCCACCAACGGTTTAGTCTTCCCAAGAGTCTCCGCGGCGTACTCTCTCGTGAAAGCCTGACTTGCAGGGATCCCTTCAGCCTCATAGCCATAGAATGCAGGCCCTCTCACTTTTGCAAGTTCCACAAGCATGACCTTGATCTCGTCGACTCTGGTCTTCAGGTAATCTGGGAGTCTTTGGGAGACAGCTTCCAGAGCCTCGCTCACATCATGTTCGCGTGGATATTCAATCGCCAACCGCCTTAGCACGGCTTTTGCCGCAAGCTCTAGAGCTTCCTGTGTTCGCCTAACGGAAATAGCGGCATCTCCATTCGAGAGAGCATTCTCAGCCTCATCCATGATCCGCTCTGCGCGGTTCGCGTAGTCCCGCGCCATCGAGATATTTTTCAAACCTCAACGACCTCGTCGAGTCTTGCGTCTGGTTTGAGGACCCAATAGTAGCCTTTCTTCGCTTGCACCTTCCTCGCCCCCAGTTCGTTGAGTCTCCGGCGCATATCATCAAGAACGCTTTTCAAGAATCCATCCTTGTCATAGACAATGGAGGCATCTTGCGTCATGTCCAACATAATTGGGGGGTGCGTCCTGACTTCTTCTGGTGTGAGGATTATCTCAGACACGAATGCGCTTCGTCGCAGCGACCTTAACCTCCGGTAGGCTTCGCTATGTACTAGTTCTTCATGTACGGGGAGGATTTCGCGCACTCGTAGTCCTATGTCTTTCGGTAGTTTCTCCGCAACGATCAGCACATCCAGATCGCTCTCAGGAGTTGCTTCTCCTCTCACTACAGATCCGAAGAAGCAGATGGAACGCAAACGGTCACCAAAGAATTCCTTGACTGCTCGCGCGTATTCACGTGCAAGTTCGCGGTATTCTGGCTGCAACTGTTGTTCGCCATGAATCGTATGCATACCTGTGCTTCCCATTAACCATAGCCTTGTCGCACATCACCGCAGTCACTAAGTCACATCGTTAGACTTCACAATATTGTTTCTGGTCACGATCTGCATTCTGATCTTGAATTTGCGTCTCTGTCCACGTCACTCATGGCTTATGTGCTTTCTGCGAGGAGCTTCTGAAACCTTGTCTCGACAATAAGCAAGTATCTGCTGAGCGTATTCGATCAACCTCTCGCTCATCTTCTTGGTGAATGTACTCCCCGGAAAACCTACGGGATGCGCATTGGGGTATCGGCTGGGTATGTACGCTTGATCCAGTTCCAAGGCGAACTCACGGAGGTGGTTCGGTTTCAGATCTTCAGGAAGCATATCAATCAGAGCAGCGACAGAATGTCCCCACGGTTCCCCCCCGAGACTTTGAATCAAACCTTTCACAGCCTTCTCTGCGGCTTGCTGTGAGGCAAAGCATGCCCACTCATAGAACGCATCTCTCATTGAGGCTTCTGCCTGTTTGATATCCCTTTCAGCTTGGTCTAACCAGTCTTTGCTTCTCTCGACCACTCTCGATCACCCGATCCCGTTATCACTATGCCCTCCTCGGCAAGCGCCCTGGCGAACCTTGGACTCTCCGCCATTAGAGCACCGAACTCCTCTTCCGTATACACTCTCGGCTCCAATCGTGGAAGCTTCACCTCGTCCACGACAATCTTGTACGCATCATCCCTTTCGCGCCCCTTGTAGACAACTATGATATCAATGTCGCTTCCTGCAGTATACCGGTCTTGCGCGTATGAACCGAACAGGACTATTCGAGAGATCGGAAGTTTCTCCTCCAAGCTTATGCACGCCTTCCTGAGTCTCTCCACAACCTCCACCCTGTTCAGAGCAGGGTAGGTCACCCTGACCCGAGCCATTATCTTACTCCTCTCGGCCAATTGAGAGAGGGCACCACGGAAATAACGCTTCGGATGGCAAGAATTCTTCGTTCTAAGTGAGAGCTCGGAAGAGCGGTTTGTTGTTCTTGGCGAATTCGTTGATCTTCGGGTTTATGACATTTGACTATTACCAGAAATTCGGACGTGTCGTAACAAACCTAGCGTTGGTTTCCATTGCCTCAGGCATACTGGGGTTCCTAGCGTCATTCACAGGTGTAATCCTCTTCACGCTCATCACAGTGATCCAAGAAAGACACTAACTGCTAATCAGTGGCTGCGGGGGTGGCATTGCAATAAGTCTTCAGCGTCTCTGCTTGATGATGTTGCTTCTGATTTTCTGCTTTGCTCTTATGAAGGTGTGTGAGTCAATGTACAATCCTGATTCAACGAGTTCGTCAAGTATCCTCTCGCACTCACTGGCTTCGATCCGTTTCAGCGCAAGGAGCCTGAAGAGCAGGAAAAGTGTTCCTGTTCTCGTCTTGATGCCATACGCCTTGGCGATCGCTCGTGCTTCGGCTTCGTCGACGATTGCAAAAGCATTCAGCTCCTTGGCTGCTGCTAGGGTCTCTGCTTCTCCCATATGTATCTCAGGGTGCCTCTGAAACATTCTTACTAGGTTTTGGTCACGAACGTCGTAAACTTTGACTTCTCCGCGCTCTATGGCATCACGTATCACAGGTGCGTCGGGTTTTCCTTGGCCTCGCTCTCCCGTCTCCCTGTAGACTTCCCTCGTCATGTATGCTTCGCAGATACTCAAAACAAGCCTAAGCTTGTCTATCTTGGCGAAATGTATGATTGGCGTAGCGTCCAGAACATAGATTGGTTCGCTACCCCTCAACCGCTTCTCTCCAAGCTTCGTCAATGTCCTCCGTTGAAATGTGCAGTGGGATTTTCTCCCGTCGAAGAAGCTCAATCATCTCCCGTAGCGGGATGCCAGCTTTCTCTGAAGCCTTCCAAATTGTGCACCCGCCCCTCCTGTACTCTTCGAGTGCGCGCGCCTTCTGAGTCTGCTCAATGCCGACGGCGATCAGTTTTCGGGCCACCGTGGATTTGTCAGTTTTCTCGTGCTGCGCTTCTTCCTCAATCTTCTTGATGAGTTCCTTTTCCAGTCTGACGGTTAGATTCTGGGTCTTTGTCATAATGGGTATCGCAAGCATTTTACTGTCCTGCTTGCATATATTTCTTCCTTCCTGCACTAAGCTGTGGCTGAAAATACGTCCTTGTAGACTTGTTCGGTCTGTGAGGCAACAATGGTCCAGTCGTGAAGTTGAGCGAAAATTCGTCCGTTACGTCCCATTTCCTCGACTTGCCGCGGATTCCTGAGCACAACATCATCCTTCGGGTCCTCTTTGACTGTTTTGAACTTCGATTTCGGGCGGAGGATTTCCGCCGACCGTGTTATGCTCCTCACTATTTCCCTGATGTTCTTCGCCGCGTAGGTGAATCTGCCCCTCACTTCATCTCGGCTCAGCACATCCTCCAGTTCTCTTAGAATTGGTTCAGATAATACAAGCTGGATGCCTTCAAGGGTCACAGCCAACTCCAACAGGAGAGCTGGATGACCGTGCTTTGCGATGAAAGCCGAGACTAGCACATTAGTGCCAAGAGTGATCCGTATCCGGATCAGGAGCCCTTTCTTGTTTCATGGATGAGCCTTTCGATCTCCTTCTGAGTGAATCCAATCTTCTCCGCTTTCTTTCTAGATTCTATCAGGACCTGTTTGAGCCTCATTGTCTCTTCCCCTAACTCAAGTCTTCGTAGGACCACTGTATCTCCCACGCCAACCACTAAGAACCTCATTCCTCGCTTCAAACCAAGCTTCTTTCTTACGCTTGTCGGAATGACAACCTGACCCTTCCCGGATAGTCTCGTAAGCTCCAAAGCCACCACAGTCACCCAGTAAGATACATCTTACTTCCCCTATTCATAGTCCCCAGCCAGCGAAGAAACGCCCTTTCATGAAATATGATTCAGGGCAAATGGCCCACGCTGCAATGCGCGCACGAGCTTTCTAGTGCGAATGCCGCAGAGTAACACGTTGTATGCAAAAACTTGCACACACCCCCCCTCCGCGAGTCCAAAAAACTGGAGAAGTTCCCTTCTTCGCCTACTTCCGTGTTAGGGACTACAGATCCGTAGGGAACAGCTGCTTGTTCTGCCCGATGAGTCCACGCACTTCTTCAAGTGCCTTGAAGGTTCCAATGTCGTAGTGGCGTTTCGCAGTGAGGTAAGCATAGACTCCTTTTCCATCCTGCATCAGCCTGGGAATCACGTCCTGGGCCAGATCCGTTTTCGGTCTGCAATAGCCCAGAACTTCGCGCTCAAGCAGATGAATCCCCATACTCATCGGATACTCTCTGAGTACCGGTTTCTCTTCGAAGTAAGTCAGCTTTCCATCACCATCAACTCGACCAACCCCGTAATCTATCGGCACCGAGGTGCTCATTGCGATCGTGCACGTCGCCTTCCTCTTGGCGTGGAAATTGATCATTTCACTGAGATTCATGTCTGTCAGCACATCGCCATAGTAAGCGACGAACCTATCCCCAAGAACATCCGCGGCAGCTCCAAGAGCTCCAGCGGTTCCAATCCTTTCCGCAACCGAATACTCCACACTTACTCCATAGCGAGTGCCCTCACCCAGATGGTTGCGGACAAGCTCGAACTCGCTCTCGGAAAGCAACATGACAAGCTCAGTAATGCCGTGGCGCTTCAGATAATCGATGACGTACTCTATGACATATCGGTTACCCAACGGAAGAAGCGTCTTCGGGACGTAGGTTGTAATTGGATAGAGTCTAGTGCCTGCACCACCGGCGAGGATGGCCGCTTTCATCATAACCATCTCATTCTGCGCTGACGGTGAACTCTAGTTCGGTAAAAAGCCTTTGACGTTGTCAGCACACGGCTTCTCCCAAAGCCACTTATAGAAAGCGGGTGCTTGCGTGCCCGATTGTTGCAATTACAGAATAGCTCTGTTTCCGAGATAGACTTTCCTTGAAGAGTCAGACAGCCGTTGCGAGAGGTGCCACGTCTCTCTACGTGGCGAACGTAATTTTTCTCATCGCCAACACTCTGTACTTCCTCGTTCTAACGAATGTTCTACGATCCACATTAGATGTCGGGATAGTCACGGCATTGAATATCACAATTTGGTTGCTCGTTACATTATGTATACTCGCTCAACCCATCACCGTTCAGTCTCCTATTCCGGCACCGTTGGCGGTTCTCAAGTTTCTGCCAGAGCTAATGGCAAAAGGAGCCCGTACCGACGCAGCCAGAGTCTTCAGAACTTCACTTGGCACCGCAGGGATTCTGGGAGCCGCGATTGCCGGAACGTTGGCAATCTTTCCCAATCTGATAATTCCATTCATCGGCGGTCAGGCCATTCAACCAGATTTTGTCAGACTCTCAGCACTAGATGTGCTAGTCATATCGCTAGGGCAAGTTTGCATCGGCGCTCTTGTGGCAATGGGCGATATGAAAACGGCAAGTATCTACATCATTTCCTGGAGCATAGTACGTTATGCATCTGCATCCCTCCTCTTGATCGCGTATTCTATCTCAGGGGTCCTCATTGGATGGATAATCGGCGACGCAGCTCTCCTGGGAGTAGCCTTATGGAGCTCGATTCGTCAGGTCCATGGAGATACCCACTCTGCAAGATTTCCACTATTCAATCTGGCGAGATATTCGCTCTACACTCTGTTCAGCGCGCTAATTGGCTTCGCCATAAGCCAAGCAGACAAGATATTCACGCTAGCAAATCAGGGGCTACGCGAGTTCGCAATCTACAATGTAGCCATCGTTGCAGCGACCTTCACAGGGTTCGCGCCATATGCGCTGCTGACCGTACTTCTCCCGGCTCTTTCCGCACTACGCTCCAAGAAGAGAACCAAAGAGATGCATGACATGATTCGAGCCTACACCCGCTATGTTTCAATCGTGGTCTTGCCGATCGCGATCGGGTTTGCTTCAATCACGGAGGTTGCATTGCGTATCTTCGGTCCCGAGTACACTGCAGGTTTGGCACCTTCAATGATCGTTTCAGTTGCGACGGGGCTGACAGCAATCGGCGTCGTATACGCGGCGTCTCTCCTCGCTTTGGGTGAACTGAAGTGGTATACTGCGGCCAATCTTCTCGGTTTGGGAGGGCTATTCGCCGTATCTGCGGTCTCAAGCGGAGCGCTTGGATTGAGGGGTCCCGCTCTGGGGCGGGCAACGCTGATGGCGGTGACAGCACTGACATACGCCTTCGCTCTGCGTAAGAGAGGGTTCCTCCACCTGGACCTGAAGGCGTTCCTGAGCGCGGTGGGAAGCTCAGCATTGATGGGAGTCGTAGTTTTTGTGACCCTAGGCTTTGTGGGGTCCTTCTTGATGAAGCTGGCTTTGCTTCCCATCCTAGTGCTTATCGGAGCCGCAATCTACGTGGCTAGCCTACGCGCCCTGCGTCTGCTAACGGAAGAAGATCTGGAGTTTGTACGCGGTATCGTTCCAACCAGATTCCATCTCATCTTACTCCGAGTTGGAAAGTTGTTGGGTCTCAAGTCTTCGAGCTAATTGCTCTCGAAGCAGGATCTGAAAGACTGTCGCGGGACGCTTTGAATCGATTTCTTCACTTGACTTGAGCTGGCAGAGGAAGTCCCCTGCAACCAACCTTCCCGCGAACTCTACGGTTGTAGTTGGGACATGTGAAACATTCAACAAATGATACGACTTTTAACTTGACAGGACAGTCGACCGCTTCTTTCTTCATTCGAGCGAGCATTTTCCCTTTCACCGCCCCTTTTATCGCCTCGAGCGTTTCCTTAGGGCTCGTTACAGCTTTCGGAGGCGTGAATATGTCTACCATGTACTTGTCATCCTCACCCTTCTGAATTGGACCCGAATCGCTGGATTGGGGGGTTGTGCTCATTGGTCATTCAGGCTTTGAGGATGGCTTCATTCGAGTCAATAAATGTCTTTCGAACAAACTCTCAACCAGATTTCCGCGGACATGACTTCAGAGTTGTCGCACCCATTTGAAGCGTCGGAAGGAGCGTTGGCGTTGATCTTCTCCATGCAATAACCGTTCATGGCCACGTCACATACATAGAGCACGCGCAGGATGTTAGGCTAGAGAATTTTGGAAAACAGATCCCTGCGCCTCCCGAGAAGCAGCTTTCTTGAACTCCCTTCTGATTCGTTTCTGACAAGGCGAGTGAGGCCTCTGACTATCGCAACGGGTACCTGCTCAGTGCCCTGCCCCATCACGAGCTCAGCGGCTGCTGCCACCTCATCTGCTAGCGCGACAAACTTGTACCTCAGCTCATATCCGAATAGGTCTTCTTGCCCGCGATAATCGACGATAGGTTCTATGCCGGAGATACCTATCGCGAACTCCACCTGTCCCACTCTGAAAGGGCGACTGTATGTGTCCGCAACTATGACGGCGATTCGTCTTCCTGACATTTTCTCAATGTGAATTCTTAATTCCTTTGCGGATTCGTCGGAGTCCTCGGGGAGGCGCGAGTAAACAGTTCGTCCACGCACATTCGACTTGTCGACACCTGCATTCAGACACACGAAACCGTGCTTTCTCTCCACAATGACCGCTTGCGGATCGGCGCGCAGCACCTTTCTTGAATCTCTCAAAATCAACTCGACTAATCGTGGGTCCTTCTTGGTTCGCTTCGAGATGGAAATTGCCCTGCGGCTAGGTTTGATGGATGAAATATCCACAAGGAGCCCGTCTGCTTTGGAAACTATCTTCTGAGATACTACAACCACATCGCCGTCCATCAACTCCTGTCCCTCAGATTTTAGGGAATCCAAAATCAGAAGTGCGACATCATCACCGGGCTTCACAAGTCCGATCTTCTCAAGGCCTATCACGGAGATCGTTCTCGCCAAAGGTTACACCTGTCGAAGTGACTTCCAGCTGCGACAGCTGCCCTTGTTGCTTAAATAACGTGTAGGTGTTGCGCGAACCCTCGGTTCCGATAATCGAGATCAAATGCGAAGGAGAGGACGATCATCGCGGCAGAAATGAGTCTCAATACTTTCGAAAGCATCGTTCCCTGGGCAATTATCGGAATCGCGATCGTCAGTTTGCTCTATGCCTGGTGGCTGAGGTCGGTTGTCCTCAAGAAAGACAAAGGAACACCCAAGATGCAAGAAGTGTGGAACGCGATCCGCATTGGCGCTGACGCCTACCTGAGCCGCCAGTTACGGACAATCTTACCGTTCATCGTCATCTCAGCGGCCGCGCTTTTTCTCAGTGTCTACGCAGCTGCACCGACATCTGAAGCGACTGAAGTTTTTGGTAAGGATGCCCAGATCGCTATCGCGGTCGGCCGGATGGCCGCATTCGTTCTAGGCGCATCATTCAGCCTTATCGTCGGCCAATATGGAATGCGTATGGCAGTGCAAGCCAATGTCCGCGTCGCAGCCGCGTCGAAGCGAAGTTTCAACGAATCACTCTCGATAGCCTACTACGCTGGTACGATTACAGGCATGCTGACAGACGGCCTAGGCCTGCTTGGCGGCACCTCGATCTTCATCATATTCGGAAGAGCTGCGCCCGACGCGCTGCTCGGCTTTGGGTTCGGCGGCACATTACTTGCCCTGTTCATGCGAGTAGGAGGAGGTATCTTCACAAAAGCCGCCGATGTGGGCGCCGACTTGGTGGGGAAGGTAGAGAAAGATATCCCAGAAGACGACCCCCGCAATGCCGCTGTCGTCGCAGACCTAGTAGGCGACAACGTGGGAGACTGTGCCGGTATGGCAGCGGACATCTTCGAGTCCTATGAGGTTACGATAGTCTCCGCTCTAATCCTCGGCTTGGCCTTGATGGCAATTGACCCAACGCACAGCCTGAAGTGGATTCTCTTTCCGCTTATCATCCGCGGAATCGGGGTGATCTCATCAATATTGGGCACATTCGCGGTGCCCATCTGGACGCACTTTCCGATCAAGTTTCTCAGGGCACGAAATGCAGAAGACGCAATGTTCCGTTCGTACGAAGTCTCGAGTATCAACACGATTTTCTGGGCCTTCCTAGTGGCCATGTTCTACGCCAACGACTGGCGACTGGGAGCCCTAATCGCGATAGGAGTGGGTCTAGCTGTGAGCTTCAATCCATTGACCTCATACTTCACAGCCACCGACAAGAACCCAGTAAAGGACATAGTGAAGTCTACCAGAGCGGGACCCGCCACAACAATTCTCTCAGGCCTGGCAAGTGGCTACGAATCGACGGTTTGGGCGCTCCTCTACATCGTGATCAGCATCGTTTTGGCTATGTTGTTGTACCCACCCGCTACAGGAGTCTTCACGCTCTACGCTGTCGCCATGATCGGCATTGGAATGCTGAGTCAGACGGGCAACAATGTTGCAATGGACTCTTACGGTCCGATAAGTGATAACGCTAATGGAATCGGCGAAATGGCATGGCACGACCTGGATGACGATGAGACGAAGAAAGGTCGCCAGATCATGGCCGATCTTGATTCGGTGGGCAACACAACAAAGGCCATAACGAAGGGTATCGCCATAGCCTCAGCCGTCATCGCAGCCGTTTCACTCTTCGCCTCCTACGTCACGTCAACTGGACTGAAGAGCATCAGTGTGTCTGAAACTCCGGTCTTCATAGGACTACTGCTCGGGGGCGCCATGCCTTGGCTCTTCAGTTCCTTGGCAATAAGAGCAGTTTCACGAGCGGCCAAGATGATTGTTGAGGAGGTTCGTCGCCAGTTCCGTATCCCCGGTGTCATGGAAGGACAAGTACAACCTGACTATCGGAATGTGGTTACGATCTCAACCGCAGCCGCACAGAAAGAACTCGTTCCACTTGCAGTGATCGCACTGACGGTGCCGATAATTGTCGGACTGCTGCTCCAAGTCGAAGCCTTAGGCGGATTCTTGGCAGGTATCATAGTGTCGGGGCAACTGCTCGCCGTTTTCATGGCGAATGCTGGTGGAGCATGGGATAACGCCAAGAAGACGATTGAGGACGAACCCAGAGACGTGCAGGCGAATACCGGTAAAGGTAGCGAACGTCACAAGGCGAGCGTAGTTGGTGACACGGTTGGTGATCCGCTCAAAGATACAGCAGGCCCCGCCTTGAACCCGATGATTAAGGTTGTGAACTTGGTCTCCCTCATAATTGCCCCGATCATTGTCGCAGTCAAATCCAACCTAATTGCCGGAGTAGTTGCGCTCCTGCTCATCGCGCTCGCGTCTTGGGCATTGTGGCGAAGCAAACAAGAGATTGCGCTGGAAGAGAAAGTGAGGGCCGAACGACCCAGCTTCTTGAACGGAGATAAGTAACTCCAGAATCAACGCGCGGAGAACGAACGTCAAAGATTTCCAAGGTTTCGTTTCGCTTAAATAGAGATACGTATTCCCATTCGGAAGTTGCATTTACTCACTGAGGAGTAAAACTTGTACCTTGAATATGTCTTTGCAGTGAGCGTCTTCTCTCTAGCCGTTGCCGGCTACATTGTTACATGGATCCTAAAACAAGACACCGGCACGGAACAAATGAGGGAGATCGCTGACGCGATAAAGGTTGGCGCAGAAGCATATTTGATGCGCCAATATCGAACCATAAGCATCATCGCCGTCATCACTGCAATTCTCTTAGCAATTGGAATTCGTGATCCGACCAATCAATGGGCGGGGGCATATACAGCCGGAGGATTCATGCTCGGCGCGTTGATGTCGAATCTCGCTGGCTATATCGCCATGTACATATCAGTTCGTGCGAACGTCCGAGCTGCTCGGGGAGCGATGACGAGTCTCGATCGAGCACTCAAGGTGGCGTTCCGTGGAGGAATAGTCTTTGGTCTAGGGGTGGTCTCGATGAGCTTGCTCGGTCTAGCGACGCTCTTGCTGATTTACCCTCTATCACTTGGAAGCGATCCTCGGTTGATCGTTGGGTTTGGTTTCGGCGCCAGCTTCGCCGCTCTATTCGCCCAACTGGGTGGAGGCATCTACACCAAAGCCGCTGACATGAGCGCTGATCTGGTCGGCAAGGTGGAAGCTGGAATCCCAGAAGATGACCCTCGCAATCCCGCTGTAATCGCCGACCTAGTCGGTGACAATGTCGGAGACATCGCAGGCCGCGGTGCAGACCTCTTCGAGTCCATTACCGCCGAGAACATAGGTGCAATGATCCTAGCACTCACACCTGCAGTATGGGCTCTGTTCGGCGTGAAAGGTCTGATATTTCCGCTCATGGCGCGAGCTTTCGGATTAATCGGGGCGCTCATCGGGACATTTTTCGTCTACTCGCGCAAGAACGAAGATCCATTCATGTCGCTGACCCGAGGTCTAGTAGTGACGGGGATAATCTGTGCGTTTGGATTCTTCGTCCTCACCGAAGTCCTTCTGAACGGAGAGCTGAACTTCTTCTTTGCGTCTCTCGTGGGCATTATCGGGGCCATTCTGGTCGCATGGATCACTGACTATTACACATCCTACAGGAAGCGACCGACTCTGCAAATTGCAAACGCTTCCGAAAGCGGACCCGCTCCGGGAATCGCAACCGGGCTCGCCGTAGGGATGGAATCCTCAGGCCTCTTCATCATCGTAATCGGAGCTGCCATACTCATCGCTTTCGGACTGGGCAACGGTTTTCACTCCTTGGGAGGGTTGGACATCACGAACCCTGCATTCCAGCTGGGAATCTACGGTACGGCAGCTGCAACAATGGGTATGCTGTCGGTTACGCCAATGATCCTCGCGATGGATGGATTCGGACCCATAACCGATAACGCTGGAGGTATCTTGGAAATGTCAGGGATATCAGATGAGGCTCGCGTCACCTCTGACCGACTTGACTCCGTTGGAAACACGACTAAAGCATTGACTAAGGGCTATGGTGTCGCATCTGCAGCTCTCTCAGCCTTCCTACTCTTCAGTGCGTTTCTCGAGGTCGCCGGCCTACGGGGTGTCGATCTGGCCAGACCAGAAGTCTTCACGGGAGCTCTCATCGGTGCAATGTTGATCTTCCTCTTTAGCTCGCTCGCGATTAGGGCGGTAGGCAGAACGGCCGCGGTGATGATACTTGATATCCGCAAACAGTTCAAGGAGATCCCTGGAATCATAGAGGGAAAAGCGAAGCCGGATTATTCCCGATGCATCGACATTAGCACTAAGGCAGCTCTCAGGAACATGATCGCCCCAAGCCTTCTGGTCGTACTCGTGCCTGTTGCAGTCGGCTTGGTACTAGGGTCAGAAGCTGTGGGAGGTCTCCTAATGGTTGGAACGATGGTCGGGGTTCTGATGGCTCTCTTCATGAACAACGTCGGCGCAGCATTGGACAATGCGAAGAAGTACATAGAAGCAGGTCATCTTGGCGGGAAAGGATCACAAGTTCACGCAGCCACAGTCATCGGAGATACGTTAGGCGACCCATTGAAGGACACGGCAGGTCCATCCTTGCACGTGGTGGTCAAGCTCTTGAACACAATAACGCTGGCTCTGGCTCCGCTGTTCATTCTAGCCCTGCTAACCTAGGAATCCAACTGCACGTAGGCTCCAGATCGCCGATCTGCCAACCTCTCCTTCCTCAACTCTCTTGCTCGGTCGACATCAACGTCAGCTGTGATCAGTGCTTCACCAGCACCCGCCGAGGCAACGACTTTCGGAGTGACGACTCCACCCCGATTCCGCGAATTCAAATCAATTATGACACTGCCACCAACATAATGGGGCGGATGAAATACATTCGGAGCTACAACGGGAATTCGATTCTCTAGAGCTCGCGTCCTCAAGTACAGAATCCAAGGGTCGGTGCCTTCGGACACGATCCTAGAGGGAACGAAGAGCAGGTCCGCACCCTTCAGCGCTAGGCTGCGAGCTGCCTCGGGAAAGACGTTATCGTAGCAGATCGTTATCCCGATTTTTCCAAGAGGCGTCGTGAGGACCTCGAAAACCTCGCCAGGAAACGCCACATCCTTTTCTCCTCGAAACAGGTGGATCTTGTCTTGATGGCCCACAAAGCTTCCGTCAGGTCCAATCAGTGTGCAGCGGATTCTGAGTTCTGAGGGATTGGTCGGATTGACCCGAACGTAGTTCGCTCCGGTGATGACGAATATGTGCTGGTCCCGCGCGGTTTTGGCAAGTTCGTGAAAAGCATCGTACCCTTCTTCTCGGTATTCAAGAAGCCAGTGCTCAGGGAGACACACGATTTGACAACTCATCTTAGCCGCCTGTTCGATCAGGCGCTTCGCTCCCTCCAAGGCCTTGTTGTATGAACCCCTTCCGAGCGCGACCTGTGCAGCCGCAACACGGATCAACATTGCTCACCGCAAAGGTATTCCCTAATTGGGTATTCTCTTGGAAATTTCGTCCAGGAGCAATCGTGCAATGGTGTGTTTAGGTGCTCTCTGCAGCAAAGTAACAACGCGTTCCGAGTCAATCAGTATCAACTCATTAAAGTCTGAACCAAAACCGATGTCTGCTCTTCCGACATCGTTGACAGCGATCATGTCTGCATTGGCTCTAGACAGGCGTTCGTAGGCGTCTTTGACGAGTTCGTCTTGTGAGAGCCCCGCTTGTGCTCTGAAGGCAACGAGGAACGTGCTAGGGCTCACCTTCTTAACGTTGTCAATGATTTTCGGAGTGGCGTGTAGTTCTAAGGAAAGCGTTGAATTGTCCTTGGTCCCGATCTTGTTTTCTTGTTTTAGGGGAGCATAGTCAGCTGCTGCAGCAGTAGCGATCACTAGATCATAGTGTGAGGTTTTGAGCTCTCCGATCGTCGCCTCATACATTTCACTCGTAGTTTTGACGGAAATCCGTTTGGCGTGGATAGGCAAGGGACGCGGAATTGGTCCGTGCACAATCGTCACCAAAGCATCTCGCCTACAGGCCTCGAAGGCTAGGGCAGTGCCCATCTTTCCGGAGCTGGGATTAGTGATTACTCGTATCGGATCGATGTGTTCGACTGTCGGTCCGACCGTGACTAGTACCTTCCTTCCCTCGTAATCTCTTGGCCCGAGTGCTTCAATCACCCTTGAAAGAATGGCTTCTGGGGAGGCAAGTTTTGCCTTTCCTTCTTCTTCGACAGGTTCAACGAAGACGACTCCAAGTTCTGTGAGCTTTCTTACGTTCTCCAGGACCAAAGGTTGCTCGTACATGGTTTCGTGCATAGCGGGCGCGATCACTATAGGAATGCGAGCGCCAATAGCCGACGTGACAAACGATGTGATCGGAGTGTCATCTATTCCGCTAGCGATCTTCCCTATAGTGTTTGCAGTGCAGGGAGCTATCAGAATCAAATCAGCCTTTAGAAGACCAGAGGTGAATTGGACATGTTCGATCTTCCCGGTCAGTTTGGTTATTACAGGATTCCCCGTAGCCCATTCCAATAGATTAAGGTGAATCACCTGTTCAGCTGCATCTGACATTACTGCGTGAACATGCGCGCCATGGCGCATCAATGTCCTAGCGATGTCTGGGGAGCGATAGGCCGAGACGCTACCTGTAACCCCGAGCACGATTCTCTTCCCTTGAAGCTCGTGACCTTGGCTTCCGATGATATCCTGTAAGTGGTCGCTCATGGAAACCTGACCCTCAACAAGAAACAGCAACCGTCGCAGATTTATCTTTCATTGAACGAGTGAGAACCCTATTAAACACGCTTACGTTACGCATCACGGGTGTCGCTCCTGCAGATTGTTGCCCATGCTTCGAAGAGAGCGAGATCAGTAGAGTATGCAATTCGAGATGTAATGATCAAGGCAGAGGAACTTAGAAGAACTGGAAAGAACATTCTCTACTTGAATATTGGCGACCCGGTCAAATACGATTTTGATACGCCCTCTCATATCAAGCACGCAATTCAGAAGGCGATCGACGGGGGTTTGAACTACTACTCGCCATCGGAAGGACTCAAGGAGCTTCGCGAGGCGATAGCTGAGAAGGAGCGAACTGTGAACGGCGCGCGCGTA
>Ga0209521_10001984_pt1 | contig 16735 bp, 21 predicted proteins | sample Rifsed19ft4_FD_184016 | JGI IMG/M metagenome (GOLD analysis project Ga0209521, IMG submission 184016) | Soil microbial communities from Rifle, Colorado, USA - sediment 19ft 4 (version 2) | ecosystem: Environmental > Terrestrial > Deep subsurface > Rock core/Sediment | place: Rifle, Colorado...
CCACAAGGATGCCGGTTCCATACAAGGTGTCCTAAGATGATCCCCCGGTGCAAAGAGATCATCCCCCCGCTTGAAGACTTTGGAAACGGCCATACAGCGGCATGCATCCGGGCCGGAGAATGGGCGTAAGATCAAAGGAGCATTATGAGCTTCTGATTCACAGCTTTATCCCCGTACCCGTTCCTGTTCGTAATGAGTAATGCCTCGGTGTGTCCGCAATATCGGGGGAAGATCATCATAACCCTTTATGAAATAAACCTATTTTGACTCCTTCCACATCCTTGAGTCAAAACTAAACGTATTGGGTTTGCCTATTGTGAGCTTTCTGAAATCTGGATGGAGCTGGTTCAATACATAATTAAATTCAGTAGGAATAATTACGGAGGGTACCCTGAGAACAACTGTTTCCATTTTTTTTGCCCACTCGCTGCCGATACTCTTTGTTGATTCAGGGGGCGGTTCATCCCGCCAGTCATAAGGTAAGCTTTTAATGTTAACTTCCCTGATCTTTACTTCATCAGGTATTATTACCATGATAGATGAAAATTTAATCTTTGAGGTTTCAAACCCGAGATGGACAAAAGTCTCAAGCGCTGCGAGTGAAAGACTTCCGCTTATGTACACAACCGCGGTACCTTTATGATTCCAGCGCCCGCCGTAGATTCTGGCACCTTCTCCGTTAAATGCCTCACCAAGCAGTTTCTCTTTCAGGAGACGCCATCCCGCAATCAAGAGATTACCCCGTATTCAATCCTCCCAAATAAATCTTCAACCTCTCTGGCACCTGCCTCTGTTTGCAGCATTTCAAATGGCACGCGTCCACCCAGTCCATGTTGATGCCTGTGCATCCATTCGCTTGCCGCCTTGTCATCTTCAAAAACCTGACTTGCTATCGCAAATAGACGCACGAGGCGGTACAGACGGTCACTCTCCACTATTGAAAGCCTTTCATGCAGCTTAAGCTTTCTCTGCAATGTCCTTGAACTTACTCCGAGCACTTTCGCAAGCTCAAAGTATGTAAGCCTGAGAGTATTTTTTAAGGAGGCCCCGGAAATTACAGGAAATCCATCCCTGATAAGCTTATCAAAGTCAGGCTTTCCTTCAGTGGAGGGATAAATCTTCTCACTGGATTTAACCGTACGGGTGTGCCTCCTGATTCCAAGCGTGTTAAGCATCTTTCTGCTTAATACATCATTCACCAAATCTCTATTCTGCATTTTATCCTCCAATTATGTTGCCGGAAAATTTAAATGCAATTTCCGGGTTAACGCTATTTGTCATTATTATAAACGACAATTGTCTTATTATCAACTGGATTACCAATAAAAACCGTAATGCCTCGACGCAACCTAAAGCATGCCCTGAGAAAATCGAAGGGGTTGCAGCTACACCTGAGACCGAGGGGTTACATAAAACCATTCGGGAATAGGGATATCCTTGAGCTTCTTAGAATAGCCCCATAAAGACCTCTGGCAACTGTCAAATTTTCCGTCACTATGGGGCTCCATGTTTATGCCTCGGATGGCGAATTCCCTGAGGCAAAAAGAAATGTCCTATACAATTTGTCAGTGGAAGTGCATAAAATTTCTTTTGGGTTCTTTCAGACGTTGGTCTTGATACTATTCGATTCCGAGACAAGGACTTTCTCTGCAACAGAAGCAAGCACGGAATCATACCTGTGGTTTAATGCAAATATACGGCACAGGACTACCTTTGCAGGAATATAATCAAAGAACTCCTTCAGCGCCTCTTTCGATACATCCTTAGTTGACGGACTGTATACATATATCTGTTTGTCACCCATCATGAGCGGGTTCAGTGGTCTCGGGTCCTGACTCGCCATATCCACCTTAAAATGGATTTTTTTTAAATCATGCGGCAATTTCTCTTTTATGGATTTCAATAACTCTTCCTGAGTAATAAACCTCCTCCCCTTCTCAACCTCGCCAATGGAAAGCGTCCTGTCATAGGCCATCTTCCACTTTACATCCCTGCTGAGAATACCATGCCATTCAGGATATAGTTTGGTTTTCCTGGAATCTTTACTCTTATGCCAACTCCGTACAGCCTCAAGCAATGACCAATCGGTAAGGGAAATATATTTATCCAGACGCTCTGCAGGATTGTAAGGAAACAACATGTCTATAGTCTCCCTGAATATCTCCCGCAGGTGCAGGTCTATTGCGCGGGTAGTCCTGTGATAATAGACATTGCTATACATATAAAGCCTTGCATTGAGAAACATGTTGAGTGCGGAAAGTCCTGAGCGGTGCAGTGTTAACCCCTTGTCAGTAAAGAATGAATAGTAGATCAAACGGTTAATATCTACGGGCCCTATAGCTACACCGCACATATACGAATCGCGCAGAACATAATCCATATTGTCTACCGTGTATATACCGCTTAAGAGAGGCTGAAGGAATAAAAGCCATTTAGGGTAATTGTCTGAAGACTTGAGCGGCGCCTTGTAAGGTCCCTTACCTATAAGAAAGGCCACGTGATCAGGGACGATCTTCTCTCCCGGCGCAAACTCACCATTAGGGCTTCTCCTGATGCCTTCAATGATATCCCTTAGCTCTTCTCTTATAATCCGCTGTCCTATTGTCTCATGAGTCTCCTTATATTCATCAAGCACATTATCATCGAAAAAATGGCCAAAAGGCCCGTGCCCTATATCATGAAGTAATCCCGCTACACGAAGTAACTCCTCTATAAATAGTTCTGAAGGACAATCCGAAGTTATCTCTTTAAGGACAGGATAAAGATGCCTCGCAAACCTTCCTGCGAGATGCATCGCACCAAGGGAGTGCTGAAATCTGCTGTGCTCGGCAGACGGATAGACCCACCTTGCACTCTGGAGCTGATAAATATGCCTCAGACGCTGACCCCAGGGTGAGTCAATCAGGTCTTTCTCAGTCCTTTCCTTCTCTTCCCCCTTTGGAACTGTGAAGGATATGTAGCCATGGATTGGGTCTGAGATAAGGGATATGCCTTCGTATACTGTGGGTTCTGACATTTTTCTGCGTCAACTGATTTTGATATCTTTTGCCCGCGCACCCCATGGAAGATTAACAACTGAGAATTGTACACTCTTATTGACCTCTGCATTATCCCATGTACCGGCAGATATATCCTCAGGAAGGAACATATACCTCTCTCCATCCCCTCCTTCAATGAAGCCATAAGACATGTCAGGCGTTATTTCTGTAATCTTTCCTGCCTTACTACTGATATCAGAAGGTGCAGCTTCAACCTGAATCTGCGGGATATTTCCTCTGTAATATTTTTTTGCAAATGCCTTGATTATTTTCATGTGTTCATAGACAGAGCGGTGTGACTCCTCAGGTTTCTGCTGAAATTGAAACCCGTAAATCCGGACAAGCCTGTCATAAATGTGATTGATCTCACTGTTCTCTATCTTCAACAACATATCAAGTGCATCCTGAAGGGAAACCATCTCCTTTTTTAATATGCGTTCAAAATCTTTGATCATGGCATTCAGGAGTTGTAAGGCAGAAATATCAGTAACGTCAACGGAGGTTCTGTTTTTTTTCTTTGCAGAAGAGTGATTCCACGACTGACAACCCTTACTCAGGGTAAGCGTCTCACAGTGACTCTTTTCATGATCTGCAATCTTTATCCAGAAATTGTAAACCTCTGAATTATCCCTGAACAGGTTGGATAATTTGTAGTACAGGTTGGAGAGCCTCTTTTCAATATCTATAGCAGCATCAAATACTTCGGATATATTCATAGTGCATACCTGACCGGGTCTGTTATCCCGGCCTCAATAAAACCTTTCTTCCTGATTAAACAACTATCACACCTTCCGCAGGCGATGCCGGCTTCACCGGGGTCATAACAACTGTGAGTCAGGCTGTAGTCAACACCAAGTTCAATTCCCTTTAATATTATCTCAGCCTTCGTCATATTTATCAATGGTGTCTTTACTGAAAATTCAGTTAATCCCTCGACACCTTTTCTTGTCCCAAGATTTGCCATAGATTCAAATGCCCTGATATATTCCGGCCGGCAGTCAGGATAACCGCTGTAATCAACTACATTTGCCCCGAAAAATATCGTATCCGCATCAATAACCTCAGCCCATGAAAGTGCAATGGCAAGAAATATCGTATTGCGCGCAGGCACATATGTAACAGGGATGCCATGTGAAATCTCTTCCTGTGTACGGTTCGCGGGAACTTCAATTGACGATGTAAGTGCAGATCCGCCGATCTCTCTCAGATTAACACTTACAACAATCTGTTTTTTTGCATTAAAAAATTTGGACACCAGGCGGGCCTTTTCGATCTCATGCACATGTCGCTGACCGTAATCTATGGTAAGTGCATATAATTCGCAGCCTTCTGATTTAGCGATCGCCATGGTTGTCGTGGAGTCTATCCCGCCGCTTAATAAGACAACAGCCCTGTTCATCTGGAAACTCTTCATTCACCCCGGCGGCCATGCCATCTGTCTTCCGCCCAGCAGATGCACATGCAGGTGATAGACAAGCTGTCCCCCCGCAGGATTGCAGTTTACAACAACCCTGAATCCGGGATCCTTTACATTCTTAATCTCAGCTATCTTATTTATAACAACGCCCATATTCCCTATTAAACCCATGTGACTTTCTTTCAGGTCATTGAGTGTTGGAATATGTTCTTTCGGCACAATCAACACATGGACAGGCGCCTGAGGATTTATATCATCGAATGCAAGCCACTGCTCATCCTCATACACAATCCTGCCTGTAATTTCCTTTGCTATAATCTTGCAAAATATACATGAACTCATTCTGTCTTCCCCTCTCTTCTCTTTTTTTCAAGCCCTGAAACCCCCAACCTCTTATCAAGCTCCCTGTAAACATCCTGCGGGCTCAGGCCATGATAACCTAAAAGGACTAATGAATGAAACCAAAGATCTGCAGCCTCATATACTATCTCATCCTTATTGTTATTCTTTGAGCTAATGATAAGCTCTCCCGATTCCTCACTTATCTTTTTTAATATCTTGTCAAGCCCTGACGAATAAAGGGAACTTACATAAGATGATTCTGACGGCTTATCCCTGCGATCTATAATAACGTCGTAAACCGAGTTCATTATGCCGGACAACTGTGTCTTGTTGAATCCCTTTCTTTCGTCACTGCTATCAATCCGTTCATATAATTCCCTGAAGAAGCAGGATGGACTACCCGTATGGCAGGCAACACCTGACTGCTCTACCAATACCAAAAGGGTATCAGCGTCACAGTCGTAAAGTATTTTTTTCACCCGCTGGATATGACCTGACGTCTCACCCTTTTTCCACAATTTCTGACGGGACCTGCTCCAGAAGTGTGTAATGCCTGTATCTACTGTAACCCGCAATGCCTCCTCATTCATGTAGGCCATCATAAGGACTGCCAATGTCTGAGAATCCTGAATAATTGCCGGAACAAGACCACGGCTGTTAAATTTTATTTGATTTATAATATCATCCATTCTATATCCTGACACATATCCCTCTCGACCTGAGATACTCCTTAGTCTCCTTTATTGTATACTCCCTGAAGTGGAAGATTGAAGCCGCAAGTACGGCATCGGCCTTTCCGGCAATAATGCCTTCATACAAATGCTCCAATGTCCCTGCTCCTCCTGATGCAATTACAGGTATCGTTACAGCTTCCGAAATAACGCGGGTTAATTCTATATCATAACCGTCCTTTGTTCCATCCTTGTCCATACTTGTCAACAGGATCTCTCCAGCTCCGTATCCCTCCATCTTCTTTGCCCACTGGACAGCATCAATTCCTGTACGTGTACGGCCGCCATGGATATAAACCTCCCATTGCAACCCGGACGACACACGTCTCGCATCAATTGCCACAACAATACACTGGCTCCCGAATCTCTCCGATGCCTCTCGAACAAACTCCGGATTCTGTACGGCTGCTGTATTTATAGATACCTTATCTGCTCCGGCATTAAGAAGTGTCCTTATATCATCCAGGGTGCGTACTCCGCCTCCGACCGTTAGAGGCATAAAGACCTGCTCTGCAGTATTCCTGACAACGTCTATCAAAATAGAGCGCTTCTCGCTGGAGGCAGTGATATCAAGGAAGCAAATCTCATCAGCGCCTTCATCATTGTAAAGGCGTGCCGCCTCAACAGGGTCTCCGGCGTCTCTGAGATTAACGAAGCTAACCCCTTTTACCACCCGTCCTTCTTTAACGTCCAAACAAGGAATAATACGCTTTGCCAACATAATATTTAGTAGGGTGGGTATTGCCCACCTTATTCTTATTTGCTCTTTGTCAGAGCAATAGCCTCTCTAAGGTCAATCGCACCCGAATATATCGCCTTCCCCACAATCACACCTTCCAACTCGGGATTATTTATAGTCAGCAGTGCTGCAATATCCTTAACACCTGATACACCACCAGAGGCAATCACAGGTATCGCAACATTTTTAGAAAGCTTCTCAATGCTCTCAATATTCGGTCCTGCCAGCGTCCCATCCCTCTTTATATCTGTAAATACAATAGCGCAGACACCAGAATCTTCAAATCTCTTTGCGACATCAACAGCGCTCATATTTGTAACCTCCTGCCATCCCCTGATAGCAACCATTCCTTCCGATGCATCAAGAGATATGACGATCTTACCTCGAAATGTCTCAGCCAATAAATGTACGAGTCCTGTATAACTTACGGCTGCAGTACCAAGTACCACTCTTGCTGCACCAGTATCAAGATATTTTCCTGCTGAATTGGTTTCTCTTATACCCCCTCCCACCTGCACCGGAATCTTGAGGGTAGAAATGATCTGACATATGATATCCGAATTCACAGGAGCCCCCTCAACAGCGCCATCAAGATCCACCACGTGCAGCATCTCTGCCCCAGCTTCCTCCCACCTGCGGGCAACTTCCAGAGGGTTATCTGAATAAACAGTCTCCTGGTCCATTTGCCCCTGATATAATCTTACACACTGTCCACCCTTAATATCTATTGCCGGAATTACCTTCATTTCAACCCCTCCTGTTAATTCTAATGTGTTAACATGCGGTGTGCAGTCATTTCATCTTCTCGCCTTCGGCAGAGTTTTCAGCATCTCACTAACCCCATACCGTGCAAGTTGCTCCGCAGTCAGCCACTTCCCGCCTCTCTGGATAAATATAAAGACCATGCTCAGGTCCTCTGTAAGAGACTTCTGTGTCTCTGCATACTTTCCTGCCCAGAGGATTGTTCCATCTTTGGTGCTGATTAACCTTGCCTCAAACCCCACAGATGCCGGTTTTTTTATCCCAACCGGCCCCCCCTCCCTCTCTTCAAACCTTGTAACCACGCCTGTAAGTATTGCGTCGCCTCCAGTCTTCTCTCCGACCGATCTCACGAGATCAATTGAAACCGGGCCCGGTAACGCAAGCTTATCCTTATCCACTTTGTCATACGGTACACTTAAATATCCCAATCCCTCAAACTGACTGTAAAAAGTGCTGTACACTTGAGTAACTCCGTTAGGGTCTACTTTTGCACTCCTTAACCCCTTCTGATCTCCTTCAGGCATTGCTATAAATGGAATCACTATAACCTTTGCAACTTTGACTTCCTCCCAATTTGGTACAGTTGCGGTAGACACATATTTCGTACTGCAGCCTGTATAAAAAAAGATAGAAAGGACCAATATAGATAAGCTTAATTTTAATGTCTTCATTTACTATCCCCAAAATTTTTTAATATCCTGAGCCCTATATCCTGGCTCTTTTCCGGATGAAACTGACATGCAAATATATTATCCTTATAAACACCCGATGTAAACTCCCCTCCGTAATCAGATGTCGTTGCTATTATATCTTTATCCGATGGTACCACGTAATATGAGTGGACAAAATAGACATAGGAATTATCAGGAACATCTTTTAGTAACCGGACATCTTGCTTTAACGTTATCCCATTCCAACCCATATGCGGCACCTTGAACTCCTGTCCCAGATTAAATCTGACAACACGGCCTTGCAGAATATCCAATCCTTTATGCGTGCCAAACTCCTCGCTTTCACTGAAGAGAAGCTGGAGGCCGAGACATATCCCAAGAAACTGTTTCCCTGACTCTATGCTCTTATAAACGGCATCTATCATACCAGTTTCAGTAAGGTTTTTCATGCACTCCGGAAAACCACCAACACCTGGAAGGACTACATGGGATGCTTTTGAAACCTCCTCAGGCTTTTTTGCAATAAAGGCTTTATGCCCTACAAACTCAAATGCCTTCTCAACACTCCTCAGATTCCCCATCCCATAGTCTATAATCGCTATCAAATTCATGGGGAAATTATAAGTCAAATCCCGATTTTTTGCTACCACTATTGACAGGAGAACCGGAAAAATGCTAAATATGACGTGTCGTTTGATCCAGCGCGGGAATAGCTCAGCGGTAGAGCATCGCCTTGCCAAGGCGAGGGTCGCGGGTTCAAATCCCGTTTCCCGCTCCAATAATTCAACGAGTTACAGCAATTGCAGGCTTCTCTTTCTCACCGACTGTAACCAAAATGTCACCGAATTTATCCTAAGCCACCTTGAAGGACTGAATATACCTTTAAAAAATAAACTAATAAAACTCCTTGCTATGAGGTAACTACCATGCCTCACCGTAAACATAAGAAAATCTATTCCACTGACCTTGGAATAGACCTTAAATCATGCAGTGAAGAAGAGCTATTTAAATGGTTCCTGGCCTGCCTACTCTTTGGAAAGCCGATCCAGCAGGAGGTGGCAAGACGTACCTACCTGGAATTTGTAAGGGCCGGCCTGGTCACACCGGAGAAGATTCTTGAGGCCGGTTGGGATGAGATTGTAAGGGTACTGGATGAGGGACACTATGTCCGGTATGATTTCTCAACCGCCACTAAGCTCCTTGAAGTCTGCCGGATGCTTAAAGAAAAGTACGGGACACTCACTGCCCTGATCAATCAATCCAGAAGTCGGAAAGACCTGGAAGAAAGACTGCTGGAGTTTAAGGGGGTGGGACCAAAGACTGTTGAAATATTTATAGGGAACTTTTTTACCTTTGGCTTGTCTAAATAACCATGGAAACAAGTTGAATATGCAGGATATCACCGGGAACATCATTATCAGGGCATCGGAAGGGGATATTGACGCCTTCGAAATGATCTATAGGGAATACCTTGATTTTGTTTCCAACGTGGCATTCAGGGTCGTCAACACCCGGGAAGATGCTGAGGAGGTGACGCAGGAGGTTTTCCTGAATATTTATCGTCAACTGAAATATTTTCGCTTTGAATCATCCCTGAAGACATGGATTTACAGGATCACAGTGAATACAGCGATCAATTATTCTAAAAAAGAATCAAAACATCAGTATGAAATAGCGGGGTATATGGAAGTTTCAGGCCGGGTAAATACGAACGAAAACGCACCTGATAAAATCAGTGAAGAGTTCAACGAGAAGATCATAACGACCTTATTAAATGCCATAACCCCTGATCAACGGGCATGTATAGTGTTGCGCAGTATCGAGGGTTTAAGTTATCAGGAAATTGCCGAGACATTAAAGATTCCGGTGAACACAGTACGTTCCCGGATTAAAAGGGCCAGGGAAACCATGCTGTCCAAAAGAAAAGAGGTAATACAGAATGAAATGTGAAGACATCCGGGAATCCCTGTTAACCGATTATCCGGATGGGCAATTAAATACAGAAAGGGTAGGAGAAATAGAACAGCATTTATCATCCTGTATCCAATGCCGGAAATTCTCAGATGTAGTTTGCAGGTCTTTGGTTGAACCGTTTACGGGAGCGAAGAAGATTTCTCTTTCGCAGGAAAAGGTGTGGCACAACATTACACAACGCATTAAAGAGGAACAGGCTCCAGCACATTTATCAAACCCATTCGTTGAAATGATTCATAGAGTAAGACAATCTGTCACAATCACCAGACCTGCATTTGCACTGTTAACTATCACCCTAATCGCTCTGATAGTGATGGTTTATTTTAATACAATGAAGCCGGGAGATACAGACCTCTCCCAGTCTTCAGAATCGGGCACAAAATATATCAGCTATGTTGCCGATGAACTGTCTGATCATCAATCCGATGACTATGTGGATTACGGAACGGATATCGAAAGATATTTTTTATAAGGAGGAGTATACAAATGAGACCGTTTAAACAACAGCATTATATATTTTTTATCGTGGTTGTCATAACCCTCATGTTTTCATCAACTATCAATGCATATTCCGCCGATCCTTTCGAGGGTGGTGATGGGGAGAGCAAGAAGGTAAAATGGGAACAAAAAATATCTAAAATTTATCAGCAATTGGGTTTAACTCCGGAACAGGATAAACAACTGAAAGATCACCGTGACAGGCATCGCTCTCAGATGGAGACATTGCATAAAGAGATTGAGGCTAAAAGAGAGCAGATCGGTGAAGAGCTTCAAAAAACAGATTTTGATATACGTAAGGTTCAACAGATTCATGGCGACTTAAAATCCCTGAAGGCCAGGATGGAAGATAATCGCTTAGAAGGCATTCTTGAGGTGCGCAAAATTCTTACGCCGGATCAGTTCAGTAAGTTTATGAAATTAAAAGAGGACCGAACTTCTGATAAAAGGCATAGAAGACCTTAAAAACCTTTGATGGAAGGGATTGGGTAAGTTTTCAAAAAATGTGTATGAAACGATTTTATCTGTGGAACTGGAGAATACTGGTTTGCTTTTTCTTTGCCGGCATCCTGCTGCCTTTTGATGTACAGGCCCAGACAAGTTACTCATGGCGGGATTGTGTTGAGGAGGCAAACAAGAACCACCCGGATATAGTCTCTGCACGTGAGAGGATCAACCAGTCCGGGGCCATTGAGGATAGTGCTGCCAGCCCCCTGTCACCTCAGGTTGGACTTGATGTAGGAATCACACCATTAGGAGAATCCTCATCCGGCACATCAGAACATTACTCTTACGGACTCAGCGGGTCACAACTGCTTTATGACGGCTCTAAGACAACAAACCAGGTAAATGAGGCCAGACAGAACAGTGCATCTTCACAGTTCAGTTATCTGGTCACCTCATCCAACGTGCGTCTGCGTTTGCACAATGCCTTTGTTGATCTGTTGAAGGAGCAGGAGCTTTTGAAGATTACCAGTGACATCGCTGTACGGCGACATGATAGCCTGGAATTGATCAGGTTACGTTATGAAGCAGGGCGCGAGCATAAAGGGGCACTTTTAACAGCAGAAGCCAATCTTGCTCAGGCCGAAGCAGATGTGTTGCAGGCCCGGCGGAGTATTGATCTGGCGCAGGGACGTTTAAATAAGGAGTTAGGCCGTACGCAGTTTGTGCCGGTTCAGATTGAGGGGAATTTTGAGGTATCTGATACTCAGCCGGAACAGCCGGATTTCGGGCAATTGGCAGTAACAACTCCCTTTCTGCTGGAATTGACAGCCCGTAAAGAGGGTGCTGCATACAGTCTCCTTTCGGCTAAGGCCGATTATTTCCCGAAGGTTTTTGCCAAAGCAGATGTCGGACGTTCTGAGTCCACCTGGCCTCCTGGCAATGCATCGTGGTCAGCCGGAGTAACTGTTTCCCTGCCTCTCTTTGACGGAGAAAGCCGCCGGGCCTCGGTTAAACAAGCTGAATCTGTCCTTGCTCAGGCCCTTGCAGATGAACGAAGCGGCCGGGACAGCGTGATCCTGACACTGCATGAGACCTGGGTGCGTCTTCAGGATGCCATGGCGAATGTGGATGTACAGAGAAAGTTTCTGGAGTCAGCCGTGGCCCGCGCAAGAATCAGCGAAGCCCAGTATTCCAACGGATTGATTTCCTTTGATAACTGGATCATCATCGAAGATACCTTAGTGAGGGCCGAAAAGAATTTTCTTGAGGCCCAGGTCAGCGCCTTGATTGCCGGGGCGGATTGGGTTCAGGCTAAAGGAGGAACGCTGGATAATGAAAAATAGAATATGGTATGGGCTATTGATCATAGCCGTACTCGGCGCCGGATACTGGATCTGGCAGACCTACCGGTCTGACGATGATAATAAAATAGTTACCGGGACAATTACCCCCGGCCGCGGCAATATTGAGGTGCTTATTACAACAACCGGTACAGTTCAACCGCAGAACCGTCTGGAAATGAAACCACCGATTAGCGGACGAATTGAAGAGATTCTTGTCAGAGAAGGGAGTAATGTCAAAAAGGGGGAGGTGGTCGCCTGGATGAGTTCAACCGAACGGGCAGCTCTTATTGATGCAGCCCGGTCAAAAGGCGGGGAAACTTTACAGTACTGGGAAAATGCGTATAAACCAACCCCGCTGATTGCGCCAATCAACGGCGATGTTATTGTCAGGGCTGTCGAACCCGGACAGTCCGTAACTTCCGGCGACCCGGTCGTGGTTTTATCTGACAGATTGATTGTCAAGGCACAGGTAGATGAAACAGATATAGGGCGGGTAAAGGTGGGACAAAATGCATTCATCAGCCTGGACGCCTATCCCCGGGAAAAGGTGACGGCCTTAGTGGATCATATTTCCTATGAATCTAAGCTTGTGAACAACGTTACGATTTACGAAGTGGATATTGTACCGCAGAAGGTCCCGAAGGTTTTCCGTTCCGGTATGACAGCCAATGTCAATATTGTTGAAAAGGTCAGACGGAATGTCTTACGCCTGCCAATAGATGCTGTCAGGCGGGAGAAGGATGGGACCGTTGTGTTAGTCAAAGAGAATGGACAGGGGAAATCTGCGCTCCGCAAAGTCGGGACCGGACTTTCTGACGAAAACTTTGTCGAAATCACCAGCGGGCTTAATGAACAGGACTCCGTCATTATTGAGAAAAAGAACTCTGTCTTGCCGGGGAAAAATGAAGCAGGCGGTAGTCCTTTCATGCCTTCAGGCAGGCGTAACCGATGAAGACCACTGCAGCAAGCTTAAGTGAATTATCAAGTTCAATGGGGGTAACCCCGAGAGTGACAACAATGATTGAATTAAGAAATATTAATAAGACTTACAGGACAGGAAAGATTGCATTTCAGGCACTCCGGGATGTCAGCATATCCATTGGACAGGGTGAGTTTGTTGCCATCATGGGACCTTCCGGCTCAGGCAAATCCACATTATTACATCTCCTCGGGTTGCTCGATCGTCCTGATTCCGGCTCATACACCATTTACGATAAGGAAATCAGCTCATGCAACGAACAGGAGCTGGCCTGTCTGCGAAATCACCTGATTGGATTTGTGTTTCAACAGTTTCACCTCCTCGCCCGCACCTCTGCCATAGACAATGCCCATCTCCCTTTGACCTATTCAGGCAATAGACAAAACAAAACAAGGGCGAGTCAGAGATTAAAAGAGGTCGGTCTGGCACACCGGGAAGATCATAAACCAAATGAATTATCCGGTGGAGAACAACAGAGGGTAGCGATTGCACGTGCCCTTGTTAACGATCCACTGATTGTATTTGCCGACGAGCCTACCGGGAACCTGGATACCCAGAGTGAGGAAGAGATTATTAAGATTTTAGAAGCATTAAACCGTCAGGGAAAGACGATCATCATGGTGACTCATGAAAAGGAGATCGCCGAGCATGCGAGACGCATCATTTTCATGCGCGATGGGAAGATCGTTTCGGACAAACGCAAAGACTCTGCAGGCCATACAGTTGAAAATATGCTTGGGGATAATGCAAAGGAGATCCCGAAACAAGTTCGGGATGACAGGATGGATGACAGGGAGAGTGCATTTTCAACTGAACAACATAGGATAGAGCAAGTCCTGAATGCAGTAAATACAACCGGGGCCAAACTGCCGGATCATTTTCAACAGGCCATACAGGCTATCTTATCGCATAAAGTCCGCGCATTCCTTTCGATTCTGGGGATTTTGATTGGGGTTGCCGCAGTCATTGCCATGCTCGCATTAGGGGCAGGGGCAAGGGCATCCCTTGAACAGCGGCTGGCATCTCTTGGATCAAACCTACTCTCTGTAAGGCCCGGTTCACCAAGGCTACGGGGCGTAGCCCTCGAAACAGGATCAGTAACGCGTTTCACTGTCAGGGATGCCGATGCCATTGCTAAATTATCCCCTGTCAAGATGGTTACTCCCAATGTATCCGGCAGGGGCCAGGTCGTATACAGCAATAAGAACTGGAGCACACGCCTCGAGGGAGTAGGTGTTAATTACGCCGAAATGCGCGCCTCTGTACCAATCCTGGGACGTTTCTTTACTGAAGAAGAATTAAGGAGCCGGGGCAAGGTGGCGGTTTTAGGACTAACGGTAGCAAGAGAATTATTTGCGGATAACGACCCCGTAGGTGCGGAGATTAAGATCAACCGCATAAATTTCCAGGTCATCGGGGTTTTACCGGAAAAAGGCGCAACTGGTTGGCGCGATCAGGATGATGTGATTGTCATTCCGATCTCAACGGCAATGTACCGGGTTCTGGGAAAAGATTATGTTGATGGGATAGATGTGGAAGTCCGGGGACCTGAGTTGATCGAACAGGCTCAGGGAGAGATAGAAGGGCTTATAGTCCGCAGGCACAGGTTGACAGGTGATATCAATGAAAGCGTAGACATACGTAACATGGCCGAGATTCAGGAAACCCTGGCGAGTACTACAAAAACGATGAGCTGGCTTCTGGGATCAATTGCCGTCATCTCCCTCCTGGTCGGCGGGATCGGGATTATGAATATCATGCTTGTTTCAGTAACAGAGCGTACCCGGGAAATCGGTCTGCGCAAAGCAATTGGCGCACGGGCCAGGGATATAATGACTCAGTTTATCATAGAGGCAATCGTAATGTCAGTCAGCGGCGGGTTAATAGGGATCGCTGTGGGCATCGGGATTGCCGCAGCACTGTCGTTTGCAGCCGGCTGGACGACAAAAGTCTCTTTTTCCGCGGTTGCCCTGGCAACGATATTTTCTATCGCTGTCGGAATGGTCTTCGGGATCTGGCCAGCAAGAAAGGCATCACAGCTTAATCCGATTGAAGCCCTTAGGTATGAGTAAGTCCTTATACGCGCCATACCCCTCTTTCTCCATCTCCTCTTTTGGGATGAAGCGAATGGCCGCGGAATTAATGCAGTAGCGCAGGCCGCCTGGCTGAGGTCCGTCAGGGAAGATATGGCCAAGGTGAGAGCCGGCACTTTTGCTCCTCACCTCAGTCCTCACCATGGAATGACTCTTGTCTTCCTTCTCCACTATGCTTGCAGGCTCAAGCGGTTTTGTAAAACTCGGCCATCCTGTGCCGGAATCAAACTTGTCACGAGAGCTGAACAACGGCTCTCCTGAAACAATATCAACATAAATGCCCTCCCTCTTATTGTCCCAGTATTCATTGTCAAACGGCCTCTCTGTCCCTTTCTCCTGAGTGACATTGAATTGCAATAGGGTCAGCCTATTCCTTAGTTCTTCCTCTGCCGGCTTCTGATATTGCCATAACTCTTTCAGTGCCTGATCACGTCCTGAATGTTTGCGATAGGATTTGTATCTCAGGGATTCTTTTTTGTAGTAATCCTGGTGATACTCCTCAGCCATGTAGAACTCAGCGATTGGCAGGACCTCTGTCACAACAGGTTTCTTATACCTTCCGGACCTCTCCAACTCCGCTTTAGATTTTTCTGCCAGCATCTTTTGTTCATCCGTATGATAAAAGATGGCAGTGCGGTATTGCGGCCCCCTGTCAACGAACTGACCGCCGGCATCTGTAGGGTCTATCTGCCTCCAGAATACATCAAGGAGCTTGTCGTAGGTTATCTTTGACGGGTCATAGGTAATCTGAACAGCCTCGGCATGGCCTGTATCCCCTTCGCATACCTCTTCATATGAGGGATCTTTTATGTGCCCGCCGGTGTAGCCTGCGACAACTTCCAGGACACCATCAAGTCCTTCAAAAGGCGGCTCCATGCACCAGAAGCAACCGCCGGCAAAGGTTGCTTTTTCATATTTGGTATTCATGTGTATAGAATAAATCTCATTTGTCAATTTGTCTATGTTATCTTTTTCCATACTAATAATGTGCTTGACAATCAGCAGAGATTGAATTTATATGGTTAAATAACCAGTTGGAGATACATGATGCCTATGCTGAAAGAATTAATAGACCTTCTTCTTGATAAATCGCTTAAAGTAGCGGACGAACCAATCTTTGAGCTTGCATCCGGCAAAAAGAGCAATCTTTACATTGACTGCAGAAAAACCACAAAGAATGCCAGAGGAGCATATCTTATCGGTAACATCATTTACGATAAAATATCGAAACTCGATGTGGATGCAATAGGCGGGCTTACCATGGGTGCTGACCCTGTAGCTGATGCAGTAGCTTATACAAGCGTACTTAAGGGTAAACTCATAAATTCCTTTTCCGTAAGAAAGAAGGCCAAGGAGCACGGGCTTAAAAGAGTCATAGAAGGCGACGTTAAAAATGGAGACAGGGTAGTTATCGTTGATGACGTTGCGACAACCGGACAATCCACTATTGAGGCGATCGAAAATGCAAGGGCCGGAGGGCTCCATGTCGTAAAGGTAATCATACTTGTTGACAGGCAGGAAGGCGGCAGGGAAAACATCATCAAACACAATGTTGATTTTGAAGCGATATTGACAAAACAGGACCTGCTGGATGAATATTACAAAAGACATGAGAAAATCCAGGAGTAATAATGTCCTGGATCGTCTATGCCCTTATAACCGCCTTCTCAATTGCTACGGCAGACGCCATAAGCAAGAAGG
>Ga0209521_10001988_pt1 | contig 16724 bp, 18 predicted proteins | sample Rifsed19ft4_FD_184016 | JGI IMG/M metagenome (GOLD analysis project Ga0209521, IMG submission 184016) | Soil microbial communities from Rifle, Colorado, USA - sediment 19ft 4 (version 2) | ecosystem: Environmental > Terrestrial > Deep subsurface > Rock core/Sediment | place: Rifle, Colorado...
TCTTAGGTTGGTTAGCAGCCTGCTCAACAACCGGCCGGTGGCCACAAAGCCTTGAGGGTTCTCCCGGGGCCCGATCGGTCTCACCACGACGAGCATGTGCCCCGACGATGAGGAGACGATGGCTCCGCCGTCATGAGTGGAGGCCGCGCGGCCCAGACGGGTCAGAGTATCGGCTGGCAAAGGGGCGTGGCCCCCGACTCCTACCAGGGTGGCCCCTTCGGCGTCCGTCACCTGGAGGGCATCGAATGCCCCCTGGGCGCCGGCCGTCAGCGCTTCCGATAGGTTCTCCCTGTCGCCGCCGGCCAGGGCCGCAGCGAGTTCCGCATCCTGGGCCAGCAGGGCGGCCGTGCGATCAAGCTGGGTCGTCTCGTGATCAAGCAGAAGCAGGAAGTGGGAGCGGGCGTTTTCCAGTTTGAGGTCGACGTTCTGGGAGGTGGCCTTGCTAGCCAGAGGCAGCCCAAAACTCACGGCCACCACGGTGAGAGCGACTATGAGCAATGAGAAGGGAATGATTATCTGAAACCGCAGCGGCAGATCGAAGAACTTGGTCCTCATGCCGCACGCTCGGACCCTCTTTCGGCTGCCGGCTGCTCATCCAGGCCAAACAGGTCTCTAGCTACGGCCAGGTAGGCCTGATCGCCGCTGTGCAGCTTCAGGCGCGTCAGAGGGGAGTGGAGGATCTTCTTCACGATGGCCGCCGTGAGGGCCTCGATACTCGCGCGTTCGCTCTTGCTAAGGTGGGGAAAGCGGCAAAGGGTCTTGGCCATCTCGCGCCGCCGCGCCGCCTCTATCTTCTGTCGCATGGAGACGATAGTGGGCACTGCCTGCAGGGAGCGCCGCCAGGTGAGAAAGCGCTGCACTTCCTCTTCTATAATGTTCTCGACTTTAGCCATCTCCTGTTCGCGTTCATATGGGCCAACAGGGCACATCAAGTCCAGGTCGTCTATGTCATACAGGTGGACACCGTCTAGGTCTCGGACCGCTGGGTCGATATCGGGAGGAACGGCGATGTCGATGAGGAGGATGGGACGGCCCTCCCGGCGGGCCATGATCGGAGTGAGGTCGCCCCGGTTGACGAGGGTCGTGGGTGATGCGCTGGCGCCAATCACGATGTCGCTGTCCGCCAGCGCTTGGGACAAGCGGGAGAAGGGAACGGCGGTTGCCTTCATCCGCTGGGCCAGTTCAGCAGCCCGGTGATAGGTGCGGTTGGTCACGGCCACGTGCGAGGCCCCGGCCTTAACGAGGCCGCGGACGGTGAGGGTACCGGCTTCGCCCGCCCCAATCACAAGCACCCGGCGGCCTGACAGGTCGCCCAGCAGGCGCTGGGCCAGAGCCACCGCTGCCGTGCTGACGGACTGGCCGTGGTGGCCGACGAAGGTCTCGCTGTGGACCCGCCGTCCGGCCCGGATGGCCGAGTGGAAGAGCCGGTTGAGGGTGGCGTTACAGAGATTGGCCCGGGCGGCGGCGGCCAGGGCCCCGCGCACCTGTCCCAGGATCTCGGTTTCGCCGAAGATCATGGAGTCCAGACCCGCGGCCACGCGGTGAAGGTGACGAACCGCCTCCTCGTGCAGCCCGAAGTAGATGTGCGGGTCCAGGGTACTGGCGCTCGCCCCGTTGGTGCCGGCCAGCAGCCGCACGGCCTCGGCCCGCTTGGCCCGCTGCCGACCGGCGACGAAGTAGAGCTCGGTCCGGTTGCAGGTGGAGAGTATGACACCGTTGCCTATCTTGTCGTCCAGATGGGCCAGGGCTTGGGGCAGATCGGTGGGGCCCAGGGCCAGGCTCTGCCGCAGGGAGAGCGGCGCTGTTTTGTGGTTGAGGCCTATCAGTACGACGTTCATTTCCCCTCCCCTCATACCAAGTCGTAGTAGGCGCGCTGGGCCCACACGGTCATCTGAGCCCAGCGACCTAGCAACAGGAGGACCCCCACCCCTACCAGCAGGGCACTGCTGGTGACGTTGATGAAGACGTGATGCCGTCGCACCCACGAGAGGGCGCGCAGCGCGGAAGCGAAACCCAGGCCCACCAATATAAAGGGAACGCCAAAGCCCAGAGAGTAGACGAAGAGCAGGAGGCCTCCTTGGCCGGCCGTCTCGGTGGCGCCCGCGTAGAAGAGGATGGAGCCCAAAATGGGGCCCACGCACGGCGTCCAGCCGAATGCGAAGGCCATGCCCATGAGCACGGGCGCCGCCGGGCCGAACATGTCCTGCGAGACGTTGGGCCGCCACTCTTGTTGCAGCCAGCCAATCCGGGGCAGGCCCGCGAGGAGCAGCCCGAAGGCGATCATAGCCCCTCCGGCAACCTTGTACATGGTGGTCCGGTGCTCCTCAAAGAAGCTGCCGAAGAATGAAACGGAGGTCCCCAGCAGGACGAAGATGAGGGTAAATCCAAGCATGAACAGGAGAGAGGTGGACAGCGCGCGAAGGGCGGTCTGCGCCTTGCTGGAAGCGTCAGGGCTCTCGACGGTGGTTCCAGCGATAAACGCTAGGTAGCCCGGGGCCAGCGGCGCCACGCATGGCGACGCGAACGAGGCCACGCCCGCAACGAAGGCGACGCCCCAGCCCGGGTCCGCTACAACGCCGGTCACCGCAGCAACTCCTCCACAAAGGCGGACAGCTGTTCATCGTTCAGGGGGCCGGCGAATTTGAGGACTATCACGCCATCGCGGTTGATGAAGAAGGTCTCAGGCACGCCGGTGGCGCCGTATTCGAAGAAGATGCCGCTCTCATCGGGACCGTTCGGGTAGGTGATATCGAATTCCCTCAGGAACTCCTCAGCGTCGCCCCGGTTGTCGTTGTAGTCAACGCCCACAAAGACGACGCCTCGGTCCTGAAATTCGCGCCAGCCCCCCTCCAGAACCGGCGCCTCGTCCCGACACGCCTGACACCAGGAGGCCCAGATGTTCATCACCACGGGATGGCCGCGGTTCTCCGAGAGGGTGAAGGTGTTCCCATCGAAGAGGTTCAGGGTGAAGTCGGGCGCGTCCCGCTTTAGCCGCAGGATACTCGATTCGCCTTCGCCCTTATTGATCACGCCGAAGGTCAGGAGGCCGACCAGGGCCAGTACCACCAGACCCACAAAGGCGAAACCCAGGCCGCGCGTCAAGCGACGCCAGGCCGGCTGGAGGGCAGTTTCGTCCTCCAAGACCACGGTGGGCCCTTCGCCTTCCGAGGACATGCCTACGCCTCACCTCCGGCGGTGCCGGCGCCGGCTTCGGCCGGCGTGTCGGCTTCGACCAACCCGTCCGATTGCGGTGGATCGGCATTTAGCATGCCTCTCAACAGGTTCACTTCCCTGCTCAGCCCCTCGGCGCGGGCGGTCAGGCGGAACAGGTAGCCGAACAGCCCAAGCCAGATGACACCGTAGGCCAGGGCCAAATACCAGAGATCACCCATTGCTATCCTCCCCCTTCCTGGATCCAGCGGGCGCGCCGCCGCAGCTCCATCATTTCGTGCTGGGAGCGCTCCAGGCCAGCGCGCAAAATCAGGATGTGCAAGAAAACGACGGTGAAGGCGATCACCGATAGGAACAGGGCGGGCAGCATGGCGCCCTCCATGTTGAAGCCCTCGCTGCCCACGACTTGCGGGTGCAGCGTCCGCCACCAGCGGATGGACATGAAAACGATAGGCACGTCCACGAAGCCGATGATGCCGAACACGGCGGCGAAGGCCGCCCGCCGGTCAGGCTCCTCCACCATCTCTCGCAGGATCAGATAAGAGACGTAGATCAACCACAGCATGAGGGTTGTGGTAAGGCGGGGTTCCCACGTCCACCAGGTACCCCAGGCGCTGCGGGCCCAGACGGAGCCGGAGATGAGGGTCAGGGTGGTGAATACGATGCCGATCTCGGCCGCCGAGGCCGCCACTATGTCCCAGCGTGGGGTCTTGGTGCGCAGATAGGCTATGCTCGCCAGGAACACCACAAAGAAGGCCAGGAAAGCAGTCCAGGCCGAGGCCACATGGAAGTAGAAGATCCGCTGAACATCCCCCATCTCCCTCTCGGTCGGCGCGATGACGAATGCCGCCACCAGAGCTGCCAGCAGCAGTGTCAGGGCCAGGATAGCCAGGCCCGTCTTCGCCCTCGCCGGGGTAACGGCTGGAAGTTCGAAAGCGATCACGCCCCCATCTCCTCCATCACGTACTCAAAAAGGAAGGGACACAGGCCCAGGAACACCACGTCGAACGCGGCCAGCATCGTTAGGGGCGGCACCAGTTCGCTCCAGGGCTCGCCCTGGAGAGCGAACCGTGTACCCTCCACTGCCGCTAGAAGGACGGGTGTGGCCACCGGTAGCAGCAACAGGGGCAACATAAGCTCCCGGGAGCGTGAGGTCACGGCCATCGCGGAGAAGAGGGTCCCCACTGTGACGAAGCCGAGGGTACCCATGAGGACCACGACCATCAACCCGGGCGACAGGATGGAGACGTTGCTGAAGAGAGCGAACAGGGGCAGCAGGAAGGCCTCGAGGGCAAGGGTCAACAGAAGGGCCCCCGTCATTTTCCCCAGAAAAATGGCGCCGCGGTCTACGGGCGTGAGGAGCAGGCCCTGCAGGCCTCCCTGCTCCCGTTCCTTTGCGAACACGTGCCCCAGGCCCATCATTCCGGCCAGGGCGATGGCGACCCACAGGACGCCCGGCCCCGCCACCTCCGCCATCTCTCCCTCCAGGTCGAAGGCGAAGTTGAAGATGATCATCACGAGGAGGGCAAAGACAAGGCTGCCGCTGACCGCCTCGCGGCTGCGGATCTCTGAGCGCACGTCCTTGGCGGCGATGGCCAAGGCCTGCGTCAGGAAGGCTGCGATTCCGCTCTCAGCCGACAGCGCCGGTATGATGAAGGTAGGCTTCCTTAAGGCTTGCCACATCTAGCTCATCTCGCTTGGCCGTGAATGTTATCTTGCCGTTGTTGAGCACGGCCACTCTGTCCGCCAGGTCCAGGCTGCGTTCCAAGTTGTGAGTGATCACAAGGACGGTGCGTCCCTGCCCGGCCGCCTCTGCCAGCAGGTCGACCAGAAAGGCGGCCCAGCGCTGGTCAAGGCCGGTATCCGGTTCGTCCAGCAGGAGGACGGGAGGCTCTTGAATAAGGGCCCGCGCCAGGGCCAGCCGTTGCTGCATACCGCGCGAAAGGTCGCGCCCCAGAACATCGGCGTGCGCCTCCAGGCCCACCAGGCGCAGTTGCTGACGGGCCCGGTCGCTGGGGTCAGGCATTCGGTACATCCGGCCATAGAACTCCAGGTTCTCAAGCGTGGTCAGGTCACTGTAGAGGAACGATTGATGGCAGACCACGCCGACCAGGCGGCGAACCTCAAACGCTTGGCTCTGCACGTCAAGGCCGGCCAGCCGGGCCGTCCCCGCCGACGGGCGCAGCAGGGTGGCCAGGACCTTCAAGAGGGTTGACTTGCCAGAGCCGTTCGGGCCGATGATGGCCAGCCGCTCGCCGGGGCTCACCTGCAGGTTCACACCGCGCAGCGCTTCCGTAGAGCCGAACGTCTTCCAGACTCCTATCGCCTCGATGTCCCAGACGCTGGCGGCGGCCTGCTCACCGTTGCCGGACGTCTGTACGACACCTGCCGTCCCGGTCATGTCTGTGCCTCCTGGCGCGGGTCGCGGGCGCACCGTCGCTGGGAGGAGGGCGGAGCGCAGACCAGCGTCGGGGCATCAACGGGGGGGAGCGTTATCATGCTGCGGTCTCCAGAGAACAGCCGCAGGCAGCGCAGAAGCGGTCCTGTTCCTGAGTGGCGCCGGCACAGTTGGGACAGCGCTGGCCCAGCTGCGCGCCGCAATTGCAGCAGTAGCAGTCGCCGGTCTCTGTCGTGCCGCCGCACGAGGGGCAGGAAAGACTCGCCTCAGGCTTCGCCGACGGATACCCCTCCGACGCGGCACGAGTAGGGGACGCCGTAGCGGCGCCAGCCTCTTCCACGACTGAATCCAGCTTCTGGAGAGTGGCCGCGGCCTCGCTACGGTATCGGTCGCGGAGTCCCTGGTAGTCCGAGTCGGACAGATTGCCGATCTCGTACTCGAAGTCCAGATCTCTGATGGCCCCGTAGGCGGCGTCGCGCTCACCGATGAGGTCGTCCCAGGGGGCACCACCTGCGGTGCGGCGGGCGCCTTGAGACGGGCCGACGAGGGGCCATCCCACCAGCGCGAAGGCTATCAGCATCATTGCCAGGATCGCTAGATAGGTCATCGGAAACCCTCACTCCAGGAGGCTCAGGTCCTCATCCACCCGTTGTTCATAGAGACCGAGGTCCGCGGGCTGCGCCACCGATTCCGCGGCGATCATCGCGGCGGGCCTGCGCCTTGCCCAGTACCATATGAATGCGGAAGCGACAACCGCTCCCGCAACAACCGCCAGGAAGGGGGCGACCCAGGCCATCAGGCTGAAGCCGCTCTTGCGAGGAACAGAGAGGATGTCTTCCCCATAGACCGACACGAAGGAGTCAAGGATTTCTCCTTTGGTCTTGCCTTCATCGATCTGGGCGTTGATCTCCTGCACGATGGTGTCGGCTATGGCGCAGCTCATAGCTTCCTGACAGGTGGCCACCGTCATGCCGCAGCCGCACTGGCACATCAGGCCGCTGGACACCTCGTGCTTGGAGGGGGGCTCGTCGGCGCCGACGCTCAGGGGCCAAGCGGCCAGCATCAGGGCCACGAGGAGGGCCGGCGGCAGCACCCATGTAAGCATGGCTGGCCTCCACCCCTGGATGCCCGGTAGAGAGGTCATCAGTGTCTCCTCATTCAATAAGTCCCAGGTCCTCGTCCACCCGCTCCTTATAGGGATTGAGGTTCTCAGACGGGCCCGCCGGCACCTCCGCAGCGGGTGCGGCGGACGGGCGCTTCGCCCAAGCCCAAGTAAAGGCGGCGCCGGCCACGGCACCGACGGCGACCGCCACCAAGGGAGTCACCCAAGCCGTTAGGCCGAAACCGCTCTTCCTGGGTGAGGCCAGAACACCTTCTCCGTAGGCGCCTGCGAAGTAGTCCAGGATCTCCTCCTTGGTGTTGCCCGCGTCTATTTGGACCTGGATTGAGTCCTTCATCGAGCGGGCGATGCCACAGTCGTGGTCCGCGAGAACCATGCCGGAGCCGCACTGGCTGATCAGCTCACTGGCTACCTCGCGGACGGTAGGCGGTTCATCTGCGCCGACGGCCGGGGGCCAGGCCGCCAGTATCAGGGCCACAAGGAGGGCCGGCGGCAGCATCCACCTAAGCATGACTGGCCTCCACTTCACCGATGGGTTGGAGCCGGCGGACGGGAACGCGTTGCTCCGCCCTGGCATCCGGCCAGAAAGCGATAAGCGAGCCCGCCACGATGACGGCGCCGCCCACCCAGATCCACATGACGAGCGGGTTCACAAACACCTTGAACGTAGCCTTGCCGTCCTCCGTCCAGCCGCCCAGGATCACGAACAGGTCCTCCTGGGGCCTTGTCCAGATACCGGCGTCGGTTACGGGCTCCTCACTGCGGCCTTCGAACCGCTTGCTGGCGTCGATAAAGCGGAGGTGTTCACCGCCGCTAGAGACATCCAGCGTTGCCGTCACCTTCGTGGAATTGGCGTTGGAGGTTTCCGTCAACCCCTCGTCATTGAAGGTGAGGGTGTAGCCGCGGACCTCCATGCTCTCGCCGGGGGCCAGCGTGGCCTCCTTGTTTGTTGAGAACCCCTGGGAGCCGATGATGCCCATCGCCAGCAGGACGATCCCCAGGTGCACGATGTAGCCTCCGTAGCGCGGCTTGTGGCGCCAGACCAGCCGGGGAAGGGCGATGAGGTAGTTATCGCCGTGGCCGCGGTGACGGGCGCGTACGCCCCGGTAGAACTCCAGGAGGATAGTGGCGGCCGCGAAGGCCAGGGCGGCGAACGCCCCGACGGCATAGATGGAGTGGAGCCCCAGGACGTACAGGACTACTGCAGCTCCCACCGCCATCGCCAGCGGGAACAGGAAGTTGCGCAGCAAGTTGTCCACGGATGCCTTGCGCCAGCCGATGAGGGCACAGACGCCCATGAGGACGATCAAGCCGAGGAATATGGGGGCCGTAATCTGCTGGTAGAAAGGAGTTCCTACCCCTACTTTGACGCCCCGCACTGCTTCCGAAACGATAGGAAAGATTGTACCCCAGAAAATGGCGAATGCCGCCCCGACCAGCAGCAGATTGTTGCCCAGGAACGTGGCCTCGCGGGAGACCATCGAGTCCAGAGCATGCTCGCTGCGCAGGTGGGGAAGCCGTGCCCACAGGAGCCACAGGGAGCCCACCAGCACTATGAATATGAGCACCAGGAACAGCGGTCCTGAGGCGCCGGCGGCGAAGGAGTGAACGGAGCTGAGGATGCCGCTCCGCACCACTAGTGTGCCGAATAGGCTCAGGGAGAACGTGATGATGATGAGCACCATGTTCCAGACCTTGAGCATCCCCCGCCGCTGCTGGATCATCACGGAGTGCAGGTAGGCCGTAGCCGTGAGCCAGGGCATGAATGAAGCGTTCTCCACTGGGTCCCAGGCCCAGTAGCCGCCCCAGCCCAGCACCCTGTATGCCCAGAGCATGCCGAGCAGATTGCCCATGGTGAGGAAGAACCAGGCGACCAGCGTCCAGCGGCGGGTGGAGCGGATCCACCAGTCGTCAAGGCGTCCGGTGATGAGGGCGGCCATGGCGAAGGCGAAGGGTACGGTGAGCAGAGAGTAGCCGAGAAGCAGGCTGGTGGGATGAGAGATCATATCGGAGGTGCGCAGCAAGGGGTTGAGGCCTGTTCCCTCGCTAAGCGCCAGGGGCATCTTCTCCAGGGGGTTGGCAGCGAATGCGATGATGCCCAGGAAGTAGGCGAGGACGGCCATCATGACGGCCGTAACGTAAGGCACCTGCTCTCTGGCCCGCTTCTCGCTGCGGAGAATGATCACTACGGCCGCGATGGACAGGATCCAGGCCCAGAACAGGAGCGATCCGGCCTGGCCCGCCCACCAGCCGGCAAGGGTGTACAGAGGCGGAAGGTCCGAGCTGGAGTGCTCCGCCACGTAGCGAATACTGAAGTCGCGGGCGAAGAAGGAGTACACGAGGGCCGCCGAGGCAACGCTGACCAAACCAAACACGACGAACACGGCGTTGCGGGTGCTGAGCCACAGTTCGTTGATGCGGGCGCGGGCGCCGACGAAGGCGGCCACGGCCGCATAGATGGCTATGACAAAGGCTGCGATGATGGCTGCGTATCCTAGGTCGGCCATATTAGCTTCCATCCTCACTTGGCTGGTCTTCCGGCGCCGCCTCGTACTTGCTGGGGCACTTCACCAGCAGGGAATCAGCTTGGAAAGTGCCCGCCGGGGTCAGAGTTCCCTCTAGCACGATTTCGGCGTCCTCCCGAAAGGCGTCCGGCACCATACCTGAGTACAAGGCCGGCAGCGACGCTCCGTCCTCACCGGTCACGGCGAAGCGAAGGGTACTGGCCGACGGGTTGTTGTCTACAGAACCGTCTGCCACCCTGCCCATGAGGCGCACCTGCTCGCCGTAGGCGGTGTCGCCGCGGGCCAGGAGCTCATCCACGGTCAGGTAGTACATTGATGCTCCCTGAAACGCTGTGAAGCCCAGGTAGCCCAGAGCGATAGCCACAATCATGCCGACGATGAGGAAGCGTTTTCGGTGCAGGAGTCCGTGCTGAGGTCCCGGCGGACTGGCCTGGGGCCTTGCGCCTCGTCCGCCATAGTTCGGAGCCGGTCTCAACTCGTTAGCAGGCACCTCAACTCACCTCATGCACCGCCTTCGCGAGGAAGGCATCCTCGGCGCCGGGCGGCGCGGCCAGCCACACCACCTGAGCGCCAATCTGGTAGAAGAAATGGATCTGGCGGGCGTCTCTTACGGTGTACAGGGGCATTCCCTGGAAGTCCTGCTGGGTTAGGCCCTTGAAGGGCGAGCTTCCTTCCTGGATCCGGAGGACCATGACATCCAGCAGCTCTCGCGCCTTCAGTTCGCTGGTGGCCCGGGCCACCCATACAGTGCCGCCCTGTTGATAATGCCCAATCCAGGCGTCGACAATTTCGATCTCAGTGCCGTGCAACTCGTTGACTTCGGATATCGCCTCGGGTCCGGCCACGCTCCCGATCAAGCGGAAACCCGCTAGCTCGGCCGGAGCCGGGGTGGTGTCATGGTCGGCGGTGGCGGACCACAGGCCTGAGGCGACGCTCAGGGCTAGCACCAGGGCAAAGGCGAGGGTGATGATGAGAGCCAGGCTTCCGCCCCGGCCCTTCTCCCCTTGTGAAAGGAGACGCTGGAATGCGCTCCTCATTCTTGTCCCCCTGGGAGCGGCCTGACCTCCTGTCCACAACCGTGACAGAAGGCGGACTCAGGCCTCACCGGGCCGCCGCAATGACGGCAGAATGACCCTCCTCCTCCCCGTGGCGCTGTGCCCTGGTCGCCAACCGCCAGTCCAGCGCGGGCGACGGCGCGAACACGAAAGCGGCGGATGAAGACGCTGTACACGACGAAGGCGAGAACGCCTGCCCCCACCACGCCGAGGGAAATTACTATGCTCTGGGGAATACCACTGCCATCGGCGGCGGCAGTTCCCGCTTCGCGCGGCGGCGCCGACGGCTTGTCGGTCTGGCGCGCGTAGGCCATTCCGATGCTCACGGGCTCGTCGACCGAGATGTCAGTGAACGCATATGAGTGATGCCGGAATCCCTGCTCTTCCACGGTATCGGCGGGTTCGGGCGTCAGCGTGAAATCAGTCGCATCGCTGGGCTCCAGCACAAACAGATCGAGTTTCTGCACGGGATAGGGAGCCCAGAAGTTGAATTCCAGGGAGCGCTGGCCTGCCCCGGAGATGGAGCCGTAGTAGTACTCGACGTACATGATGGGGGTGACCGCTTCCCACCTGACGGCCATATATTGGCCGTCAGGCTCAGCCTCGTAGGTCTGGCAGAGGTGCTCCTCGTCGGGCCGATAGATGATGGAGCAGACTTGGGCGATTTCGGCGTCGGCCGGCATGCGAAGCTGGACCTCGAGGGGCAGAGCGACGTCGGCGTTGAGTTCGCCGCGATAGGAGACGAGCACCCTGGGCTGGTCGTACTCCGGCATGACGGAGACCGCCATGCTGGTGAGGCTGGGGGTGGTTTCGGCGGCGGCCCGTCCCTGCCCCAGGCCGGCCGTGGCCACGAGGGCTACCGCCAGGATCGCAAGGGCGAGAGGCCCCCACCAGCTAGGGATGGGGATTCGGCTGAGCGTCGCGCTTATTTTCACCATTTCGACCTCGGCGACCTAGTTTCATTCACATTGTTCACTTCTGACGTTAAGAGATTGTGAAATCTGTTACAATGACACTACCGGCCCATATGGCCTCTGAAATAATGCCAATGTTCTTAGCCCCGGCGTATCAATCAGCCGTGGGCTCGGCGACGGTTTCCTCGGGAAGGTCGAAGGCAAACAGGCCGGCGAAGCGGTCCACTATGTAGAGGGTGTCGCCGACTATTTTCATGCCGTGTGGGGCCTGGAACATGGAGCCGGAGCGAATGTCGTCAGGGTCCTCTCTGCCGATGAATCCGGCATATTGTCCATTGGCGCCGAACACCGCCACGGCGACCAGCAGCGTGTCGGAGACGAAAATCCGGCCGTCGCCGTCCACTGCCACAACCTTGGGTCGCGAGAAGGTGCCCTCAGTGTCGCCCGCCTCTCCCAAGCTGAGAACGAACTTGTCTTCGGGAGAATACTTCTTGACTGCGTAGTTAAGCATGTCCACGACGTAGAGATTCCCTTGAGCATCCAGGGACAGACCGCCCGGGGTGTTGAAGCCGTACTCGCCGGAGTCGCGTGTGCCGGAGCCCAGGGTGGAGACGAGGCGTCCCTCCTGATCCAGGAGGAGAACGCGATGGTTATCGGGATCGCTGAGGAAGATCTGGCCGTTGCGGGCGATGGCGATACCGATGGGACGCAGGGGATATTTTGTTGGCCCGACCTCGGGAGTGATGACCTCTTGCACGACGCCATCGGAGTTGAGGACGATCACGTTTCCGCCGCCGGAGTTGGAAACGTAGAGCTTATCTTCATGAGCGGTCATCGCCATCGGGGCCTGAAGGGCAAGGCGGCTGTCGCTCTTGCTGTCCAGCACGTGGAGGACATTGCCCTGGTCGTCTATCTCTATGATGCTGTTGTTGTTCGAGTCCAGAACAAATATGCGCTCATCCACGAGGGCAATGTCAGAGGGCATGCTCGCTGACTCCAGGGGAAATCGCCAAAGGAGCTCGGCCGGAAAAACCTTGTCCGATACCTGGTCCAGCGGTCGCTCCTCGCCGGATTCAGCAATAGGCGGCGCTTTCTCTGACCCGTCCTGCGTGAACTGGTAGATCCCGAATCCGGCTATCAGGATGGCGGCCAGCAGGATCATTACTGCGGCGAACTTCATCCCGCTGCGAGCGCCGCGGGCTTGGTCGACCGTCGGCGCCTCCTGAGGTTGCGTCGAGGCTGGGTCTTCGCTGGTCGGCGGTTCGTTCATGGCGTTCTCCATCCGTTGATAGGCATCGTCGCTTCCTGCGCCGGTCGGACTATCGTGACCTTTCGCCCCCGGGCTGGCGGGGGCGGAGTAGCCGCCGCGAAGCGCGGCAGGCGCCTTCTCTTAAGAGTTGCGCGCGGCCGCCGCTTCGCAGTGCCTGGTAGACCAGATACACGGTCATAACAAGTCAGTGATCGTTACATTTTTCACATTTAGCGTACCGCAACTCCGAGGAGGCCACCAATGGGTTCATCACGCTATATGCGCGCCTCCGAGGGTGCCATTAACGCTAAACCTGGGGGCCATTTTCGTGATTAATAGCGGGATGCGCAGGTGTTGCTCCAGTCGGGGCCGAGGAAGAAGCACACAATCACTACTCGTTAACATGGGCTTAATGGTCCAGGCGTTATGGGCCGTATGGACCTTTGTGATGGAAGGCACAGCCCTCTACGCTTAGCATGTAGTAGAGCCGTTCCGGCGGGTCTATGGCGACATTTTCCCTGTCGCCGGGTTGGACAAATATATGGGCCGCTGTTCGACAGATGCAGGGCGGACCGCGACGCGGGGCGCGCGCCGGGTGGACTGACCATGTCCATCCGCTGGAAGCTCGTCCTCGCCTTCAACGTATTCCTCGCCGCTCTGGCCATCCTGGGCTACTTCACGTATTCGCAACTGGACCGCTCCAAGGAGATATCCGAACGCGTCGGCTCCCGTAGCATCGCGCGTGTGGAAGACGCTGCGCATCTCGCTGAGGAATTCGGCCGGCTCCGTTCTCTGGGGCTGGCCTTTGTTCTGGAGAGCGATCCCTTGGAGCGAGAGGAGAGAAGGGATCAGTTGACAGCGTCCCTCGATGGTATCGACACGCACATCGCCGGATATGAACAGACGTTCACAGAGGAGTCAGCGCCGGAAGGCTTGTTCCAGTTTAAAGAGGAATACAGGGCCTATCTGACTGCACAGGATGGCATGCTAGCTTTAGCCGATGAAGGTCGCGGCCAGGAGGCGCTGGCCCTTTACGGCGCATCCAGCGGCGACTTCCAAGCGCTTACGGACATCGCACACACTCTCCGCCACTCCGCGTTTGAGGACGCCGAGGCTGCCACCGACGAGGCTGGATCCCTCATCAACCGGACTCAGTACATGATTATCGGGGGTCTACTAGCGGCGGCCCTCCTCATCTTCGCCATCGGCCACCCCTCAAGCATCTACATCAACAACCGGCTACGCGCTCTCCTGGAAGGCACGAAGCGGGTGAGCCGCGGTGAGCTGGAACAGCCAGTCGGGGTGACCGGCCGCGATGAGTTTGGGGCTCTGGCTGAGGCCTTCGACGCGATGGTGGTCTCCCTCCGTTCGGCCCGCGAGGAGCTGACCACATTGCACAGCGAGGCTATGGGCATGCAGGAGGAACGGATCGGCCTGCTGCAGGACCAGGTCACGAAGGTCGTGAAGGCGCAGGAGGAGGAACGCCAGCGTGTGTCCCGGGAGCTACACGACCAGGCGGGTCAAGCGCTTACCGCCCTCCAGTTAGGGTTGAGCCGCATCGAGGCGGCGGGCCCCACACCGGAGATGCGGGAGGAAGCCGCTTCCCTGCGACAACTGGCCCTGGAGGCGATGCACATCATCCGTAATCTGGCGCTGGACCTGCGTCCAAGCGCCCTGGACGAACTAGGCCTGCCGGCAGCCTTGAAGGACTACGTCCAGACGTTTGCCAGCCGTACCGGCATTGAGGCGCGTCTGGAGGTATCGGGAAAGAAGCGGCGGCTGCCGGCGGAGGCGGAGGTCACCCTGTTTCGCATACTCCAAGAAGGTTTGACCAACGTGGCCAAGCACTCCCGCGCCAATGTGGTCCTGGTGACGCTGGCCTTCGAGGATTCACACGTTAGCTTGGCGATCGAGGACGACGGCGTGGGCTTCGACGCGGACCGGGCCCTGGGAGCGGAGCAACGCAAGAGTCTGGGACTCATCGGCATGCGGGAACGGAGCCATCTATTGGGGGGTGAGCTGCACATCGGCTCTCGCCCCAGTGAAGGGACGAAACTGGTCATGACCGTGCCCCTGGGAACTCAGGAGCCGGCCCCCTGGGAAGAGGAACCTCTTGCCGCTAGCTGAGAAAGGGGAGAGACGATGGAAAACGGCGAAATCCGCGTTCTTCTAGCCGACGATCACACCATGGTGCGCACGGGCCTGAGGCTCATCATCGACCCACAGGCTGATATGACGGTGATAGGGGAGGCCAAGGATGGACTGGAGGCGATCCAGAAGGTCCAGGAGGTGGAGCCCGACGTCATCGTGATGGACATCAGCATGCCAAACCTTGGTGGCCTGGAGGCTAGCCGTCGTATAAAGCGAGAGTTCCCCGAGGCTCACGTTCTCATATTGACAATGCACGACAACGAGCAGTTCTTCTTCCAGGCCCTTCAGGCCGGCGCCGACGGATACGTGACCAAGGCGGCCCCGGAATGGGAGCTGCTTACCGCCATCAGATCGGTCAATCAAGGGAACTGCTACCTGAACTCCAGCGTTACCAAGCTCCTCGTGGGCGATTATTTGCAGAGATTGAAGCGGGGAGACCGGATGCAGCCCTATGACCTGCTGACCGACCGGGAGAGGGAGATCCTGCACCTAGTCGCCGCCGGCCATTCCAACCGGGAGATCGCCGACATTCTGAGCATCAGCGAGCACACCGTCCACAACCATCGCGCCCACCTCATGGAGAAGCTGGGAGTGCACAACCGGCTAGAGCTTCTCAAATACGCTATCAATCAGGGCATCATCACTGCCGATGCATAGATAGGATGCGAGGATTGACACCACCTCGCCGGTCTCCATCCGGCTTGATGAGGGGGACCCACCGGACTAGTACACTTTGATGGACCATATGGGGTGTTGGTGTCATTGTGCGAATTGTCACAATCTCATAGTCTGAATAGTGTAGAAGGTTGATAGTACTTTCGCTCTAGGAGGGACATGCTTTCGGTTACAAGGCTACTGAACGGAACTGCCGGCCCAGGGGACGCCCTGCGCTACGGCCGCCTCACCGCTAGCATGCCATCTCATCTTCTGCACTTCTCGGCGGACAAGAAGCCGATCGTGGTCTGGAACGTCACCCGCCGTTGCAACCTCTACTGTATGCACTGCTACGCGGACGCCCAGGACCGCGACTATCCGGGGGAGCTGACCACCGGCGAGGGAAAAGCTCTCCTGGATGACCTGGCGGAGTTCGGCGCGCCCACCGTGCTGTTCTCCGGCGGCGAGCCCCTGATCCGGCCCGACCTGTTTGAGCTGGCGGCCTACGCCCGGGACAGGGGTCTGCGCTGCATCATCTCCACCAACGGTACCCTCATCACTCCTGACCTGGCCGGTGAGATCCGGCGGTGCGGATTTTCCTATGTGGGTGTCAGCATTGACGGCATCGGGCCGGTCCACGACAAGGTCCGGGGCAAGAAGGGCGCATATGATGATGCCCTGGCGGGCATGCGCTTCTGCCGCGAGCTGGGTGTCCGGGTGGGCCTGCGCTTGACTGTCCACCAAAAGAACGTAGACCAGCTGCCGGCCATCTTCGATCTCCTGGAGGAGGAGGACATCCCCCGCTGCTGCGTCTATCACCTGGCGTATGCCGGCCGCGGCGACCGTGTCCGTTCGTACGATCTGAGCCCGGCGGAGACCCGCTGGGCGGTGGGCTACATCTTCGACCGGGCCCAAGACTTTCACCGGCGCGGCCTGGACAAGGAGATCCTCACCGTCGACAACCACGCCGATAACGTCTACCTCTACATGAGAGTCCGCGATCAGCAGCCGCAGAGAGCGGAAGAGGTGTACCAGATGCTCAAGTGGAACGGCGGTAACCAGTCGGGCATCGCCGTGTCATGCGTCGATCCCGAAGGGAAGGTGCACGCCGACCAGTTCTCGTGGGACTACACACTCGGCACGGTCCGAGAGCGGCCGTTCAGCGCCATCTGGACCGATGCCAGCGAGCCGAGGATGGCGATCCTTAAGGACAGAAAGGCTCATCTCAAGGGGCGTTGTAGCTCCTGTCGCTACCTGGAGATCTGTAACGGCAACCTGCGGGTTCGGGCGGAGCGCTATTTCGGCGATTTCCTCGCCCCCGACCCCGCCTGCTACCTGACGGACGAGGAGATCGGCATCCGTCCGGGCAGCGCAGCCGCCGCGGAGGCGGCACGCTTTCCGGCGCCGGTGCAGCAGGAAGGAGCGGTGGCGTGACGGGCAGGATGCCGCTGGCCACGCGCGAGCGGCGGGCCCACGACGCCCGCCTG
>Ga0209521_10001995_pt1 | contig 16688 bp, 14 predicted proteins | sample Rifsed19ft4_FD_184016 | JGI IMG/M metagenome (GOLD analysis project Ga0209521, IMG submission 184016) | Soil microbial communities from Rifle, Colorado, USA - sediment 19ft 4 (version 2) | ecosystem: Environmental > Terrestrial > Deep subsurface > Rock core/Sediment | place: Rifle, Colorado...
TGGATTAGGTGCACCGTCATCACCGTGTTGTCGCCGGGCATGACCATCTCAACGCCCGGCTGCAGCTCGATGTTGCCCGTCACGTCCGTCGTGCGCACGTAGAACTGGGGGCGATAGCCGCTGAAGAACGGCGTGTGGCGGCCGCCCTCCTCCTTCGAGAGGACGTAGACCTGCGCCTCGAAGTCTGTGTGCGGCGTGATCGAACCGGGTTTCGCCAGCACCATGCCGCGCTCGACGTCGTCGCGCTCGACACCGCGCAGCAGACAGCCGACGTTGTCGCCGGGCTCGCCCTGGTCGAGCAGCTTGCGGAACATCTCGACGCCGGTGACGACGCTCTTGCGCGTGTCGCGGATGCCGACGATCTCGATCTCGTCGCCGACCTTGACGATGCCGCGGTCGATGCGGCCGGTGACGACGGTGCCGCGGCCCTTGATGCCAAAGACGTCCTCGACGGGCATGAGGAAGGGCAGGTCGGCCGGCCGAGAGGGCTGGGGGATGTAGGAATCGACGGCGTCCATCAGCTCCCAGATGCACTTGTACTCCGGCGCGTCCGGGTCCTGGCTCTTGCTCTCCATGGCCGCCAGGGCGGTACCACGAATGATCGGCAGGTTGTCGCCGTCGAAGCCGTTCTTGGTGAGCAGCTCGCGCAGCTCAAGCTCGACGAGGTCGAGCAGCTCCGGGTCGTCCATCATGTCGACCTTGTTGAGGAAGACGACGACGGCCGGCACTTCCACCTGGTGGGCGAGGAGGATGTGCTCTCGCGTCTGGGGCATGGGGCCGTCCGGCGCGGCGACGACGAGGATGGCGCCGTCCATCTGGGCCGCGCCCGTGATCATGTTCTTGATGTAGTCGGCGTGGCCGGGGCAGTCGACGTGGGCGTAGTGGCGCTTGTTCGTCTCATACTCGACGTGCTGGATGGCGATCGTGATGCCGCGCGCCCGCTCTTCGGGGGCGTTATCGATGCTGGCGAAGTCGCGATACTGGGCCAGCTTCTTGAAGGCGAGGACCTTGGTGATCGCCGATGTGAGGGTCGTCTTGCCGTGGTCGACGTGACCGATGGTGCCGACGTTGAGGTGCGGCTTCGTCCTCTCAAACTTTGCCTTAGCCATTTACCTGTCGTTCCTCCCTGTTCCCGTCCTTCCGGGGAAGGACAGGACTGTCGCTGCTCTGCCCCGCGGTCTCCGGCCTCGACAGCCGATTGCCTTCGCTGGAGCCCACAATCGGATTCGAACCGATGACCTCGCCCTTACCAAGGGCGTGCTCTGCCAGCTGAGCTATGTGGGCGTATTCCCTTCCCTTCCTTCCCGGAAGGACTCCGACTCAATCTCTGCGCATCCTAATCATAGGACGTTTTTGCTCTGGTGCCAGGGGCAGGATTCGAACCTGCGTAGCCCGTCAGGGCAACGATTTTACAGACCGTCGGTTTTAGCCACTCACCCACCCTGGCAGCGTTCTTCGTTGGTTTGTGGCGCTGCGGCTCTCGCCGGTCGCTATCTCGTCTAGTCACTCGACGCCGTTTTCCTGCGCAGACGCCAGAAGCGCCTCAGCCACCAGTCTCCCAGCCGGTTGTTGTTCTTATGTTCCCAGTTGTACTCGAACCTCTGGTAGTTCAGGTCAGGCGTAAAGTAGCGGACCGCCTCGAAGCCGTTCTCGGCCGCTATTCTCTCGATGTAGAACGGCGAGGGCCGGCTGCCGACCCCGCCTAGCGCCTCCTCGTTGGCGGCGGCGTCCTCATCGACGAAGAAGATCCGGTTCGGGTCCGTGGAGTCGCAAACCACGGTCTCCAGCAAGACGTCGTCCGTCATGCTGAAGCAGCACTTCAGGTGCTCTTCGACCTTACGCAGGTGGTAAAGCAGCCCGAAGTTGATGATCAGGTCGAAGCGGCCGAAGTTGGAGAAGTCGGCTTCCAGATCGACCTGCTCGCACTTGAGGTTCTTGATGTTGCGGTGCTTGAGTCGCGCGTAATTGACGTTCTCCTGTCTCCCCTCCAGACAGAGCACGTCGGCACCGATCTCAGCGAAGAAGGCGCCGATGTCCGCGTGGCCGGCGCCGAGCTCTAGAACACGCTTGCCGCAGAAGTACTCCAGGCCGTAGATATCGAGCACCTTGTTGATGCGCTTCACGCGCCACACGTCATACGTGCCGTCGAAGAGACCATCCGTCCTGCTCATCGCTTCAAGCATGAGGTGACGTTCGACGGGCGTCAGCGTCGTCTCCAATAGGAGCGCCTCGAGGCGCCGCACGGCGTACGGCAGGTCCGTGACGGTACGGTAGGATCTCCGAAGTCTCGAAAGCGTTCTCCGAAGTCTCGAGGGCATTCTTCTTCACCAGCTCGCAGTCCATATCATCGGACGTATTCTCTTGGTGCCAGGGGCAGGATTCGAACCTGCGTAGCCCGTCAGGGCAACGATTTTACAGACCGTCGGTTTTAGCCACTCACCCACCCTGGCCCTGGCGCGGCAGGCTCTGGAGCCCGAGGGGGGATTCGAACCCTCAACCTACCGATTACAAATCGGTTGCGCTGCCGTTGCGCCACTCGGGCACAGCTACGAAAGAGCTGTTTTCGGGCGTAACAAAATTAGACCCCCGAAACTCCGGGGCCAATTCGAGTATAGAAAGCGACGTCGAAGCCGTCAAGGCGCTAAGGCGCCGACGCGTGTCATTGCGAGGCTGCCTGCAGCAGAGCCGCGGCGATCCGGGCCGCGACGAGATTGCTTCGTCGCTTCGCTCCTCGCAAAGACGGATCGGGGAGACTGTCTAAGCTTTCGAATGGATTCGCGGCAGCGCAATGCCCCCACGCTAGTGGGCGGCAGCCCTATGCCGCCACGCCAGTGGGTTTGACACCCTTCCAGAGCCCTCGCTACACTCAGTTCGAGTTTCACTGAGGAGGTATGGTTGGCCGAGGTCATCATCGGGGAGAACGAATCGTTCGAGTCCGCCCTCAAGCGCTTCACGAAGCGCGTGCAGCAGGACGGCATCCTAGCCGAGGCGCGGCGCCGCGAGCACTTCGAGAAACCAAGCGTCCGCCGCAAGAAGAAGGCCGCCGCCAAGCGCCGCAAGAGCCGAAAGAGCGCCGCCTAAGGCAGTGCGGCGGCCGGCCCGCCCAACGCCGGCAGGCATCCCAGGCGAAAGACGTGACCCTCAAAGAGCAGATCAACGCTGACCTGCGCGATGCGCTGCGCGCCGGCGACGAGACGCGCAAGACGACGCTGCGCTTGCTCCTCGCCGCCATCCGCAACGCCGAAATCCCGCCCGAGCAAGACGCAAAGTCGCTGGAATACGCTCCAAAGCTAAGCAATGCCGAGAGAGTCCAACGTGAGCTCGCCCGGCTCGACCAAGCTGATGCCACGCCCTCGGGCGCGCCCCAGCGCCGCGAGCTGGACGACGAGGACGTGCGGGCTGTCATCCGCCGCGAGGTCAAGCAGCGGCGCGACAGCATCGAGGCGTACGAGAAGGCGCGCCGCGCCGACCTCGTCGCCAAAGAAGAGGCCGAGCTCGGCGTGCTCTCCGCTTACCTGCCGCAGCAGCTGAGCCGGGAGGAGATCGCCGCCGCCGCCCGCGCCGTCATCGAGCGCGTCGGCGCCCGCGGCCCGGCCGACAAGGGCAAGGTGATGCCCGTCATCATGGGCGAGCTGCGCGACCGGGCAGAGGGCCGCGAGATCAACGCCGTCGTCACGGAGCTGCTCTCGGGATCGACCTAGGCGCGTCGGCGCGGCGCGCGAACCGGGCCTGGCGGCGGGCAGACCCTTCCGTGACCGGAAGGGCCGTCCTGTATGATGATCGTGCACGCCTATGCTCGCGCTCACGCGGAGGCCGGCCTTCATCCTGGCGGCGTCGGTCTTCGGTCTCGCCTTCGCCGTCTTCGTCGCCCTCTTTCCCTTCACGCCCGCCGGCGTGCCACTGGAGGAGGGAGATGTCGCTTCGCGCACCGTTCGCGCGCCGCGCGATATCTCCTTCGTCAGCCCCGCCCTGACGGAGCGCCGCCAGGACGAAGCGGCTGCGGCCGTCCCCAATAGCCTCACCTTCGACCCCTCCGTCGCCTCGCGGCAGCAGGCCGAGCTGGAGGAGCTGCTGGCGCAGGTGCGCGGCATCGTCAACAACCCGGTCGCCTCGCCGACGGCGCGCGCGGCCGCCCTGGAGGCCCTCGAGGGCCTCGACCTCTCGCCCGGCAGCCTGAGTATGCTGAGCAACCTGTCGCCGGCCGACTACGACGTCATCGAAAACGAGGCGAAGCGCGCCCTCGCCTCCATTCTGCGCCAGTCGTTGCCGCCGGACGCGGTGGCGGAGACACAGGCGCGCGCCTCGACCTACGTCGACCCGGCCTTCAACCGGGAGCAGAGCACGCTCATCGCCGAGGTCCTCCACGCGTTCGTCGTCACGAACCAGGGCGTCGACACGGCGCGAACGGAGGCCGCCAGGGCGGCCGCGCGCGCCGCCGTGGCGCCCGTGCGCGTCTCCTTCCTGCGCAACCAGGTCGTCGTCGAGAAGGACACGCCGGTGACGCCGGAAGCGCACGAGGCTCTCGTCGAGGCGGGGCTCATCGGCAACGCGTGGCGGCCGGAGCTGGTCGGGGCCGTCACCCTCGTATCGGTCCTCGTCGCCCTGGCGGTGGCCGCCGGCCTGCACGTCTTCCGCTCAGCCGTGCGGCCGCGGGAGCTGGCGGTGGTCGGCTTCGCGGTGGCGCTGCCCGTCTTCGTGATGAAGGTCTACCTGCCGCTGATCCTGCCGGACGACGAGCGCCACTTCCTCGCCTACGTCATGCCGCTGGCGGCGGCGCCCATGGTGCTGGCCGGCTTCGTCGGCGCCGAGCTGGCGCTGCTCGCCGCCAGCCTCATCGCCATGCTCGCGGCGTTCGCCGCCATCGTCCTGCTGGACGTGACCGTGGTCAGCATCACGGGCGCCCTGGATGTGGCGCGGCTCGCCCTCGTATCGGGCCTGGCGGGCGCCGCCGGCGTCTTCGCCGTGCGCGCCGCCGAGCGGCTGGTGCAGTTCCTCCTCGGCGGTCTGCTCGTCGGGCTGAGCGTGCTGGCCGTCCTCGCCTCGACCTGGCTCGTCGACCCGGCCGCGGCGCTGCGCGACCTGCCGTGGCTGGCGCTGGCAGCGGGCGCCAACGGCGGCCTCAGCGCCTTCCTCAGCGCCGGCATCTTCGTGACGCTGGGCGCGCTCTTCGGCGTGACGACGCGGCTGCAGCTGCTGGAGATGTCCCAGCTCAGCCAGCCGCTGCTCCTGCGCCTGCAGGACGAGGCGCCGTCCACCTTCCAGCACAGCGTCATCGTCGCCAGCCTGGCGGAGAAAGGCGCCCACGTCATCGGCGCCGACGCCCTGCTAACGCGCGTCGGCTGCTACTACCACGACGTCGGCAAGCTCCTGCGGCCCGGCTTCTTCATCGAGAACCAGCTGGGCGGCGACAACCCGCACGACGCCCTGGACCCGGCCGTCAGCGCCCGCATCATCGCCGACCACGTCAGCGACGGGCTCGCCCTGGCGCGGCGCTACAAGCTGCCGGCCAAGGTCGCCGCCTTTATCCCCGAGCACCACGGCACGCGCCTGGTATCTTACTTCTACCGCGAAGCGGCCCAGACCGACCCGATGGTGGACACGGCCGACTTCCGCTACCCGGGCCCGAAACCGCAATCGCGGGAGACGGCGATTGCCATGCTCGCCGACTCCTGCGAAGCGACCGTGCGCTCCAGCCCCGACCGCTCGGCGGCGCGCATCGACGCCCTCGTCGACGAGGTGTTCAGCGAGCGGCTTTCGGAGGGCGAGCTGGACGAGTGTGACCTGACCCTGCGCGACCTGCGCCTGCTGACGGACTCGTTCAAGGGAACGCTGAAGGCCGTCTACCACCCGCGAGTCGAGTACCCGGCGCCGGCGCCGGGCGAGCTGCGCCTGCGCCGGCTGCCGTTTCGCCGCTTTCCGAGGAGCGGCTAGGCTGTGCGCCCGGAGGCCGTCGCGGTTCGGCCGCTGGGGGAAGACGACCTGCCGGAAGCCGACCGAATCTTCCGCCTGGCCTTCGGCACGCACCTGGGCCTGCCGGAGCCGCTCGCCTTCGGCGGCGACCGCGAGCTGGTTCGCGGCCGCTGGCGGGCCGACCCGACGGCGGCCCTCGCCGCCGAGCTGGACGGGGCCCTCGTCGGTTCGAACTTCGCGGCGAACTGGGGCAGCTTCGCTTACTTCGGCCCCCTCAGCGTCCGGCCCGACCTCTGGAACCAGGGCGTCGCCCAGCGCCTCCTCGACGCGACCATGGCGCTGTTCTCGAAGTGGGGCCCGTCGCACCTCGGCCTTTACACGCTGGTCAACAGCCCAAAGCACGTCGCGCTCTACCAGAAGTACGGCTTCTGGCCTCGCTTTCTCACGCACCTCATGTCCGGGCCCGTGCGTCCAGAGAGGCCCGCCCCGCCCTACGCCCTCTTCTCGACGGACGCGGCCGCGGAGCGAGAGAGCCGCCTCGCCGCCTGCCGGGAGGTCACGGGCGCGATCTACGACGGCCTGGACGTGAGCCGCGAGGTGCGCGCCGTCCAGGAGCAGAAGCTCGGCGACACGGTGCTGCTCTGGGACACGTCGCGCCTGGCTGGCTTCGCCGTCTGCCACTGCGGCGGCGGCACGGAGGCCGGCAGCGATGTCTGCTACGTCAAGTTCGCCGCCGTGTCGCCGGGGCCGGCCGCCGCCGCCGTTTTCGACCGGCTGCTCGCCGCCTGCGAGGCGTTCGCGGCCCAGCGCGGCCTCGGCCAGCTCGTCTGCGGCGTCAACCTGGCGCGGCACGAGGCGTACCGCGCCCTTCTCGCCGCCGGCTTTCGCATCGAGAGCCAGGGCGTCGCCATGCAGCGGCCCAACGAGGCCGCCTTCAACCGCCCCGGCGTGTACGTCATCGACGACTGGAGGTAAGTCCGTGCGCTTCGCCGTCCTCGTCTTCCCCGGCACCTGGAGCGACCATGACTGGCACCACGTCCTCAAGAACGTCCTCCGTCAGGACGCCGACCTGATCTGGCACCGTGAAAGCGACCTCTCCCGCTACGACGCCATTGTCCTGCCGGGCGGCTTCTCCTACGGCGACTACCTGCGCTGCGGCGCCATCGCCCGCTTCTCGCCGGTGATGGACGCGGTCCGGCGCGAGGCGGAGCGGGGCAAGCTGGTCATCGGCAGCTGCAACGGCTTCCAGATCCTCTGCGAGGCCGGCCTGCTGCCCGGCGTCCTCATGCGCAACGAGTCGATGCAGTTCCGCTGCCAGGACGTCTACCTGCGCGTCGAAACGACGGCGACGCCGTTCACCAGCGCCTGCGCCAGGGGCCAGGTGCTGATGATGCCCATCGCCCACGGCGAGGGCAACTACTACGCCGACGCGGGGAACATCGCCCGCCTCAACGCCGAGGACCGGGTCGTCCTGCGCTACTGCACGCCGGAAGGTGACGTGACGCGCGAGGCGAACCCCAACGGCTCGCTGGAGAACATCGCCGGCATCGTCAACGAAGGCCGCAACGTCTTCGGGCTCATGCCCCATCCGGAGCGCGTCAGCGAGGCGCTGCTGGGCGGCGAAGACGGGCTCTTCATCCTGCGGTCGATGCTCGAAGCTGTGGTCGAGCGCGCCCTATAGCAGGGGTACAGGGGGCGCAGCCCTCCTTCGGCAGGCTCAGGACGGCGCCTGACGGGGAGTCTGAGGCCTGTCCTGAGCCTGTCGAAGGAGGTGTCCCCTCAGAAGTAGCTTCAACAACAGGCGAAGCAGACAAGTCCTTCCTTGAAGGATGCAGGATGCGAAGCCTGGACGCGCCAAGCAGCAAGTCCGCGCTGAGCGCCGTGGTATAAATGAATCGCCATGCGCATCCTTCTGGTCAACGGGCCGAATCTGAACACCCTCGGCCGGCGCGAGCCTGAGATCTACGGCACCGACACGCTGATCGACATCGTCAGCCGCGTCGAGAAGCGCGCCGGCGAGCTCGGCGCCAGCGTCCTCGCCTTCCAGTCCAACCACGAGGGCGCCATCATCGACTTCATCCAGGAGCAGCAGGGCGCCGCCGAGGGCCTGATCATCAACCCCGGCTCGCTCGGCCACTACAGCATCGCCCTGCGGGACGCCATCGCCGCCAGCCGCCTGCCGACGGTCGAAGTGCACATCTCGAACATCCACGCGCGCGAGGCGTTCCGCCATCGCTCCGTCATATCGGCCGTCTGCAAGGGGATGGTCGCCGGCCTCGGCTGGCGCGGCTACCTCTACGCCCTCGACGCGGTCGTCGCCGCCGTCAAGGAGGGCAAGGAGTGACGACGGAGGGCCGCGTCCAGCGCCTGCGCGCGACCCTGGTGGACAACGACCTCGGCGGCCTCTTCGTCAGCGCGCCGGCGGAGGACATCCACAAGACGGTCGGCGCCAACCGGCGCTACCTCTCCGGCTTCACCGGCTCGATGGGCCACCTGCTCATCACGCGGGACGCCGCCTTCATCGCCGTCGACTTCCGCTACTACGAGCAGGCGCAGCGCGAGTCGCCCCGCTTCACGCTCTTCCAGGCGAACGGCGGCATGAAGAGCTGGCTGCCGCGCCTGCTGGCGGAGGCGCGCCTGGGCGGTCAGCGCCTCGGCTTCGAGGCGCACGGCGTCACCTACGCCACCTATCGGGCGCTGCGAACGGCCGTGGGGTCGCTGCCGGAGTCTGACCGGCCGCAGCTCGTGGCGACGGAGAACCTCGTCGAGTCGCTGCGCGTGATCAAGGAGCCGGCGGAGATCGAGGCGCTGGAGCGCGCCGTCGCCCTGGGTGACGCTGCCTTCGCCGACGTCGCCGGGCGAATTGAGCCGGGCTGGACGGAGAAGCAGGTCGCCTGGGAGATCGAGAGGTACGCCCGCGAGCACGGGGCCGAGGGGCTCTCGTTCCCGACCATCGTCGCCGCCGGGCCCTGGGGCGCCATGCCCCACGCCCAGCCGCGCGACGAGGTCATCCGCGCCGGCGACGGCGTCGTCATCGACATGGGCGTCAACCTGGACGGCTACATGTCGGACCTGACGCGCACGGTGGTCGTCGGCGAGCCGGACGAGCAGTTCCAGCGCATCTACGACATCGTCCTGGCGGCGCAGCTGACGGCGGAGGAGCTGATCCGCAGCGGCATGACGGGCGGCGAGGCGCACCAGTTGGCGCAGCGCGTCATCGAGGAGGCGGGCTTCGGCGACAACTTCGGCCACGGCCTCGGCCACGGCGTCGGCCTGCAGGTGCACGAGTCGCCGCGCGTCGCCGCGACGTCGGAGGACGTGCTGGAGGACGGCATGGTGCTGACCGTGGAGCCGGGCATCTACCTGCCGGGCTGGGGCGGCATCCGCATCGAGGATATGGGCTACCTCAAGGACAGCCGCTACGTCTCTTTCACGAGGGCGCCGAAGCTGCAGTTCTCGGGCTGAGGGCACTAGCGTGCCGGCAATTCGGCTCCGCGGCTGGACATCACTCTCGACAAGCTGAGAAACGCCACTCGACGGTCACCGCGCACTCGTAAAGGCGCGACGACCTGGCGAGAGTCAGGTGCAGGGCGAAGCCCTGCCGGGGGTCTGGGGGTGTCCCCCACTTCCCCTTACTAGAGGCGGAGCGGACCGAGAGGGATGCGAAGCCGGAGCAGAGGAAGGAATCAATGATCGACACAGGCGACCTGCGCAAGGGGGTGACCATCGAGCTGGATGGCAACCTCTACACCATCGTCGACTGGGAGCACGTGAAGGTAGGCCGCGGCGGCGCCGTCGTGCGCCTGAAGCTGCGCGACGTACGCGCCGGCCACATCATCGAGCGCACCTGGCCGGCCGGCTCCAAGTTCCAGCGCGCCCGCGTCGAGCGGCAGCCGGCGCAGTTCCTCTACGTCGACGGCGACATCTTCTACTTCATGAACACCCAGACGTACGACCAGGTCGGCATGAACCGCGACCGCGTCGGCGACGCGGCCCTGTACCTGAAGGCGAACGAGGACTGCCAGGTCCTCACCTACGGCGACGAGGCGATCAGCCTCGAGCTGCCCGCGGCCGTCGTCCTCGAAGTGGCACAGACGGACCCCTGGGTGCGCGGCGACACGGCGCAGGGCGGCACCAAGCCGGCGCGCCTGGAGACCGGCTTGACTGTGAACGTCCCGCTCTTCGTGAACACGGGCGACCGGATCAAGGTCGATACGCGCTCCGGCCAGTACCTAGAGCGCGCCTAGCGCCTGGGCATTGGGCTTCCGCGCCACGCACGCAGCCTGCCGGACATCGACTCCCAGGTGACGTTCGGCGGTTCGATCGGTCACTCTTAAGGCCAGGTGCACGCTTCTTTAACATGCTTGGCCGCGCCTCGGTTTAACATTTCTTCCGAGAACCGGCGCTTGGCGCTGGAGCGTACCTATCCCTGAAGCCCAATATCCCCCGGAGGACTGAATGCGAAAACGTTTGCTCTTCATCGCTGGTGGCGGCGTCGCGCTGCTTGGCCTGGCCATCGCCGCGGTCGTCGCCGTCTGGCTCCTGCGCAGCGACGACCCCAACCTGCTCACCTCCGCGCCGACGATCACCGCCGGCACGGCTACACCGGCCGCCTCAGCCACGGCCGCGCCCGCTGGCGTTACGCCCGCGGCCGTCAGCCTGCCCGCGGGCGTCCGCCGCTTCGTCGTCGTACCTCAGGAGTCGCTCGCCAAGTTCGTCGTCGAAGAGACGTTGCGCGGCCTCGATGCGACCGCGGTGGGGACGACCTCTGACGTCTCCGGCGAGCTCTACCTCACGAAGGATGGCCTCTACAAGGACCTCCCGTCCGTCTTCAAGGTCGACTTGCGCACCCTTAAGACCGACGAAGCCTTGCGGGACGGCGCGATCAAGGACAGAGCTCTGAACACGTCGCGCTTCCCCTTCGCCGAGTTCAAGGTTGAGGCAGTGACGGGCTTCCCCACGAGCTATGTAGAGGACGTCGAGGTACAGCTCACGCTCAGCGGCACGATGACCATCCACGGCGTGTCGAAGCCGCTGACCTTCACGGTCAAGGCGCGCCAGCTCGGCAACACGCTCGGCGCCACCGCCGACGCCGAGTTCAAGATGACCGACTTCGACGTCACTCCCCCCGAGTTCCCAGGGGTCGCTAAAGCCAAAGACGGCGTCCTGCTCCAGGTCGTCCTCATCGCCCGTGAGCTGGGCTTCTAGACGCAGCAACGGTAACGCGTCGCGGGCCCGCCTTGTTACTTGTTACCTGTTACTTGTTACCATTCCCCTGTGAGACGCAGCCTCGACGAGCTGGACGCCCGGCGCCTGCTGACCGGCGGGCCGGTGCTCCTCGTCACCTGTAGCCACCGCGGCCGCCACAACGTCCTGCCCATCGCCTACGCGATGCCGCTGAGCATCCGGCCGCCGCTGATCGGCATCGCCGTCCACCCCTCGCGCCACTCCTACGACATGATCAAGAAGACGGACGAGTTCGCCATCAACATCCCCAGCCGCGCCCTGCTGCACCACGTCCAGTACCTGGGCAGCCTGAGCGGCGCCGAGTTCGACAAGCTGGAGCTGACGAAGCTGCCCACCTTCCGCGCCCGCCGCGTCGGCACCGTGCTCCTCGAAGGCTGCGTCGGCTGGATCGAGTGCGCCCTGGAGGACACCATCGAGGTGGGCGACCACTTCCTCTTCGTCGGGCGCGTCGTCGCCGTTTCGGCGGACGACGAGGCGTTCTCCGACCGCTGGCTGCTCCAGGACGACGACGCAAAGCCGCTGCACTACCTGGGCGCCAACTACTACGCCCTCCTGGACGACGTGCTGGAGGCGCGCGAGCCGAAGCGGGCGGAGGAGTACGGCCGGCGCCTGCAGGAGGCTGTCGACGAGCAGCTGGAGCTGTCGCGCCAGGCGGAGGAGAAGCTGGCGGAGGAGGAGGGCGAGCGGGAGGAGTTCCGCCATCGTGAGGGCTTCGCCCCTTAACGGGGGGGCATTGGGCTGCCGCTGCTGGGGCACAGCCCGTCGGCCGACAATCCAGTAAGACCCTCCTCTCGACGACCAGCGACCCTCGGAGACGCGACCGCGGCCAACCGTGCTATGCATAGGTGGGTGACGCAGGCCGTTCGGCATGTTGACGCCGAGGAAGCCCGTTCCTACCATACTTGATTGGGGAATAGAGCCATGACCGGACCTCACCTCAAGCTGAAGCGCTCTTGTTACGCCCCGTCCCTTGGTTAGCAGTTTCGCGGCGGCCGCAAGGTCGCCGTAATTTGTGCTAGCGCCTCTGCGTTTTGTCTCGTAAGCGGACCCGTTAGGACGCCAACCCAAAGGAGGAAAGCAATGCGAGTCACACTCTCGGCGATCAAGGCGGACGTCGGCAGCATCGGCGGCCACACCAGGCCCACGGAGCGAATGGTGGCGGAAACCAAGCGGCGCGTCGCGGGCGCCGTCGGCAACCTGCTCATCGACGGCATGGTCACCTACACCGGCGACGACATCGCCCTGCTCATGTCGCACACGCACGGCGCCGGGGCGGACGCTGTGCACAAGTTCGCCTGGGACTGCTTCCTGGCGGCGACGGAGATCGCCCGCGAGGAGGGCTGCTACGGCGCCGGCCAAGACCTGCTGGTCGACGCGCCGTCCGGCAACGTCCGCGGCGCCGGTCCCGGCGTCGCTGAGATCGACATGGAGCGCGACCCGAAGAGCGCCGACCGGCCGGCGGAGGCGTTCATCGTCTTCACCGCCGACAAGTGCGGCCCCGGCGCCTACAACCTGCCGCTGTACTCGGTCTTCTGCGACCCCATGCACGACGGCGGGCTGCTCCTCAACCCGAAGATGCACAAAGGCTTCTCCCTTGAGCTCATCGACATGGACTACAAGGGCGACAAGGGCCACGGCGACCGGATCATCCGCCTGGACGTGCCGGACCGCGCCTGGGACGTCGCCGCCCTGCTCCAGAACATCGACCGCTTCGCCGTCGAGTCCGTCTGGTCTCGCCACAAGCCGGACGAGCAGATCGTCTCCGTCTCCGCCACGCGGCTGCACAACATCGCCGGCAAGTACACCGGCAAGGACGACCCGATCGCCATCGTCCGCACGCAGGGCATCTTCCCGGCGCCGGAGGAGGTGACGGAGCCCTTCCTCATCGCCCCCTTCGTCACCGGCGACGCGCGCGGCTCGCACGTCATGCCCTTGCTGCCGGTGCCGATCAACACGGCCGTCAACGGCCCCTACTGCCACCCGATCGTCAGCGCGCTGGCGTTCTCGATGGACGCGGCCGGGCGCTTCACGGTCAACGTCTGCGACCTCTTCGAGGGGCCGGCGTGGGACGAGACGCGGCGGCGCTCGCAGGAGAAGGCGCTGGAGATGCGCAAGCAGGGCTTCTTCGGCGCGGCGATGGCCAGCGTGACGGAGATCGCCTACACCGGCCTCGTCGACACGCACAAGGCGCTGGAGGGGGAGTTCCGCGTCCGCGCCGACAGCGCCAACGGCGCCAAAGCGCCCGCCGCCGCAGGCGCACGTCGCCGCTAGCGACGCGTTCAAGCTCGACAACGCTTAGGGGCGGTCTTCGGGCCGCCCCTTGTTTTCAGTCAGGACCCCTCGGCGCGCTCACGAAAGGTTAACATCGACAGTACTCTCATGCGATCGTGGGTGTTGGCGTGGAGTTAATCAAGGCCAAGTCCCTCTGGCTCGCAACGGGCATCGCCGGCCTCGAGCTAGTCGCCGTCGCGCTTCTGATCTTCGCGCGAGAAGATTCGACACCGCATAGCGCCGCAGCCGAGACTCGGATCTTCATCTCGGATGACATGCTCAACGAGACTTATGGCTTGCCCACAGATCGCCACAGCAATGCCGCCAGCCTCGGTTCGATGACGGCCTATGCCGACGGCAAGAAGTGCACCACAGTATCAATGACCGATCAAAGCAATAGGGCAGTGCGCCCCTCCGTAGTCACGATTCCAGAACCATACGGTCGGAAGAACCCGTCCCTGCCAACTGGGAAGATCATTGTTGTCGGTGCCGAGGGTCAGCCAGACGTCTGTCGGAAAGAGGGCGTAAGACTCACACTGACCGACCGACGAGGGGGTGAACTCTGGCAGAGGTTCACAGTTAAGCCTGGGGTCACCTATGAGCTTACGAGCTTTGGTCTCCCACCCCCAGGCACTGGAGAAGATGACGAATCCACACCTCTCGGCTCAGACGATAGCCCGGCATTCGCGGCACCTGAAACCTCCGGCCCAACCGATTGGCTGCTGTGGGGCGTCGTCGGCGCCGGAATCGGCGCCCTTGCGGGGCTCTTTCTTGCCTACGCCTACATGCGTAGGAAGTCTCCTCGCGCGAGAACCTGAGTTCGCGACGGTAGCAAACTGCGAAGGGGCGGTCCGTGGGCCGCCCCTGCTGCTATCCTCGCAGCGTGCCGCGCCTTCTCCTCGCCACCAACAACCCCGGCAAAGCGGCCGAGTTCCGCGAGCTGCTCGCCGGCTGCGGCTGGCAGATAATCGTGCCGTCCGACATCGACCTCGAGCTCGACGTCGAGGAGACGGGACGCAGCTACGCCGAGAACGCGCGTCTGAAGGCGGAGGCGTTCTGCCGCGCGTCGGGGCTCGCCGCGCTGGCGGACGACTCCGGCCTCGAGGTCGACGCCCTCGGCGGCCAGCCGGGAGCGCTGCACCACGAGCGCGGCTGGGACGGCCGCGACGACCCGGAGCGCGTCCAGATACTCCTCGACGCGCTGAAGGGCGTGCCGGCGGAGGGGCGCACGGCGCGCTATCGCGTCGTCCTCGTCGTCGCGTTGCCAGACGGCCGCCGGCTGGAGGAAGAGGGCGTCTGCGAGGGCGTCATCGCCGCGGCGTCCGCGGGCGCCAACGGCTTCGGCTACGACCCCGTCTTCTACCTGCCGGCGCTGGGCAAGACGATGGCGCAGCTCAGCCGCGCCGAGAAGAACCGCCTGAGCCATCGGGCGGACGCGGCAGGGAAGATGCGCGGGCGGCTCACAGGGCTTTCTGCTCTGTCATTCTGAGCGCAGCGAAGAATCTAGTTACTTCAGAGTGGCGTCAGTCTGCGAAGCCAGATCCTTCGCTTCGCTCAGGATGACAAGGACGCCAAGAGTCAGGTGGAAACAGGATGCCGTCACGCCAGTGGCTCAGCGCCACTCTGGGATGAAGACGAGCGCCAGGAACGACACGAGGTTGAAGACCAGGTGCACGCCCATCGGTGCCAGCAGCGTACCCGTGCGCTCGTACGCGTAGGCGAGCACCATCCCCACCAGCGCGAACGGCACCACCAGGCCGGGGTCGCCGTGGGCGAACGAGAAGAGGATACCGCTGACCAGCGCCGCCGGCAGGAAGGCGAGGCGCCGGCGCAGGCCGGCGAAGACGAAGCCGCGGAAGAAGACCTCCTCGGCGAAGGGCGCGATGATGACGAGAGCGACGCCGAGGAGCGGCAGGACGAAGTCGTGCTCGAAGAACTCATCGTCCAGCTGCTGCGCCGGCAGCAGGTCCTCCAGCCCCAGGAGCTCCAAAAGCAGCCCGTAGATGACGATGAGGCCGCGGGCGACGAAGTTGGCGACGATGACGAGCGTGAGGAGCCGGCGCAGCGTCCAGCCGGTCGCCTTCGTCTCCGACGCGGGTCGCAGGCCCAGCTCGCGCCAGCCGGCGCCCTTGCCGCGCGCCAGCCGGAAGGCCGCCAGGACCAGGCCGGCGTCCAGCAGCGCCACGGCGGCGATCTGGCCCAGCACGGCGCCCGCCGAATCGCGGTCGAAGGCGGCGTCCGTCGGCAGGATGATGGCGACCGCGACGAAGAAGTAGATGACGACGGCGAGGCCGACGGCCTTGGCGATCTCGCCCAGGCCCCAGGCGGCGCGCTCGCCCACGCCGTGCTGAGAGAGGCTCTCCAGCGTCACCAGCGTCTCGTCCGGATCGGGTCTCATTCGCACCAGGCGGGGTCTCCGTTTACGGCACGAGCGGCCGGTGCTAACATCGACGCGTCGAGCAAAGAACGGGAGGGGAACGCCCCTCCCGTTTCACTCTACAGGGTAGCCCCTTGCGAAAAAAGGAGCGAGTGAGAGCGGCGCTGGCCGGCGCGCCCGTCGACCGGGCGCCGGCGGGCTTCTGGGGCCACGACTTCACGCGAGAGTGGTCGGCCGAGGGGCTGGCGGCGGCGATGCTGGAGCGCTTCCACCGCCACGACTGGGACTACATGAAGGTCAACCCGCGCGCCACCTACTACGCGGAGGCCTGGGGCTGCCGCTACGAGCCCTCCGGCAACGCCAGCGACGGGCCCGTGACCAAGGCGTACGTCCTCAAGTCGGCCGAAGACCTATCGCGCGTGGGGCGGGTCAGCGGCAGCGAAGGCCCCTTCGCCGAGCAGCTGGCGGCCCTGCGCCTGATCCGCGCCGGCATCGGCGAGGCCGACTTCATCCAGACCGTCTTCTCGCCTCTTTCCGTCGTCGGCCGGCTCGCGGGCGGCGAGGTCGGGGCCGTGCGCGACTGGATGGAGCGCGAGCCTGACCGGCTCGATGGCGCCCTCGGCGAGATCCTGGCCAATGTCGACCATGACACCCTGGTCATCATCATGTCCGACCACGGTATGGGGCCCCGTTCCACCCAGTACTTTCACACAAACGCCTGGCTGGCCGAGCAAGGTCTATTGACGCCCCGACGTCGCGGTAGCTCTGTCCGCAGCAGCTTGAGCCGACTGACTAACTTCCTCAACGAGAACCTGCCTATTCGCCAGGAGCTGCGGCGAGTTCTCCCCCGCCGCCTCAAGGCTACGGCCACCGGGCTGATGTT
>Ga0209521_10001996_pt1 | contig 16687 bp, 18 predicted proteins | sample Rifsed19ft4_FD_184016 | JGI IMG/M metagenome (GOLD analysis project Ga0209521, IMG submission 184016) | Soil microbial communities from Rifle, Colorado, USA - sediment 19ft 4 (version 2) | ecosystem: Environmental > Terrestrial > Deep subsurface > Rock core/Sediment | place: Rifle, Colorado...
CAGGGTAATACCGGTGACGGAGGGCTTGCTACAGTTGCACGGCTCAATACGCCGAGGCGTCTAAGTGCCTATGATGATGTGGACGGACACATAATTATTGCCGATACTAATAATAACAGGATTCGTGAGGTTACAAATGCATATTAGTCATAGCAATAAGACAAAATATTCACCAATTGGTATTGATGTTGGGACACGTTCTATTAACATTGCCCAATTAGCTGGAACTTCAGATGGTATTGTTATACATGATGCTGATATTGTGAATCTTCCTGAGGAAAATCTGATAAAGGAAGATGTCATTATCCAGGTGTTGTCTGATGTCATGAAGCGCAATAACTTTAAGGGAAAGGATGTTGTATATCGTATGCCCCCTTCCCTTGTCAGTATTGTTCCTGTGAAGATATCGAAAAGGGAAAACGAGACAATAGAGCAGGCAATATTGCGTGAATCAAAAGAATATATACCTTATCCAATCTCTGATGCTGTGATTGATTATCTCCCGGTTAAGAGCGCTGACGAAGGTGATGGCAAGTCTACAAAGGTTCTGTTAATCTTTGTCAAAAGAAGTGATGTTATCAGTCACCTTAACATGCTCAAAAAGATAGGACTTCATGCACATGCGATTGATATAGGGCCTAATGCTATAAACAGGACGATAAAGAGATTTAAAGAACATTCAGAAAAACGGATTCTGGTAATTAACATCGGCCACGACAATAGCTTTTCTACAATCCTGTGGGATGACGCAATACTTATAGACAGGAAAATGGGATGGGGATTAAATAACATCACTGAGAAACTTGTTTCAAATCTTGATGTCAACATTGATGAAGCAAGAAGGATATTATTCAAGCATGGTATAGACTGGTCATCTGTGCCTCAAATTACCCTTGATGAAAATACATTTCTGATGAATGATAGTGATATACCGGCCCATATTTATGAAATAGTCATGCCAGCTCTTTCAGAGCTGAATAAAGAGATAGAGAAAATCCTTGTATATTGTACTTCAGAAATGAAGGGTGCCATGATAGATAAGATTTATCTGATGGGAAGCGGCGGGTTTCTGAAACACCTGACAAGCTACGTTCATGAGATTTTTGGTATAAGTGTCAATGTCTTTGAACCAGGCACTATTTTCAGCAAATCCGGCAAATTGAAAGATATAGTCAAAAATAATTTTCCGGTTTTTATGGTGCCTATTGGACTGGCACTCAGAGGTTACGATGCGTGAATACGATATAAATTTAATTCCCAATGATGTATTAGAAAGTGAGACGTTAATACTCAGGGCGCGCTCGTGGTTACTGATAGCGGCAGGCGTTTTGATGGTCCTTTTTGTAATAAACATGACAATAAAGATAATGAACAACTATGTGTCAAAGGAAATGTCTGCATTGTCATCGGCGAGTGAAAAGTTTTCAAGGGAAATGATGCAGACCAGGGATATCCGATTGAAGGAGCAGGAATTATTAGACATCAGGAAAAAGATCGGATTCCTGTCACAAAAAGGACCGGTAATGAGGATATTTTCTTCTATTGATAAGGCTATCAACCATAACATTACTCTGACTCACATAGAGATCAGGTCACAATATCCTTCTTTGCAAAAGAGCATGAACGAAGGGGCGGGTGGGAGTAATAATTATTTCAGAAATGCCATGCCTGTTAAAGAGTCAGGCGGTAAAGATAACACTATCGTAATACATGGTATGGCGCAATCTAACTCTGACGTTGCAACCATGTTGTTGGAGTTGTCTAAGAATGAATTTTATGAATCTGTAAACCTTAGATATTCGAGATTGGGGGATTCGGAACAGGGCAGATCTGTTATTTTTGAGATGGAATGTTCGTTAAAGAACCTGAACTAATGAGAAAATGATGATGGAGATGTTGAAATACTTAGACAAGAAAAGATTAGACCTGATATCAATCAGTGTTATAGTAGTTTTATTTGTGCTATTCTTTTCCATGTTTTTGAAAGATGACATTTCAATGCATATTTCCCTCAGGAAGAGTCTGTCTACTCTTAAGAGTTCTGCAGAAGGGAATGTTTTGTTGTTAGAGGAGCAAAAAAACAGGGCATCCGATATTACAGCACTGGAAAAAGAGATAATAGATTATAAGAATATATTTCAGGCAGCAAACAAGACACCATATTTTCTTAATTATATGACTGCCATAGCCCGAAGGCACAGGGTAGAGGTTGCCTCAGTAGAGCCGGGAGAGGTGATAAAAGGTGATTTATTCACAAAGAGTATGTATACAACCTTGCTCACAGGCGGATTTTATGATGTGTATAATTTTTTATATCGCATTGAAGAGGATTGGAAGGGTGTCAAGATTGAACGTGTTGTGATGGATAAAGATAGTGAAGACAGCAGGATACATGTTATGCTAACAGTTGCGGTATTGTCAATATGAAGAAGATGATGATGTTTGTTATTGCCGGCATAATGTTTAGTTACTCAGTACTTGCATCGTCCTATACATTTGCTGAAGGTGAAAAGCAGGCAGAGGTTCCGCACATATCCCGGAACCCGTTTGTGAATGCGCCATACAGTTCACCCAAAAAAGATCAAAGTGGGACACAAAAGTATACTATCGGGGACGCAGTGAAGAGTATGAAGGTAAAAGGTATATTAATCGGGAAGGATTACACGAAGGCTATTATTGGGCACAGAATTGTAAAGGCCGGAGATGAAATTGGTGAGTTTACTGTTTCAGAGATTACACGTTCAGGTGTTACCCTGTTATATGGCGACAGGGTATTTCATGTTTTTATGGAGTGAGAATATATATGAATAACTTATACAGAATAACAATTATTTCCCTTGTTACATTTACTATTACTCTCTTTGGAATTGCAACTACCGGATACAGTGAAGAGGTATTAACGGAGATACGATTCCATGATGCTGACCTACAGGATGTAATCAGAACCCTTTCCGATCAGGGGGGTATTAATATAGTTTCAGGAACGAACGTCTCCGGCAGAGTTACATATGACCTGCGGGATGTAACGATCCTCCAGGCGCTTGAAGCAGCATTGAAGATTAACGGATATGGGATTGAACATGTGGGCGATATTATGTTTGTCAAATCTTTAAACGATCTCGTTAGTCAACCGGAGACTAAGGAAATACCACATGAAAAACCTGTTACAGTAAGACTTTACAGTAAGAGTTACCGGATAGTCTATAGCGATGTCTCGGAAGTTGCCTCTGCTGTAAGGGAAAACATCTCAAGGCATGGCAGGATAACAGTGAATAAGTCAAATAACATAATAGTAGTCGAGGATACAGAGGATGGTATAAGCAAGATTGATACACTGCTTAAGAATCTGGATATTGTGCCTAAACAGGTACTGATTGAGGCCAAGATTCTTGAGGTGCGTCTGGGCAATGATATGCAGCTCGGCATAGACTGGAATAATGTCTTTAAAGGCGGGGATGCTACTTATACATTAAGCGAGGCAAACTTTGCAAGGCGGCCTCAATCTTCAGGTTCTGCCGGACTGTTTTTTAATGTAGTAACCCCGCACTTTGATCTGTTTCTGAATGCACTCCAGGAAAAAGGAGACCTTAAAACCCTTGCAACCCCTAAACTTCTTGCACTTGACAACAGAGAGGCTGAGATAATTATAGGAGGCAGACTCGGTTACAGGGTAACTACAACTATAAACCAGGTTACTACTGAAAGTGTGGAATTCCTGGATATTGGAACTATGTTGAAGCTTACACCCCGTATAAGTGACGATGGCATCATCCTGTTAAATATACATCCTGAGGTCAGTGATGGCGTAATTGAACAGGGGCTCCCCACTGAGACCACAACAGAGGTGACTACGAAGGTCCTGATCAGAGATGGGGAATCTATTTTTATAGGAGGTTTGATAAGGGATAGAAAAGAGAAGTCTGTTCAACAGATACCCATCCTCGGAGATATTCCAATTATTGGTAATCTCTTCAGAAAGACTACTGACAGCATATCCAGGACTGAAACGATTGTGATTATTACTCCACATATTGTTGATGCACGGAGTGCTGCTATAATGCAGCAGGAAAAGGAGAAGGTGGAGTCATTCGAGTCCGGAGAGAGTTCCTCAGGTGACATAAAATGATAAGAGGTGCATGGCTGCTGAAGCTGCAACGGGTATAGTGAGATTATCATTTATCTTAAGAGGTATGAGTTCGACGATTGTTCCTGTTAGTGCGCCTGTAATAATAACAGGCCCGGACAGATTGCCCCAGAGCTTATGAAGCAGGAAACCTGTAATTATAGAAGCCGTTAAAAAGCCTAAACTTCCTTCAAGGCTTTTTCTGCCTATCCTGAATCTCCCAAAATTGCTGCCAACTATGAAAGCAATAGGGTCGCCGACTGCCAATACTGTCATAGAAAATAAAACTATCTCTTTCGGAAACAAGAGTATGGAAATCAGTACTCCCGATAGGTAATAGAGTGTGCCTGTAGGATTTCCGGTCTCTTCATCACGCATGAGAACACCAAAATATTTAATGAATATACGGTTTATTCCTGGCAAGTATAATCTGGCAGCCTCGATTACGAGTGCTATAAAAAACAGGGCTGAAATCAGATACACATCGGTAACTTCATCAAGGTACGCAATTATTAAGACAAGAGAGAGTCCTGACATGGTATGATAAAGTTGTCTTAAACCTGCTATCTTTAACATGATTTGATTGCTGTCATTGAATAAATACTTTAAATTACTTCTGAACAATTGACAAGAGATAATTGTTGTTGTTATATTGAGTTCACGTGTACAACGGAGGTATCGGGAATGCTTAAATCGTCTGAAAAGATCTGGATGGATGGTAAGTTTGTAAACTGGAAAGATGCAAATGTCCATGTATTAACCCATACTCTGCATTATGGTGTTGGCGCTTTCGAGGGGATAAGATGCTATAAGACAGCGGACGGCCCGGCTATTTTCCGTCTCGATGAGCATGTTGAGAGGCTTTTTTCCTCTTCCCACATCCTGCAGATAAATATCCCTTATACAAGAGAGGACATAAGAGAGGCTATAATGGATACGGTCAGGATAAACAGGCTTGAGTCATGTTATATAAGGCCAATAGTCTTCATAGGATATGGCTCAATGGGGCTTTATGTTGAGGATAATCCAATAAATGTTGCTGTAGCTGTATGGGATTGGGGTGCGTATCTTGGCGATGAAGGACTTGAGAAAGGGATCAGGGCGAAGATATCCTCATTTACAAGACATCATGTGAACATCTCTATGACAAGGGCTAAGGTTCCAGGTCATTATGTAAATTCCATACTTGCCAAAAAAGAGGTCAAGGCCGCCGGTTATGATGAGGCTATACTCCTGGACCCTGATGGTTATGTTGCGGAAGGGAGCGGGGAGAACATATTTATAGCACGTAAAGGTATTATAAAAACTACCCCTCTTACATCCATACTGGCAGGTATAACAAGAGAGACGATTATTCAGGTTGCAAGAGATATGGGCCTTACAGTTGTAGAGGAGAGATTTTCCAGGGATGACCTCTACATAGCTGATGAGGCCTTCCTGACCGGTACTGCTGCTGAACTCACTCCGCTGCGGGAGGTTGACAATAGAGTTATTGGCAACGGCAAGCCTGGTCCGGTTACCAAGAGGCTCCAGGATGCCTTTTTCAGCATTGTTCATGGCAAGGATAGCCGGTACAAAAACTGGCTTACATATCTTTCCCCGATTTCTTGAAGTTTCCATCCGGAGGTGTTAGACTAAAAATACCCAAGGAGTCTTCCATGAAAGAGGCATTCCTTTACGAGAAATTAGAAGATAACAAGGTACGATGTGACCTTTGTGCGCACAGGTGCCGTCTGCCGGAAGGTAAGACTGGTATATGCGGTGTCAAAAAGAACATTGGCGGAACGCTATATACCCTTGTATATGATAAGTTAATATCATCCCATATTGACCCAATAGAGAAAAAGCCCTTATTCCACTTTTTGCCGGGTTCAACCTCTTTTTCTATAGCCACGGTAGGTTGTAATTTCAGATGTCTCCACTGTCAGAATTATGAAATATCCCAGATGCCCAAGGATGAGGATATTATAAAAGGGAGCCCTACACCGCCGGAAGATATAGTGGTAACTGCAGAAAGATATGGTTGCGGGAGCATATCATACACCTATACTGAGCCTACTATATTTTTTGAACTTGCTTATGACACAGCTAAGCTTGCTCACGAAAAAGGGATTAAGAATGTGTTTGTCACAAACGGGTACATGACGGAAGAGGCGCTTGAGATGATCAGACCTTATCTTGATGCGGCCAATGTAGACCTGAAATTCTTTAATGAAAAGATGCATAAGAGGGTTTGCGGGGCATCACGTGATCCGGTTCTTGATACTATTAAAAGGATGAAAAAACTTGGTATATGGGTAGAGGTTACTACACTTATCATCCCTACTAAAAATGATTCTGATGAAGAACTTGAACAGATCGCAGGATTTATAAAGGATGTGGGCCCTGAGATACCATGGCATGTGAGCGCCTTCCATCCTACATACAAGATGCTTGATATACCCCGCACACCATCATCTACTCTCTACAGGGCAAGGAAGATAGGGTTAAGCGTTGGGCTCAGGTATGTCTACACCGGCAATATCCCGGGTGATGAGGGAGAACATACATTTTGTTATAATTGCAAGGCAGTGCTTATTCACCGGTATGGTTTTGAACTTGTGGAAAATCATATTATAAATTCCCGCTGCCCATTCTGCGGGGCTTCTATTGATGGAGTGGGATTGGGACGGAGAGAGCATGAAAGCGTACGAAACGTTTGAACACAGGGCGGACATCGGGGTTAGAGGTTATGGGAGGAGGGTGGAAGAGGCGTTTGAGAACGGAGCCAGGGCTATGTTCTCAGTAATGGCTGAGATTAATGATGTTAAACCTCAGGATAGCGAGGAAGTAAGTTGTGAGGCTCCGGACATGGATTACCTGTTTGTCGAGTGGTTAAATAATCTCCTTTCTATATCGCACCTTAGCGGTAAGATTTTCAGCAGTTTTAAAGTTGAGATAAAAGACAATAAGCTCCGTGGGAAAGCATGGGGTGAAAAGATAGATGCCAGCCGGCACAAGTTAATGACAGAGGTAAAGGCAGCGACCTACAGTATGCTGAAGGTTAGTAAGGAAGATGATGTTTATGTTGCTCAGTGCGTAGTAGATGTGTAGGGAGATATAATGGATATTAAGTCGCTTAACAAGATATCAGACTATATCTGGGAGATACCTCCTGAAGGTGACATGCGGGTGCCTGGCAGGATATTTGCCAGCGAAGGGCTTGTTGAGGAACTCGATGACAATGTCGTTAAACAGATAAAGAATGTGGCATGTCTTCCCGGCATACAGGAGGCATCAATAGCTATGCCTGACGCTCACTGGGGATATGGGTTCCCTATCGGAGGAGTAGGCGCCTTTGATCCCAAAGAGGATGGAATAATCTCGATGGGGGGGATTGGATTCGATATTTCCTGCGGTGTAAGGACCATGCGTACCGGTATGACACGGAAGGATATACAGCCGCATTTAGAAAAACTTGCTGACCGTCTTTTTGCTGTAGTTCCGGCCGGCCTGGGTTCAGAAGGGAAGATCAGATTAAACCAGCAGCAGATAGATGAGGTACTCCTCAAGGGGGCACAGTGGGCAGTCTCCAAAGGGTACGGAATAAAAGATGATTTGATGTATATAGAGGAGGGGGGTGTTATGGATGGCGCTGACCCTTCTCATGTTTCATCTACAGCAAAGGAGAGACAGTTCAGGGAGGTAGGGACCCTCGGTTCCGGTAACCACTACTTAGAGATACAATATGTAGCAGAGATATATGATGAACAAATCGCCACTGTACTCGGATTATATAAAGATGACGTCGTTGTGTCAGTTCATTGTGGTTCACGGGCACTGGGACATCAGATTGGGACAGACTATCTAAAGACACTTGCAGAGGCGTCAAGGAAATATAATATTGCAATACATGAGAGAGAGCTCGTCTGCGCCCCTATTGATTCTCCTGAAGGGCGAAGATACTTTTCTGCAGTATGTGCAGGAATTAACTGTGCCCTTGCAAACAGGCAGGTCATATCTCACCTTGTCCGTGAGGCATTTTCAGATGTTATACCTAAAGCGAGGATCTCCATACTCTACGATGTCAGCCATAATACATGTAAGGTTGAAGAACATCTTGTGGGTAAAAAAATGAAGCGCCTGTTTATCCACAGGAAAGGGGCAACAAGGGCATTCGGCCCTGGCAGGAAAGAGATTCCGGAGGAGTACAGGTCTGTCGGGCAGCCTGTTCTGATAGGTGGGACTATGGGGACATGTTCTTACATATTAGCCGGCACAGAATCCGGTATGACACAGGCATTTGGTTCAGCCTGTCACGGTGCCGGAAGGGCGCTCAGCCGTACACAGGCTAAGAAGAAATGGAGAGGAGATGTCCTCCTGAGAGATTTGGCAGCGAAGGGTATCATTGTAAGGGCACATTCCTACTCAGGCGCTGCTGAAGAGGCGCCCGGCGCCTACAAAGATGTTACTGCGGTTGTTGATGCTACCCACAAGGCCGGTCTGGCAAAAAAAGTGGCAATGGTCAGGCCTATGGCTTGTATAAAGGGCTGACTCATAGTAATGTCCCACCTATATCCCAATACTTGGTTTTCCGGGGTCACCTTTAATATGAAGCGTATAATATCCCTCACGGTCTTTTGTCTGGGAGATAAAAGAAAGGATACCCTGATATTGCACTTTCATCTTCTCCCCGACTGAAAAGCGTATTGCCAGATCAAGATTCCCCGGTTCACTACCTGATGCAAGTTTAATATCGCCTTTGATAGATCCTTTGATATCGCTATTCTTGAAGCGCAATTCCTTTAATGACAGGGTATTGCCTTTGATGTCAACTGTCCCGTTCAGCTCATCGAGGGGGATATCCGGCAGTGTAAATCCCATGACCTTGAGCTTGCCAAACTTACCATCCTTCACCAAAATTCGTATTTGACCTTCCGGTTTATTGGCAGCAAGTCTTATGACCAGGTCTCCACTGACCTTTCCTTCAATTGTTACCGGAACTGATTTTAACCTCTCAATACGGGTTACGTCTATATTTGCCCAGTCAGCCTTAAGGATACGGTTGTCACTGCGCATAGTCAGCGTGCCATTCACTGTTCCGCCATAGAGTGCAGCAGCAATATTAGAGACAGGGCTGAAAGATGCAATACTACCGAAAGGGATGTCAATCTCGAAACGGTCAATACGGGCGAGTATAGGATTATTTATCGCCCCCCTGTTCCTGAGTTCCATGCCTGTGAATTTAAGGCCAACTGGAAACAGCCATTTATCACTGGCCGTCCTGATCTCCGTTGATGTACTCTTTTCGATCTCATAGATAATACGCTCCCTGATCTCTTCCCTCGGAAACAGTATGATGAAAAACAGGACAAAGGCCGCTATACAGAAAAGTATATAACCAATAATAGCCTTGATATTTCTTCTAAGAAATTGCCGTATAAGACTCAAGCTCTTCACTTTACTTTCTCATAAAAAGATACTACAACAGACGCATCCATAAGGCCCGGGTCATCAAATCTGCTTTTCATATGCAGCGTCTTGACCTTCAACGGATAGACCGAGTTTTCTATATAATTCAAGTAAGTGGTCAACTGCTCCAGCACCACCCTCTCTATCTTGATCTCAATAGAAGACTCCCGGAAGTTTTCACCGATAGGTATCACCCTCGGTTTCATGGATACTACCTTATCTCTGATCTTCGCCTGGGTGGATACATTTTCCATGAAGGTAAGGGGAGAGAATCCTTCCTTAGTCCTGGAGGCCCCTTTATCCAGTTCTGTGTACTCCTTCTTCATGACAGCATATTCTTCTTTCAACTGTACGAGATTCTTGTACTGTTCCTCCTTCTGCTTTGTCATTCGCAGCAAGGTCGTATAGCGGTCTGTCATAGGACCGATCACTGTTCCATAGGCAATGATGGCAATGGCCCCAATTGCACCAAATATGACAATGGCCTTTTCCCTCGGATTCAGCCTTGAACTTAGTTTGTTTATGTAGTTTACGATGTTTTTCATCTTTACATATCAATGATTATCCTGAACTTAACCTTCTTCTGATCCGCAGACAGTTTAGCGTCTGAAACATCCACCTTTTTGAAAAAGCTTACAGTTTCAAATTCTTTTTTTAATTTCTCAACTGACTCAAAGCTGTCAGTCTCTCCCTGAACCCTGATCTTACTCTTGTCAATCATTATATCATCAACATCAACCTGCATATCCTTAGGTACCTTTTCAGATAGAGTGTTCAATGTATCGAGAGACGTTATTACCCCTTTTGAACCACCGCCAAGCGCCTCCACCTTTTTCCGCAATTCCTCAACAGCGCTCTTTGACTGCTGGACCTCATCCACAATATTTTTAGCTTCAGGGAAGGCCTCCATATAGACCTTCCGCATTTCTGCCTTAACAGCATCATATCTGTCCTGCCGGTACTGGAATTTAGAGTAGAAGTCTGCAAAGCCAAGGATTATAACTGAGATAATGGCAGCAATAATATAGATGGTTTTACCTACATTAACTTTTGTCTCTTTTCTGGAAATCTGCTCACCCTTTTTGAAATTCAGACCCACTGTATGTTTTTTGCGGGCCCCGCAGAGGGCGAGTCCTATACCCGTAGCAAGGGTGTAGTTGGCATCTTCACCCCCCTGCAATTTCTGCAGGAAGTCGTTAGGGATGCTGAAGGTTTCAATATCCATATTCAGTTCTGCATTAAGAAATCTGTCCAGATTGTTAAGGCGGGCGCCTCCGCCTGAAATATACAGCTTTGATATGTTGTCATTATTATTGATCTCATATGCGTGCAGGCTTTGCAGGAGTTCGGCTACGAGAGGTGAAAGCCCTTTTTTGATAGCGGTGGAAATTACGTCTCCCTCGTAGGGGACAGAATTTAATTCTGTCCCCAATGCAGACGACAGCTTCCTTCCTTCAGCCTCCTCAATACTGATCCCCAATAACTCCTTTATTGCTGATGTGACATTATTCCCGCCCCTGTTAAATGTCCTTACAAGAGCGGGTTTGCCTTTTGATACTATGCAGAGATTGGTTCTTGCTGCCCCGATATCAAGGAGAGCGACCGTATCCTCTATCTTGTACCACTGCATAAAGGCATGATATAAGGCAAGGGATTCGAGCTCTATGACTTTTGTGTCAACAGATGCCCCTTTCAGGGTATTTATATGATTCTGCAGCGTGTTCTTTTTGATAAGGGCCACGCACACAGTTGAACCGCCATTTGGTTTTGCACCATTACCTTTTGAGAGGATAACCTGGTCTATGATCATATCCTCAAGAGGGAAAGGAATGAGGTTTTCTACTTCATTAGGGACTACACGGCTGATCTTTGCTTCATCAGAGAATGGAATATTCAGGTAGTGGACTGACACATTATTACCTGCCACAGAACTTATGACGATATCAGGATTGAAATGTCCTTCCTGGAAGATTGACTTTATAAGACCCTGAACATCGTCATTGGTGACCGGTCTTTCGATGAATCTGACCGGTTCAATCTTGCCGAATGCTTCCCTGACCAGTACGGCCTTTATTGAGTGACTGCCTATGTCTAAGCCTAAGATTTTACGGGACATAAGTTTTAAATATATTTTTTCTAAGATACAGTATTATATTTATTAATATTGCCAGTAAAACTGCTATGATGATCTTTTCGCTTAATGTTGTCTTAAGCATCGCCCAGCTCACTATTATAGCAGGAATCAAAAATATCTTCACTATTGCTTTTAACCCTGAGTTGTCTTTTATAATTTCCGCAATTGGCGGACTATTGTTGTAATATATCATCACAAACCATCTGCCCATGGGATTTGTCAGCATGTATGAATCACGGAACTCCCGCAACAACCCGACGTAAGGGTGGAGAGGGGAACCGAATGCAGTGGTTGCGATGAAACACCTTGAATCGCTTTTATTTGCCGCACACGCCCGTGGTGTTCCTGCGGGCATAGTTGCCGGACTGGCAGCGGAGAGAACAGCGGTTGATAAAAATGACTGAAGAGATACAGTAATACCCTCACCGGTTACAACGTTTGTTACAACAGCAAGACCGTTCCCATCAATATCAATATATGGAGAATTGTCTGCCCATGTGGTCCCGCTTTGAAGGACCTGCTTGCCGCTGTTATCCGTGATGATAATGTAATACTGTTGTTTACCGTTTATCCCATTATCGCCTGTTACGAGTGATGTTGTATCAGGTTTTACATCAATAGAGGAAATACTTCCGGAAGGAGTGTTTGTATAAGATACAGTCATGCTAAAGCTACTTGTGCTTTCTGTAGAATAGTTTGCCGGGATTACCACAATCCTGCTGTAAGGACCAGCGGAGTCGAACCCGTTGATAATGACAGAGCCATCATTATTCAGATCAGTTACCACCTCAGTCACATCATATGAAGTATCACCTGCATTGAATCCGATGACCATTACGCTTATATTACCGATTCCATTAAAATCTATAGTGAGGTTTCCGGACCCCTGAGGTGCAGAAAAGGAATAATATTTTGTTGCAAGAGGAAGTATGGAGACGTCAGTATAAGCGACAGAAGAAGAAAAGCCAGGGTTGTTACCGGAATACTCCACTACAATGGGTTGTAAGGTTGGGTCGGTATTTACAGATTGCCATGACTGATACCATGAAGCATCCTCATAGGTCATAGTTACATTTGCCACCCTCAGCTCTTTGAGTTCTTCCTCAAGTGTTGTCCCTCTGTCAGTCAGCGCCTCATTTACTGCTGATAAGGCTGAGACGTTAGGTACTCCATCTTTTATCTTGTTCCAGACATCGTATACAAACTTAGATCCGTATTTTTCCGTCATGTGTTTTATCCATATAGTTGTACCATAAGGGAATAAAGAGTGGGCCCCATTTCCAGTACAGTCAATGGAATTGTAAGTGTTTAATGGCAACTGGGGATAATGAAACCAGTAGTCTATATAGTTTATGTAATCATTGACTTCCGGGTACACATAGTCTTCCATCCATGTGGCGGATGCCTCCATCCACCATCCGCTGGTGCAGATGTCTTCTGTTATCTGAAACTGGATTGTATGAAAGAATTCATGTGCTGCTACTACCTTCATGTCACCGGTTACCTGTCCCTCAGGATCGGTATTCGGCGGAAACCCGGCAAAGTCATTTTCAAAGATCATATAGACCATAGATGCAGGGTCAAATTCATCTATTTGAGTGAATCCATATGCCGGTAAATCCGCTAAATAAACATCGAGCAGACAGTCTCCCCCTTCTGTCTCATCTGATGGCGGTGCATCATAACCCAACACCCCAATCTCCGTAGTCCATACGTTATCGAGGATGACTGCAAACTGCTCAACGTAATCAGGTGTGCCATCTCCATCGGTATCGCCTGCAGGGACAGCATCTCCATTTGTATTATCAGTAGTAAAGTGAATCCTGAAGCGGCCTTCAGGGCTTGCATAACTCTGAAGCGTCACCCCGCTTCCATAAAGATCAGTAAGTGTAGTAACACGCCCCTTTGCCAATATCCTCTGGTTCTCAGGGGACAGAAGGTGTTTATTCAACCTGGCCTCCATAATTATCGGAGTTGCAGATTTGATAATTCCTTTTGATCTGTACATGGCCGGCAGAGAGTCCGGCCTGAATATCGCTGTTACCTTGTAATCGGCCGCCTCACTGTATCCTATCTCTCCGTTCCTGTATGCGCTCTCAATAAGGTCAATGCTGCTTAAGTGTCCTGCCGCTGCACTAACAGGGCAGACGACCACTAATGCCAGAATAACAGACAGCAGGCAAAGAAATATTTTGTCCCTAATCAACCAAAACAATTCCAGACCTCATGTTCCTGATTACAGTTTTCCCTTCCACTACCTCAACACCCGCCTTCTCCCTGCTACCCGCAGCATGAAGCATGTATCTTCCAACAGGTACCTCAAAAACAAAATGACCCTCGATATTACTCTGGGCTTCTATAACACCACCGTCTTTTTCCAACCACACGCGTCTTCCCTTTCCAAAGTTATAAATTCCGCTTTGGAATTTTATCTTTCCGCCTCTTATCGGTTGGTATATGACGCCTGCAACAAAACCTGTATTTCTTTTTTGTGCCCTTTTCATAACGATCGAATAATCGGTCTTAACCTGTTCACTTCTTTTCACATTAATGATACCCGGGATATAACCGTCTTTTGTAAAAAAAAGGACTGCATAGAGGTCAGGGGAGACAGGTGGCTCTGATATGTTATACATCCCATTGACGTCACTCTTTATATTTCGGATTGAAAAGCCGTCAAAAATACTGATTGCAGCATCTCCTATTGGAATATTATCTTCGTCTTTAACAACACCATATACTGTATCTGTAGATACCGGCAACGTGTCATTCCCGCGAAAGCGGGAATCCAGCCCCCTGCTGTTACTCTGGATTCCTGCTTCCGCAGGAATGACAAAGTATTCCGCATAAAGCAGAAGAATCAGGATTACTATAAGACACCGGCAGGGGATATGTTGCCATTTATTTTTCATTACTCGACGCGCCAATACTCTATTATACTTGCTTTATTATTCTGCCTCTTTACTATTGCCCTTATTATCTTCCGGCTTTGATTTACCTCTCCTCTTGAAATTATAGAAAAATAATTACTCTTCACATCAACAAATTTCGATATCTCATTATATACATCCTCACTCATTGAGATATTATTTTTAAAATCCTGCTTGGTCGGAAAAGGATTCTCTCCCCTGAATGCAATTATCTCATCTGCAATTTCTCCTGAGAGATTTTCCGAGAGTGACATAATTACCTCTTTCCCGGCAGTATTCATGTTTATCCAGCCATCGGAGTTAACCGCAAGGAATTTTTGCAACTTGTTATAAGTCTCGTTCTCCAGACCTTTTATAAGACGCAATTCCTGTATAGAATCAAAGGGCTTGTTCTTTGCTTCATAAGGGTCTTCGAGGCTTTGATAATAATTGCTTTCAGCCCCTACTGGTATTCGCTCAGAATCATCAGTGTCAGTCCAGTCAGCTATTGAATCGGCTATATCTTCTTCCAGTTCAAACTGCTTAAGAAAACGAACCATGAACAAGCGCATAGTCTCTCCATTAACTGTTCCGAAACCGGTTGACATCTTATTAACGTTTATCCTGCTGTCCTCATCAGTTATTTCTACCGATACAAAACCATCCCCGAGAGGGATTGGCGGTATCTTCTGTGCCCACAATTCATTGAGAGAATCATAGTTCTGGTCTGTCTTGTCATCATCCTCCAGCATGGCAATGGCGAAGGTCACACCTGACCGTGCTAAGTAGTATGCCTTAATATCGTCCCTGAAGTTTGCGGCGGCCCTTGCCTCTACACGCATGCCTTGACTGAACTCAAGTATTACGACTATAAGGAGTGTCAGTACCAGCAGTGTTATTACAAGCGCAATGCCTTTGTTATCTTTGATGTTCATCCTCCGCTGAGTGGTATTTCTGTTACTGTCCTGAATGACCTTTCAACACCGGCGCTGTCTTTTGTAGTTATTGTTATCTCAACAGCCTCAGGTATGTTCTTGGAGACCCTTGAGTCCCAGCTCTCAAGCCATGCCCCATCATCAAGATACCTGAAATTAATCCCAACTATATCTTCACACAATTCATATGTCTTGCCGCCGTACATGGGATTAACATCTATACGATTCTTCTCCCTCTTCATCAAAACGGATGCCCCCTCAAAATCTTTACGCAGATAATAACCCACCTCCATCTGATCGGACTCTTTTGCATCACGGTCACGCAGAATGTGTGAGAAGGATGTGAAATCAATCTTGTCACTCGGATATCCACCCTCATAATCATCTGTGCCTACAAAGAAGGTGTTGTCGTTATAGGTTGATAAGAAGGCCATGCCAACGTCATTAGTAATCCTGCTGAATGCGGCACGTATACCCCTTAATCCATCAACAGCAGCCTCTGTCCTTCCAATGACACGCCGTGTCTGAACAAAACTTCCATAGACTATCGCCATAACAATGCCGAGGATAGCAGTGGCAATGAGCACCTCCATTAGTGTGAAACCGCTGTCAATCCTTCTTTCTGACATAGTTAACTAACCCTATACTCCTCTCTGACCTTCCCTCGCCCCACAGGATCTCAACTTTTACCTCTCTGATATTTTCATAAGCGGTATCTGATACAGATGTCTTCCACCTGTATTCAGGATAATCATCGCCAAAGTTGCTGCTGTCGTCACCTGTATCCGGAAAATCCTCCTGCTCTATATCGCTCATCCTTTCAGACGCAAGGAGTGTAGCAACAGTTGCACGTTTTGCATAATCAGCGGTAATGACACTCTGGTTTCTTGTATGAAGGAGGACGACAAACGAAGTTGCAATGATGAGCAACGCTATCATGACCTCAAGGAGTGTGAATCCGACATTGCTTAAATCCGGTCTCTTAACGTCAATCTCGAACATCCGCCCCCCATCTCATAATCATTGCTCATTGCTTACTTACTCATTGCTGACTTCCACATACCCCTCCGTTATTTTTACCTTACCTGTAAGAGGTGTAGTCACAAGTGTAAAGTCCTTCTTCCCGTCTGATAAA
>Ga0209521_10001998_pt1 | contig 16682 bp, 13 predicted proteins | sample Rifsed19ft4_FD_184016 | JGI IMG/M metagenome (GOLD analysis project Ga0209521, IMG submission 184016) | Soil microbial communities from Rifle, Colorado, USA - sediment 19ft 4 (version 2) | ecosystem: Environmental > Terrestrial > Deep subsurface > Rock core/Sediment | place: Rifle, Colorado...
CCCGAGACTCTCATCCAGCGGCGTGGTGAGCTGCGCGACGTGCCACAACCCCTCGTTCGCCTTTACAGACAGGGTGCCGAGGGCGCTGGGGCACAAGCACCAGGCAGGCCCGAGGAACACGCCCACTGTGTTGAACGCGGCCTTCCTCTCATCGCAATTCTGGGACGGCAGGGCGGCAACCCTTGAGGAGCAGGCGCTCGGGCCCATACAGGCCGAGGTGGAGATGAACGAGAGCCTCGAGAACATGGTCAAGAAGCTCAAGGCAAACCCGGCATACGTGGAGATATTCAAGGGCGTATTCGGCGGCAGGGACCCCGTGAGTTCAGTGAATGTCGCAAGGGCCATCGCGGCATTCGAAAGGACGCTCATCACTCCCAATTCGCCCTTTGACAGGTATCTCAAGGGCGACAAGGAGGCCATAAGCAAGGAGGCCGAGGACGGCTGGGCGCTCTTCCAGAAGAAGGGCTGCGTGGGCTGCCACAACGGTCCGAACTTCACGGACGGCAACTTTTACATGGTAAGGGTGCCGGGCTCGACCGACATCGGCAGGTACAATGTCACCAAGAAGGACGAGGACAAGTACAAGTTCAGGGTGCAGACGCTCCGCAACGTGGCCCTTACATATCCCTACTTCAACAACGGCTCCGTCGAGACGCTGCACGGCGCGGTCAAGGTCATGAGCAAGGAGATGCTCGGCTCTGAGGCGACCGACCAGGAAGCTCTGCTCATAGTCGAGTTTTTGAAGACCCTGACAGGCGAGATGCCCAGGGTCGATTATCCGGTCCTGCCTTAAAGCCAAAGAAAATCTCTACGGAAAAAAGCCCCCACCCGTTCAGGGTGAGGGCTTTTTTCCGTTTCTTTGTTTGACAGAGTAGCTCAAATAAAATAAAATTGCGCACCAATGAAAAAGCATCTCGTCATATTGCTGGCTGCCTTCTTCCTTTTCACCGGGTTAGGGGCGAGCCTCCATCATCACGATGACGGCCATGTCCATGACGACTGCCCTGTTTGCGTTGTCGCGGCGCACCATCAGTCCGTAAAGACCGCAGCCGCCGTATGGGCTCCGGTCATATCCTTCATATCCGTTCTATTCGTATCTTCTCCCACATATATACCTGCGGCATTTCAGACCAGCAAAAAAGTCCGGGCGCCTCCTTTTTAAATCCTCCACGAAAATAAGATTGTTTTACGCAGGGTCTGCGGGACAGGCGGGTGCGTCTGCGCGCTGGTCTATGCCATTCCCGTTCGCCCTGTTCGTACATCATTCGCAAGAGGAGGCTCATGTGAAATACCTGATTTCATTTCTATCTGTTTTCCTGTTCTCTTTTCCAGCTTTCGCTGAGGACATCGAGTCAAGGATGAAAAACCTTGAGAAGACCGTCGAGTCCCAGGAGAAGGCGATAGCCGAGCAGCAGCGGGTCATAGACGGGCTCAAGGGAACCGGGGCCGCGCTCTCTCCGGATAATAAGACCGGCAGGTCTTCGGGCGGTCTTATCGGAGGCTCCGCCCTTTCAAACCCGAACATCTCGCTGGTGCTGGACACCTTTTTTTACAGCTCCAACCTGACCTCGTCAGAGCTTGAGGGCTGGACGATACCGGGATATATAAACGAGGGGATAGAGGCATCAAAGGGATATAATCTCGAATCCGCCGAGCTTTTCATCTTCGCGCCCGTTGACCCGTACTTCAACGTCTACGCGACGATGCCGGTAACAGAAGAGGGCGTTGAGCTTGAGGAGGCGTTTTTCGTAACAACGGCCCTGCCGGACGGCTTTCAGGTCAAGGGCGGCAAGTTCAAGAGCGGCTTCGGGAGGATCAACGGACAGCACCCGCACGCCTGGGATTTCGCCGACTCGCCGCTGCCGTACAGGGCCTTTGTCGGCGCCGAGGGCATAATAGAGAAGGGAGTCCAGCTCACCTGGCTTCCGCCGCTGCCGTTCTACACGACTCTCGGCATCGAGGTCCTTCAGGGAGATAACGAGATCCTCTTCGGAACAGACGCCAGGTCAGGCCCGCATGCCTATGCGGCCTTCGCGAAGTTCTCTTTCGACGCTACGGAAAACTCCACGATACTCTTCGGCCCTTCGGTGGCTACAGGCAAGACAAAGACCGGCTCCATAGCCGATGACACCGAGTTCGCCGGCGACTCCACTCTTTACGGGCTCGAATTCACCTGCAAGTGGAACCCTTCCAAAGACAGGGGGCTGATAGTTCAGTCAGAGTACCTTTCAAGAAAGCAGGACGGGGACCTTACCGATACCGTTGCTTCGACTACCGAGCGGCTTGAAAGGAAGCAGGACGGCTGGTATGCTCAGGCCCTCTACAAAACGGGCAGGTGGAGGCTCGGGGCGAGGTACGACGCCCTTGACGTGTTCCAGGACGATTACATCCTCTCCGGCGTTGACCAGGAGTTCGATAAGTCTCCATGGAGGGCGACCGGCGCCGTCGAGTACAACCCCACCGAGTTCTCCAGGATAAGGCTCCAGTACAACCATGACAGGTCGTCGAGGACGGATGAGACGAACCACGAAGTCTTCGTGCAGTTACTGTTCGGCATAGGGGCCCACGCGGCCCATCCTTTCTAAGGAGGACGGCATGATAAAGAAGATACTTTTTGCGGTCCTGTGGCTCTGTTTCCTTGTAAGCCCCGCATTTGCTGCAATCAATGTAGTGACGACCCTTCCCTGGATAGGCAGCCTGGCAAAGGAGATAGGCGGGGACAGGATATCGGTGACCGCTCTCGTGAAGCCCAACCAGGACCCGCATTATATCGAAGCCAAGCCGAGCATGATACTCGCGGCGAGAAAGGCCGATATCATCATGTACAACGGCCTTGACCTCGAAATCGGTTACCTCCCGATCATAATAGAGTCCTCGAAGAACGCGAGGATACAGCCCGGAGGGACGGGCAACCTCGATTGCGGGCAATTCGTGAATGTCATTGAGAGGCAGGGGAGCGCCGACAGGAGCCAGGGCGACGTGCACCCGATGGGCAACCCTCATTATCACCTGTCTCCCTCCAACGCGGCGCGCGTGGCAGCCGGAATAGCGGACGCGCTTGCGGCGCTCGATAGCGGCAACGCCGCGCTCTACAGGGCCAACCTGGCGTCTTTTGAAAAGAGGCTCGAATCGAAGAAAAAAGAGTGGTACGGCAAGCTCAGGGGCAAGCGTTTCATAGCCTTCCACAAGTACTTCGAGTACCTTGCCGATGATCTGGGGTTCAGGATTACCGGCTACATCGAGCCCAAGCCCGGTATCCCGCCGTCATCCGGCCATCTGGCAAGGCTCGTCGATTCGATTGCGAAAGAGAAGCCTGACGCCATACTCACGACCTCGTATAACGGAAAGAAGGAGGTAGAGTTCCTTTCAGCCAAAACAGGCGTGAAGGGGATCGTAGTCCCTCACGACGTAGGGTGCCAGGACGGCATCAACGACTGGTTCAGCCTCATGGACCGGGCCGTCGGGTCGCTGAGATAAGGAGACCGGTATGGAAGCCCTCAGCATCCTTTTATATCCCTTTCTCGCGTGCGTGCTCCTTATTGCGGCGCACGCGTACTTCGGGGTCCATATACTCCAGAGGGGCATAATCTTCGTGGACCTCTCGCTTGCCCAGTTCATAGGACTCGGCATAGCCATATCCTTTTTTCTCGGAGATGACGAGTGGACGAGGGTTGTTTTTTCGCTGGGGTTCGCGGCGCTGGGGGCAGCCATACTGTCCTTTTCAAGACAGATATCAAGGCACGTCAACATAGAGGCCTTTATCGGGGTGCTCTACATCTTCTCGCTCTCGGCGAGCATGCTCGTCCTCGACAGGACGCCTCACGGTATGGAGGAATTCAAGGCCATCATGAACGGCAGCATACTCTGGGTCACGCCCGGAGAGCTTTTAAGCACATTCGCCGTCTACTCGGCGATCGGGCTGTTCCTTTTCGTGTTCAGGAAGAGGTTTTTCGGGTTGTCTTTCGAAGGAAAGGGCGGGATGCTCTGGGAGTTCCTCTTTTTCCTGAGCTTCGCGTTTGTCCTTGTCAAATCCGTCCAGATGGCGGGCATACTACAGGTATTCTCTTTTCTGGTCATACCGGTACTGATCGGAAAGCTCTTTACGGGCGACCTGAAAAAGGCGCTGGTCTGGGGCTGGATAACAGGCGCGGCCTCGAGCGTCTTCGGCCTCGGACTCTCCTACCTTTACGACCTGCCGACCGCCCCGGTGATAGTGGCATCGCTGGGCGTCACCTTCTTCGCGCTGCTCGTCTTCAGGCAATTTGGATTTCCAGCGAAAAAATAAAAGCGAGAGAAAACGAAAGGACGGGACTGTTCAAGCCGCCCTGTGCCTGTTCTCTTTCTTCAATAAATTAATGAGCCCGCCTTCGAGTATCGCGGCCCTTTCCCTCTGGCTCAGATTCAATGTGAATTTAAAGCCCCGGCTCTTTTCCTTTACAAGGCCTATTATCTCGTCCGACCTCTGGAGAGCCGCCCGGAGCCCCTCGAAAGACAGTACGTCCCCCTGGCTGAGCTTCGAGTAATCCGACGGGTCGCTGAAGACAAGCGGGAGTATGCCGAAGTTTATGAGGTTCCCCCTGTGGATGCGCGCGAAGCTCTGCGCTATCTTTATCCGTATCCCTAAGTAGCGCGGGGCAATGGCCGCGTGCTCGCGCGAAGAGCCCTGACCGTAATTCTCCCCGCCTACGACTATGCCTCCGCCGAATTCAGCGCACCGCTGGCTGAAGAGCCTGTCGATGCGCTCGAAGGCGAACTCGCTTATCCTGGGGATGTTCGACCTGAACGGCAGCACCCTGTTGCCTGCCGGGAGTATGTCGTCCGTCGATACGTTATCCCCGGCCTTCAGTATCACCCTGCCTTCGTACGAGTCCGGAAGGGCCTCGAAAGCGGGGAATGGGGCTATGTTCGGCCCGCGCGTCACTTCGATCTTTTCGCGCTCTTCGATTGGCAGGGGTTTCAATATCAGAGAGTCGTTGTATTTATACTTCTTTGGCTCGACTATCCTCGGGTACTGTCCGAGCTTTCTCGGGTCTGTTATCGCGCCGAAGATGGCCGTTGCAACGGCTGTCTCAGGGCTTGAGAGATAGATATAGTCGTCGTCAGTGCCGCTCCTGCCCTTGAAGTTCCTTGGGAAAGTCCTTACGGAGGCCGCTTTTGTCGGCGGGGCCTGCCCCATGCCGATGCATCCGAGGCAGCCTGACTGGTGCACCCGTGCGCCGGCGTGGTTGAGGATCATCGTCCCCCCGGCGCGTTCTATGTTCTCAAGCACTGTACGGCTTCCAGGGTTAACCTCAAGGCTCACGCCGGGAGACGCGCTCCTTCCGCTCAGGGCCTTGCAGACTATCATCATGTCCTTGTATGAGAAGTTCACCGACGAGCCTACTATGACCTGCGCAACGGGCGTGCCCTCGACCTCGACCACCTTCTTCACGTTGTCAGGCGAGCTCGGGCATGCTATGAGCGGTTCAAGACTTGAGAGGTCTATCTCGTCGGTCTCGTCGTATTCCGCGTTGGGGTCTGCCTCAAGCGGCTTCCAGTCATGGACCCTGCCCTGGCGGTCGAGGAAGTCCCTCGTCATCTCGTCCGAAGGGAAGATCGTGGTCGTAGCCCCCAGCTCCGCGCCCATGTTGGCGATGGTCGCCCTGTCGGTAGCGGAGAGCGTCTTCACGCCCGGCCCCCAGTACTCTATTATTTTGCCGACGCCGCCTTTTACCGTATGACGCCGCAGCATCTCCAGTATGACGTCCTTCGAGGAGACCCACGGCTTCAATTTTTTAGTGAGCTTCACCCCCATTACCTTCGGCGCCTTCATGTGGAAGGGCTCCCCTGCCATTGCCAGCGCGACGTCAAGCCCGCCCGTGCCTATTGCTATCATGGCGAGCGCCCCTGCCGTGCAGGTGTGGCTGTCAGCGCCGAGGAGGGTCTTTCCGGGCGCGCCGAAACGCTCCATGTGAACCGGGTGGGAAACGCCGTTGCCGGGGGGCGAGAAGTAGACCCCGTACTTCAACGCCGCCGTCATGAGGAACCTGTGGTCGTCAGCGTTTTTGTAGTCCGTCTGCAGGATATTGTGGTCGACGTAGCTCGCCGAGAGCTCGGTCTTCACGGTGTCGAGGCCGAGCGATTCGAATTCGAGATAGGCGAGGGTGCCGGTTGCGTCCTGCGTGAGGGTCTGGTCTATTTTTACCGATATCTCCTCTCCCGGCACCCACCTGCCTGAGATCATGTGCGCCTCGATGACCTTCCTTGCAAGGCTCTTGTTCATCTATTTACCCCTGGATGTAGTCATTCTGAGGAGCCGGAGGCGACGAAGAATCTCGGCGTATGCACAAAGGAGAGAGATTCTTATCTCGCCCCATCCATGGGGCTCGACCCTTCGGGCTGCCGCGCCTTCGGCGCAGCATTCAATTTTTGCTATCCTGCAAAAATTGTCGCTTCGCTCAGAATGACAATTTGGTAGAGCTAAAATTTTTCTTATCCCCAGATATTTATCTCGTAGTCCCTGCCCTCCCATGCGCCGTTTGCCCTGTAGCGGAAGGTGAATATCAGCTTCGTGCCGGGCGCGAAGCTTTCATGGTCAAAGTCCCTGTTCCATATGCCAAGCCCTGTAGAGGACATCGGCTCTTCGTTCCTTGTGGCCCAGTTGTCCTTTGTCCATACCAGGTCGGCGTCCTCGTAGGATATGATGCGGACGATGTCCGTGTTCTTCGCCGAGCTTATGAGCTTGTCCTTTTTCCATGCCGACATGTGGAGCTTTGTAATCCGGTCGGCGTATCTCTCCTTTACCTCTTCTATTATATCGAAACCCGCGTTATCGCGCATGCTCCGCAGCACCTTTATATATTCCGCGTGCGCCCAGACGAGCGGCGTGGCAGACCCGGTGGGCCGGCCTTTATAGAGGCCCCTTTCAGGGATGTTCCCGCTGTCCCATATCTGCTCGGGGAAGAGGTGGCCTTCGTTGGCAAAGGACTCAAGCGACCTCACGTATTCCTCGGGCGTGCCGCCGGAGATAATCTCGTACATGGCCCTCTCGCCGGTAAGGAGCGGCCAGGGCCTGCCGACGCCGGTGCCGTCGAACGGAGAGCCGTCCTCTTTCTCTCCGTATCCGTCCCCGAAGAACCGCCTGAAGGCTATCCTTCCGTTGTGCTCGAACCGGAGGAGCCTGTCTACCACGCGGAGCGAGTTTACTACGTGCGGGTCCCTGGGGCCGCGCACGCCGTATCTCACGAGGTCGAGAAATCCCGTATCGACTATCTCGCCCTGGTGATGAGGCCTGTCCTTTGGCCTCCCCCTGTTGAAGACGAGCGGGTCGTAGAGCGCTTCATCGGCCGAGAGTTTTTCGGGCACATCGTGAACTATCCTGAGGTAATGCCCGGATATGCCTTCTCCTATGCAGTCGCACTCCGAGAAGGTCCAGTCTTCGAGTTTTGTCTGCCAGTAGTCGGCAGTCGAGAGGAGGTGCTTTGAGGCGGCCTTTTCATTCATCTCATCCGCCCAGTAAGCGCCGCACACAAGGGCCGAAATTTCAGCGGCAAGCTCGGCAGGGGAGAAGCCCATGCCCTCCTCCCAGCGCTCTGTTCCTGAAGAGGGGCCGACCCTCGCGATATAGGCGGCAGCCTTCTTTACCATAGGGTAATAGGAGTCCCCGATAAGGCCGAGGCCCTTGAGCCTCCACGCGAGTATTACGGGCAGCGCTGTCTGCGTGAGGTCCAGGACCGGCTCCACGACCTCTCCGTTTATCTCCATGCTCCTGTGCCACGAGCCTGTATCGGTCTGAACGGACTGGATGTGGTTCAATATGGATAGCGCGGTATCGTTATCGCCCAATGCCAGGAAAGCAAAGGCCCCCTTGCAGAGGTCCGCGGGGCGTATTATGTGATAGCCGAGCGCTTCCTCGCCGCGCATCGCCTCGCCCCAGGGGATGGAAAGAGAAGGCACGATAGCGCCGGGCCAGGTCTTGTCCTCGTGCGCCTTCAATATTGACGCGCTGGTCAAGAACCGCCTTCCCTTGTCGACCGAGCGCCTTCCGAGGTGGTGCGTTCTTCCGAGGTACTTTCTCCAGCCCCTTATGTACTCCCGTTCTATATCGGCGTATTTCCTTGTAAGGGTCCTCTCGGTCTCGAGCACTGCCTCGACCTCGTCCTTGCCGAAGCTCAGCACGAGGTTGAATTCGCCTTCAGGCTGCAGCTCTGCCGTGAGCGCGACATTGCCGTACGGCGCCTTCTCGAATCTCCAGTCCATATCGAGGTTGTCCCTGAGGTCGTGCCAGCCGTCGGATGTGCCCGAGTACCCGGCGGACATCTTGAGAAACGGACGGTCCGCTGCAAGGGCCAGGGCGATATTGTTCCTCGATGCAAGCAGGTAGTTCCGTCTTCCATACGGGGCGCACCTCGCGGAGTTGCCGTAGCCAGAGTTGCCGATGTGCGGCGCCAGCAGGACAAAGAGGCGGAAATCCGTCGGCGTGCCGCGGATAGCCCTGAAAGTCGTGTTTATGACGAGGGAGTTGGCCTGTGGGTCTGTGATGATGCGCTTCGTGACGCTCCAGAGGCCGGATTTCGCGGTGTTCGTGACGACGTATCCCGGCGCGTACTCGTGGACCTGTTCAAGCTGGGTTATATCGGTATCAGTACCTTCCTCGTTGAAGAAGGTCCTCGAATCGGTAACGAGGAACTTCAGGTCCCTTATGCAGGCCGTCCCTGCGTCGGGGTAGTAGGTTTCGGTCACAACGCCGTCGGCTATGGTGAACCATACCCTTGAGAAAGCGGAGAGCGCGGTGCCCACGCCCTGCTTGGAGGCGCGCTGCCAAAGGGGTTCGCTGCCCGGCCTTCCGAATGCCTCTGACGACGGGAAAGGGAATTCAGGTTTGTACGCGACGCTCATGCGGCCCTCCTTTCGATGGCTAAGGGTGGCCGCTTTTGTCCGGGCTTGCGCGGGACGGTAGGGTTCAGAGGACCTGAGAGCGGCCTTTAATCCGAGTTAACCATCTTTCGATTGATTGTCAAGCCGTACTGTCCCGGAATCCGGGGCTTCCCACTGACAACGGGATAAATATACGATATAATACCAATCGGCTTTGCGGGGGTCCGGAACCCTGACATACACAAGTTGAAAGCGGTCTGAATACAACATTCATGCGGAGGTGGGAGAGATGGGAGTGAAGCTGAGCGAGGACGCAAAGAAGAAGATAATCGAGGCGCTTAACGCGGACAGGGTAGCGGAGCTTACGGCGATTATCCAGTACATGGGCCACCATTACGAGGGAGAGGGGCTTGAGAGCCCGGCCATACTCGATCTCTTCAAGAAGACGGCCCTGGACGAGATGAGGCACGCCGAGATGCTCGCCGAAAGGATAGTCTACCTCGGCGGTGTGCCGGTCTACAAGCCGGGCCAGGCGCAGAGGGGCGGGGACCTGAGGGCCATGATCAAAAACGACCTCGGACTCGAGGACAAGGCAATAGAGGATTACAGGGGGCATGTAAAGCTCTGCGCCGAGCTTGGCGATTCGACCACAAGGCTCATGCTCGAGCGGATACTCACGGACGAAGAGAGCCACGCTGACGCGTTCGAGACTGCCCTCGGAAGGGGTAAATAGAGACGATGAAGAAATGGAAGTGCGTTGAATGCGGGTATATCCACGAGGGCGAGCGCCCTCCTGACGTATGCCCGACGTGCTATGCGCCGAGCGAGGCTTTCAAAGAGGTCGTAAATGTCTGAGACAAAAGCGCGGGGAACTCATGCCTCCCCGCGCGCGCGTCATTGCGCGCTGGGCGAGCCGGGCGCGCTGGTTGACGGCATTGTATCGGTAATCCGTAAAGACGGCCCCATCACCTTCGAGCGGTTCATGGAGACGGCCCTCTACGCGCCCGGCAAGGGCTATTACACATCGGGAAGGGATACCTGGGGCAAAAGCGGCGACTACATCACCAGCATCGACGTAAGCGCGGCCTTTGCCCGGACCATCGCCAGGCAGCTCTGTGAGATGTGGGCCGCTCTCGGGGAGCCCGCGCCTTTTGTCCTTGTAGAGGCAGGCGCAGGCAGGGGCTGGCTTACAAAGGGCATAGAGGAATCTATCGGGAATATCTCGCCGGGCCTCTCTGAGGCCATACGCTTTGTCCTGGTCGAGAAGAACCCCGCGTTAAGAGAGCCGCCCACCGAAAAGAAGTCCTGGTTTTCCGATATCGGCGAGGTCCCGCCGTTTCAATCCGGCTGCATCCTCTCTAATGAACTGATCGACAGCTTCCCGGTGCATAAGGTCGTATTCACGGAAGCCTCCCTCAAAGAGGTCTACGTGGGCCATGACTCCGGATTTGTAGAGACCATAGGCCCGCTTTCAAACCCTGAGATCGAAAGCTACTTTTCATCCGTCGGCATAGAGCCATTCGAGGGAATGGAAACAGAGGTCAACCTCCACGCCATCAAATGGATAGAGAAGGCGGCCGGGCTTTTTGAAAAGGGCTTTGTCATAACTATTGACTATGGCTTTCCGGCAAGAGAGCTCTACGCGCCCGAGAGGAAGGGCACCCTCGTATGCCACTTCAGGCACACCCTCAACGAAGACCCGTATGCGAATATCGGGGAACAGGACATGACGACCCACGCGGATTTCACCGCCCTGGTAAACTTCGGTAAGAAGGCGGGACTGGAATTGACAGGCTTCACTACGCAGAAGAACTTCCTGCTTGGGTTAGGGGTACTGGAAGAGCTTAAAGCCCCGCAGGGCAGTATGCCTGTAGCTGACGAGATAGCCCACAACAGGGCCATAGCCAGGCTTATAACGCCGGGGGGCATGGGGGATGTCTTCAGTGTGCTTATCCAGCACAAGGGCATCGGCAAACCGGTCCTCTCCGGCTTCTCGTTCAAGGACCTCTCAAAGCGCCTTTCATAAAAGAAAGCAGTGTTGTAATGACAGGAATAATATGGTAATTATAACCCTTATCGCATACTTTCAGGGGGGTGTTTAGATATGCCTGAGAACGAGAAAAAGGAAAAAAAGCACGTCTGCTCCATCTGCGGCAGGCCGTCCGAGACTACCATCTGCCATGCCTGCGAGGACAAGATAAGGGGCGAGGCGCTGGAGAAGAAGCACGATATAGACAAGGCCGGCAGGACTGATTCCGGCAGGAGATAAGGCCTTTATCTTCGAAGACCGCAATTAAATTCATTGGGAGGGGATAATGGCCCAGATGAGTATCGTTGATGAGCTCGCCGTTGCCTATGACACCGAGATAGCCGGATACCACTTTTACGCTACGGCGGCCGCTATTGTCGAGGACCCCAAGGGCAGGACCGTATTCGCCAACCTCGCCAAGGACGAGCTCGCTCATATAGTGGTCGTAGGCAAGATAGCCGAGTCGGTAAGGAGCGGCCTGGGCTGGATAAGTTACGAGCAGGCCCTTGCCGAAGGGTTCGCGCTCACCCAGAGCATACCCTATCCGAAAGAGAACGAGCTTGTAAAGAGGCTCACGACCAACCAGACCGACCTTAACGCTGTCCAGATAGCGATTGAGAACGAGGAGGCCGCGATAGAGTTTTATTCGCGCCTCCTGAAAGAAGCAACTCAGCCTGTCGAGAAGGTCGTCCTTACGAAGCTTCTTGAAATGGAGAAGGCGCACTTGAAGTCCCTGAGGTGGGAGTCCGAGTCCCTCACCAGGACAGGCTTCTGGTGCGGCGAGATGGAGTTCAGCGTCGAGAAGGAGAGCGATTAGGCATGTACGACGCCATAGTCGTCGGCCTCGGCCCTGCCGGGTCTACCGCCGCCTATTATCTCGCGAAGTCAGGGCTCAAGGTGCTTGGGCTGGATAAGGAGACCTTCCCAAGGTACAAGTCCTGCGGTGGCTGCATCTCCACCAAGATACAGGGCCTCCTCGATTTCGACATTTCCCCCGCCATAGAAGAGACCATAACAGGAGCGACCTTCACCTACAAGTCCGGCCGCATGATGGATATCATGGGCAGCAAGCCCGTCGGCTATAACGTCATGAGGGCGACCTTCGACAATCTCCTTTTAGAGAAGGCCAGGGAAGCAGGGGCAGAGGTCGTGGAGGGCGTAAGGGTAAGGTCTGTGGAAGATACCGGCGCGTCCGTGAAGGTGAAGCTTTCGGACGGCAGGTCGTTCGAAGGCAGGGTGCTCGTCGGCGCTGACGGCTCATCCGGCTTCATAGGCAGGGAGCTTTTCGGGCTCAAGCCTAAAGAATCAGCGGTTTCCATCACGGCGGAGGTCCCTCTCAAGCGCTCCCAACGGGACTACTCCGGCAAGCTCTTCATAGAATTCGGCTGCGTGCCTTACGGCTACGCCTGGGTATTTCCCAAGAACGATTACCTTTCCGTCGGCATTGCCGGTGACGCGGCAAAATCCGCCGGCATAATAAAAGACTGCTTCAACGAATTCGTCTCGACTCATCCGGCATTGATGGGCCTTGACGTGAGCGAGCGCATAGGCTGGACAGTGCCCATATTCTACGAGGGGCAGCCAGCCTCGGTAAAGGGCAGGGTAGTCCTTGTCGGGGACACCGGCCACCTCGTGGACCCGTTCCTGGGCGAGGGCATCTATTTCGCCGTGCGCACTGCCAAAGCCGCGTCATCTGTTATAATTGATTATGTGAACGGCAAGGGGAGCCTCACGGAATACCAGTCCTGGCTCGAAAGGGAGGTCTTCCCTGAGTTCAGGTCTGCCGGAAAGCTCGCCGACCTGATCTACAACCACCCGAGGCTCTGGTACAGCATGCTCGAGAAGGATCATGATATAATGTTGAAGTACTATGACGTGATCCGGGGCGAGGAGCAGTGCGCGGAGTTCTATGCCTGGGTATTGAGCAAGGTAAAGTCAAAGCCCTGGAAGGTGCTCCGCAGGTGGATAGAGAGCAGGTTCCTTCCGGCGTGAGCTGTCTTCTGATCATTCAACCTTAATCTTTCATTCATGCGTTTTAATCTGTCTTTGCCTCAACCCTTAACCGCACTACTATCAAGGAGGTCAGGCATGGGATACGGTAAGACGCTCTTCGCAAGCCTTTTTCTCGCCGTTTCGGTCCTCTTCACATACCCTGCGTACGCGCAGCAGGAATCCCCGGCCCCCGGCCAGGGGCAGATGCAGGACAGGCCCTGGCTCGGCATCACCATCCAGGAGATGAACGAAGAGGCCGCCAGGTCTCTCGGCGTAACGGAAACAAAGGGCGTATTCGTTTCTCAGGTGGCCCCTGGCGGGCCTGCCCAGGAGGCCGGTCTCCAGATGGGCGACGTGATCGTCGAGCTTAACGGCGAGGACGTGAGGGATGCCGACGACTTCATATCCAGGATACGCACCGGGGAGATAGGCTCAACGGTCGCCCTCGAGGTCAAAAGGGGAGGCGCTACGGAGAACATCAACGTGCGCCTGGGCGAGATGCCTTCCACGGCCATGATGGGCAGGGGAATGATGGGCGGCGGTGGCGGCATGATGGATCCCATGCTGGGCCATTTGTACGGCAAGGTGATGAGGGCCGTAAAGGATCTCAACCTCAGCCCGGAGCAGAAAGCAAAGGCGCGCGATATTTACATCAGCTACAGGAAGCAGGCCATAAAGACAGGCTCTGAGATAAAGATAGCCAGGATAGAGCTGCATGAGCTTCTCAGGGCCGAGCCGGTCAATATGGAGAAGGTAAGGGCAAAGACCGGCGAGATAGCGTCAAAGACCGCTGACCTCATGCTCGCCGGTATAAGGAGCATGGAGGAGTTCAAGTCGGTCCTTACGCCCCAGCAGAGGAGCCGGCTCACCGACATGCTCGCGATGGACTCCGGAACAGACGCGATGGATGCCGGAGAGGATGAGATGTCCCAGGACGGGATGCAATAAGTTTTACGCCAAAGACGAAAGGGGTGGCAATTATGAGGAAGAGATATGCTATACCGAGGGTCGCCCATTGCTCTGAGGGCTGCCCAAGACGGTCCCGGGCAAGACCTTAAACTGCCCGCCTTTCTCTCATCCCCCGATATTTTCCTTCCCCAACCCCGTCCTTCTGTAATAAACTGATATTGATACTGATTCTTCAGGAGTGTTAAATGGGCATCGAGTGGAGCAGCAACCTCTCTACCGGGGTTGACTGGCAGGACAGGCACCATAAGGAGCTTTTCAAGCGCATAAACCGCCTTCTGGACGCCATGTCAGCCGGGTACGGCAAGGACGAGGTAAGGGAGATCTTCAAGTTCCTTGACGAGTACTTCGTGGTGCATTTCGAGGCGGAAGAGCGCGCCATGAACAAGTACAATTATCCCGGGACTGTCGGCCACCTTTCCGAGCACACGGGCTTCATAGACAAGATTGCCGCCCTGAGGCAAGAGTTCGAGAACGGCGCCTCTACCGGCCTCGTCATAAAGGTCCAGCGCGAAGTCGTCGACTGGCTCATAAACCATATAGGCGACCTGGACAAGAAGCTCGGCAGCTTCATCAAGTCTGCCGAGACAGAGATGAGATAGCCCTATCCCGGCTCTGCCCTGGCAGGCTTGTCAAAGGATATTACCAGCACGCCTGTTATAACAAGCCCCATCCCTGCTATCTGGACCAGATCGAGGGTCTCCCCCAAAACAAAATAGGCAAGAAGAGCGGTCGCTACGGGCCCCACAAAGCTCGCAAGGGCTGCCCTGCTCGCGCCTATGCGCTTTATACCCAGTGCGAGCGTGAGGACAGGCACAAAGGTCGATACGACCGAGAGCGCCAGCAGAAGGCCCCAGACCTGGGGTTCATGGGGGACGTACTCGCCGCGCCATGTTGCGAGGAAGGCGACGGTAGCCGCTGTGGTGCCGTAGGCCGCAATCTTCACGCCTGACACCCTTCTTGAGAGAAATTCCGTAAGTATGTAACTTAGCGAGTAAATCACCGCCGAGAAGAGCACCAGGCCTGCGCCTGTCGCGTCGGCCCTGCCTATCCCGCTCGTTATCTTCAGGACAAGCGCCAGCCCCGCGTATGTGAGGACGAGGGAGAGCCCTTTCCGGCGGTTCAGCCGTTCTCTAAAGAATACCGCAGCCCAGATTACGACTATGGCCGGGTATGTATAGAGGATGACCCTCTCAAGGGACGCGTCTATGTAGAGCAGGCCGTAGAAGTCCGCGAGGGCCGCCGCGTAGAGGCCCAGAAGACCGCTCATGACGAGATAGAGGATGTCCCTCCAGGATACCTTCTGGGAGGGAAAGAAGAGGACCGCTGCCCAGAAAAAGGGCAGGGCGATCGAGAACCTCAGGGCCAGGAGCGTTACGGGGTCCACGCCGAAGCCGTAGAGGAGCTTGGCGAAGATGCCCTTTGCGGCGAATGTCACCGCGGAAACGGCTACAAGCAGATAACCCGCAACGATGTCTTTTTTTTCCATGATAGAAACGATGAGAGCCGGACCTATGTCACAGCTTTCGCAGCTCTTTTTTCGTATATTGTTATTGCGCCCCTTACGAAGGGCGGTAACGATAATATCAGCCGGGCCCGGGGCCTGTAAAGTCCCGTAAAGATTTACCGGCCCGGAACCGATAAAAAGAAAAAGAGCAAAAGGGTCTTTGACGTGGCAACAGCCGGAACCGAAGTGAAATATCTGAACCTCGACATCCCCAGAAAAATAGTCTTTGCGCTCCTCTTTCTTCTGCTCTTTCTCCTCCCGGCGCTATCGTACGCCGGGCCCTCCGGAAAGGGCGGTTCATCCTACTGGATAAAGAAGCTGAGTAAGCCTGACGAGGCCGTCCTCAACGCCGGGCAGATAAAGGTCTTCAACGACCTTACCACGGACGGCGTCGACGGCATGGCTGATTTCCAATCCATGCCTGATATCATCTCGGGCCAAAGGGTCTTTGAGTGGATATGGACGGACCTGCTCGTAGACCCGCTTGCGAAGTACGACTCAAGGGGCCGGGCGCTGCCTGAGGGCTTCTTCGAGGAGCTTGCCTGGAACATGGACTTCGAGGACATCCCTGAAGAGGTCGAGGTGAGGTTCGGCGTAATCACCGGGAGGGCCGACGTGAGGGGGCTCCCCACGGACGTGGCTCTTCTGCCGAAGCCGGGCCGAGCTGAATTTGACATGATACAGTATTCGAGCCTCTATCCGGCTGAGCGGGTCGCTCTCCTGCATACGAGCAGGGACAACGAGTGGGGCTTTTTCCAGACCGGAACATTCAGGGGCTGGATAAGGATGGACAGGGTCGCTTTCGGCGAGCGTGAAGAGGTCATCGACGTTGACGACGGGCCGTTCGTAGTCGTCACCGGCAGCAAGGTGAGGGTATACAATGACAGGTCCATGAAGGAGCTTGCCGGAGAGGCCGCGATGGGCAGGGTGCTCTATCTGACGGCCAAAAAGACCGCAAATTCGCCGTGGGCAGTCCGGTTTCCGGTAAGGGACGGCCAGGGCGCTCTTGAGTGGAAAGAGGCCTACATACACACGCGCGCCGACGTTCACCAGGGCTATCTGCCGTACACGCGCAGAAACATCATAAGGCAGGCCTTCAAGATGCTCGGCGAGGAGTACGGGTGGGGCGGCAGGGACGGCCTCAGGGACTGCTCGCTCTTCATACAGGACGTATTCGCGACCGTGGGGCTTAAATTGCCGAGGAACTCCAGGTACCAGGGCTTGAGCGGAGACGTCATGGCCCATCGCGACGATTACGGGACAAGGGATGATGTAACGATGGCGTTGAAGCACGCCGACCCAGGCACGACGCTCCTTACATTGAGCGGGCAT
>Ga0209521_10002000_pt1 | contig 16669 bp, 15 predicted proteins | sample Rifsed19ft4_FD_184016 | JGI IMG/M metagenome (GOLD analysis project Ga0209521, IMG submission 184016) | Soil microbial communities from Rifle, Colorado, USA - sediment 19ft 4 (version 2) | ecosystem: Environmental > Terrestrial > Deep subsurface > Rock core/Sediment | place: Rifle, Colorado...
GACGCCAAAGACGATCAAAACCCCAATGATCCCTGCCAAAATAGTCGCCAGGGCTGTGTTCGAGACCCCTGGGAGGACATAATCTGGGATGATTTGAGAGCGCGAAGCACGGGCGGCATCCAGAAAACCAAGCTGCCCGGCGATCCGCTCCAGGCCATCCGGGCGAGCGGAGGCCAGGGGGGAGGCAATAGCCAGGACCAGGGCGATCAACAGGCCAGCGACCCAAACCAGGCTCCCTTTAATGGGACTTGCCTCTCCGGCCTCGACCAGGTCGCGCCGGGCTGTGGACAGGAAGGCCAGCGCGCCAACCGTGATCAACCCTTCACCAGTACCAATCAGGGCGTGCACACCTGCCATGGCGGGGATAGCCAGGTTGGCGGGCGAGGTGTTCGAAAGCGCCAACTGCAGGGCGACGCTTAGCGCAGCTACCTCAATCGATAACCAGGCGGCGATAAATCCCCCCAGATAGAGCCCCCATTTCCGGCCTCCAGCCAGCTTTTTTACCGTGTGGTAAGCCATAAAAGCCACTGCCACACCAACAATTCCCATGTTGAAGATATTAGCTCCCAGTGCCAGTAAGCCACCATCTTGAAAGATCAGCGCCTGGATGCTTACCACACTGGTCAGCACCAGGACAGCCGCCCAGGGGCCTAATAAGATCGTCGCCAGAGCGGCTCCCATCAGGTGGCCAGATGTGCCGCCCGCAACGGCGAAATTAAGCATCTGTCCAGCGAAAATCGCCGCTGCCAGCATGCCCATCATCGGCACCTGGCGTTCACCGAGGTCCTTCCCCACACGTTTGAGAGCGTAGCCCACCACCACAATGGAGACGATCCATAAAATGACGGACACGGATACCGACAGGAAACCATCAGGGATGTGCATCGCGATTGGTGAGAAGAACAAATCTTCCTCCGGTATCTTCCCGGATCCTTGCCTGGTATTGCCAGCACTGCAGAAGGTTCAAAGACTCCCCTGGACAGACGTCACGAAAAATCAGTGCATTTGGGAGGGGGGGCGATAAATCCAGGATAGTTCGTATTGCTCTTGTTTATAACCCCGTGCCAGCGACTGAGGCTGGAGTTGTTTATTAAGTATAGTTTGGCTGCAAATGAGGATTGAGCTTGGAGATGATGCGAGCTTTCGGTTGGAAACCGACGATGCGCTCGCGGCTTTCGCCATTGACGAAGAGCATCAACGTCGGCACACCCATGACCTGGTAGCGCATAGCGACCTCGGGGCTGTGATCGATGTCCAACTTTACCACTTTTAGCTTGCCAGCCCATTCATGAGCCAGCTGCTCGACGATTGGGTCCAACAATTTACAGGGTCCACACCACACGGCGGAAAAATCAACCAGGACTGGACCACTGGCTGTAAGCACTTCATTAGGAAATGTGGTTTCGTCGACTTCAGGGATGTTGGCCATTGATACCTCCATGAGAAAATTTTATACCTGTTATAAGAAACGCACCCGGAGAACGCAATCCACGAGGATTTTGTGGGCAGCTATATGCTTGCTGCAAACATAGTACTCAGTCTGGAGATAAAAGTCAAGAGGAAGCCAACTTGAACTTACTGCTCTGGTTTCAGGGGATTATCCCAGTCTATTTCCAGCCTTTCTTGGGTTAATCAGGCTGATCTGAGGTAAAATCTAGGCTGGTTATCCCCCTATCCTTTCTCCCCTATGTTCTGGAATTGTTCATGCCTGATTGGAAAATCCTCATCACCGATGGCCTGGAAGAAAACGGTTTGAGCATTTTGCGCATAGCAGGGCACATTGACGAGCGAACAGGCATCCCCCCGGAAGACCTGAATCAGATTGTCGGCGATTATGAGGCTGTGATCGTACGCAGCCGCACGAAAGTAACGGCAGAATTATTCAGATTGGGTGTACGGCTAAGGGTGGTGGGACGGGCCGGCGTGGGCATTGATAATATCGATCTCGCTGCAGCCAATCTGCACGCTGTGACTGTGGTCAATACACCTATGGCTTCAACCCAGGCAGTTGCGGAACACAGCCTGGCTTTAATGTTTGCCCTGGCACGCGCGATCCCCTCCGCCGATGCAGGATTAAAGTCCGGTCTTTGGCTAAAAAAAGACTTACTAGGTGTTGAAATGCATGGCAAAGTTCTGGGCGTGATCGGAATGGGCAACATCGGCAGCAGCGTCGCTCGTAAGGCAACCGGCTTAGGGATGACCGTGTTGGGCTACGACTCCTTGATCGTGGCTGATGAAATCCGCCTGCGGGGTGCCGAACCGGTCACCCTTCAGCATCTCTACGCCCGGTCAGATTTTATCTCCCTACATGTGCCGCTCAGCCCCGAAACACGCGGCATGATCAACGGGCAAGCACTGGGCTCAATGAAACGTGGCGTGCGCCTGGTGTGTACTGCCAGGGGAGGCGTGATCGACGAGACCAGCTTGCTCGGCGCATTGGAATCTGGACAGGTTGCTGGCGCCGCGCTAGACGTTTTCGCCAAGGAACCCCCAGGGATGTCCGCTCTGGTGACTCATCCCCACGTCGTTGCCACTCCTCACATCGGTGCGCAAACTGCCGAAGCCCAAGCTCGGGCGGCAGAAGATATCGCTACCGAGGTTCTGGCTGCACTGCGCGGCGAACCACTGCGGTGGAGAGTCGTTTAATCCCGAGAATATTAGGAGATTTCATGGAACCCAATCCCAATCTCGATCGATTGAAGTTGCTGATTAATGAGGCAATCGATCTGTATCATATGATTGGCCTGCTCAGCTGGGACCAACAAACCTACATGCCCCCCGGAGGCGCGCCAGAGCGCGGCCACCAAATGGCCACCCTCAGTCGCATTGGCCATCTCAAGTTTACATCTGAAGAAATTGGGCGCCTGCTCGAAGACCTCAAACCTTACGCCGCCGAGATAGCTCCAGACTCAGATGACGCCCGTTTGATTAAGGTCACTGCTCACCGGTTTGAAAAGCAAACCAAGGTTCCAGTCGAACTGGTCGCTGAGTTCGCCAAAGTGACCAGCGATGCGCACCTCGTTTGGGAGCAGGCGCGAGAGAAATCTGATTTTGCCAAGTTTCAGCCTTACCTGGAGAAGATCTTTGAATTGCGCCGGCGCTATGCCGCCCTGTTTGTCCCCTACGACCATATCTACGACCCATTATTAGACGATTATGAACCAGGTTTGAAAACAGCCGAGGTACAGGCAATATTCTCTACTCTTCGCCCGCAACAGGTAGAATTAATCCGGGCGATCACTGAACGCCCCCAAGTGGACGACTCCTTCCTGCACCAGCCATACGATGAACAAAAACAATGGGATTTCGGCGTCGAGGTGATCACCCGTTTTGGTTATGATTGGAAGCGCGGCCGCCAGGACAGGGCCACCCATCCCTTTACGATCGATTTCGGAACAGGCGATGTGCGCATCACCACCCGCTTCCTACCTAACTACTTCGCTTCAGCCTTCTTCAGTACAACCCACGAATGCGGTCACGCCCTCTATGCCCAGGGCATCAATCCCAACCTTGATCGCACCACGCTCGGCGATGGCGCATCGCTGGGTATTCATGAGTCACAATCCCGCCTTTATGAAAACCTCATCGGGAGATCACGCGATTTCTGGGTTCATTTCTACCCGCGCCTACAGGAATATTACCAAGCCCAACTTGGCAATATCCCCCTAGAGACCTTCTATAAGGCCATTAATAAAGTTGAGCCGTCTTTGATCCGCGTGGAAGCCGACGAGGCGACCTACAATCTGCACATCATGTTGCGCCTGGAACTTGAGATCGCCCTCATCGAAGGTAGTTTAGAGGTGAAAGACCTGCCTGATGCCTGGAATAATGGGATGCGCGCGTACCTGGGGGTGACACCTCCCAACGACTCGCAGGGTGTGCTACAGGATATTCACTGGTCACATGGCTATATCGGATATTTTTCCACCTACGCCCTGGGCAATCTGATTGCCGCCCAGTTATGGGAATGTGTCAACCGAGATATCCCAGACCTGCATGACCAGATCCGGCGCGGTGTTTTCGCCGACCTGACCGGTTGGATGCAGGAGAAAATCCATCGGCATGGGAAGAAATTTGAACCCCAGGAACTGGTGCAACGGGTTACCGGCAATAAGATCGATCCAGGCCCATATATCCGCTATTTAACAACGAAATATGGGGAAATCTACGGATTATGATCGGAGTAACTAAATAGAGATGGCTACCATCTTGTTTGTAGACGACGACCCTTTTACGCTGGAAACGCTAAAAAAATCTGTTCTCCTCTTTGGTCATGAGGCGGTCCTGGCGAACTCGGGAGGCGAGGCTTTGACGCTGGCTGCTACCCGATCTCCGGATCTGATAATGACTGATATGCGACTCCCTGATATGGATGGACTGACTCTAGTTAAGTATTTGCAGCAAGATGCAGCCACAAAAGACATCGCGGTGGTGGTACTCTCTGCTAGCGTAGAAATGGACATCGCCGAGCTCGCGCGATCGGCCGGGGCTAAGGATTTTCTTTCAAAACCGGTGCGTCTGAACATCTTGCAGGAAGTGATCCAGCGTTATACAGGTGGATGAATTGGGACGTGCAATTTGCCTTTGCCTGGCATTTGGCCTGGTGAGCGGTTGCCGCGTGCTGGTTAGTTCCTCTTTCCCCACGCTTTTACCCTCTGAACTTATCCCGACCGTTATCGCTTTGACTGTGCAAGCTCTCGAGGCAGGCGGAAGACCGGGTGAACCCACCATTGAACTGACTGGCACCCCAGTCCAGCCAACCGCCCTCCCCTCACTTACAGCTACTTTTCCACCAACTCCTCTCCCTCAACCACCCACCCTCACACCTGGTCTGGCAATCGATAATTCTCCAACGACCCCATCCAATGAGCTCCCACAGGCAGACATCCCTTTAGCGACGATCCAGATCATCAGCCCCGGTTCCGCTTCCCGAGTTGCTTCCCCAATTCTATTAAGAACCCTCCTGAACACCGGCCCGAAAGGTTTGGTACGGATTGAGCTGTTCGGTGAAGATGGGCGGTTGTTAATGCGCGAGGTCAGTGTGTATACCGAAAGTCTAAGCAAGGTAGTTAGTTTAGCAAAGAAATTAGAGTATATAATTTCAGCTGTGGCGGAGGCCGGCCGACTGCAAGTCAGCGTGGAGGACGAATTTGGGCGCAACCTGGCTGTAGCCTCGGTTGACCTAGTCTTGCTTTCTATGGGAGAAGCCGATCTAAATCCCCCAGGAGACCAGGCAGAGAATATCGTCATTGATTTGCCTGAAGCAAATACCCTGATTCAAGGCGGGACATTGCGGGTTTCTGGCCGAGCGCGTTTGCGATCGGAGCAACCCCTGAGGATTGAATTGCAAACAAGCGATGGTAAAATCATTGGCGCTCGCCAAGTCGCCGTGGCTCCAACACCTGGGAGCAGCTACGGAACCTTCACGGTCGATGTCCCTTTCACAATCTACGAACCGAGTAGAGTTCGCCTGTTGGTCTGGGAACCTGGTGACCGCATCCCAGGGATTGTTCATCTATCTAGTCTGGAGATTATGCTAAGCCCGTGAAAACCTTGCGATTCGTTCTCGCTCTGTGCGCCTTTGCTATCGGAGTGCTTGCCTGTACTCAGACTAAACCTCAGCTGGATAAAGAGCTTCCTCTTCTGCCCACAGCAAATGTGCCTTCGGTATCCGAGATTGACACAGCCATTGAGCGCTGGAACAACAGCCACACAACCCGTTACTTTGTAGAGCTGGACGAACAGACCCAGGAAAAGCGCTGGATAGTGCGATTGGTCGTCGCTGATGGGGTAATCCGCACCGCTCAGCGCTTGGAGATGGACACCGAAAGGAATTGGAGAGAACCAGCCAACCTCGCTCCAGAAGAAGCTCAGACCTATACCGTAGATGCCATTTTAGAGCGCGTGCGCAAAGATGCACTGGGAGATGGACCGGTCCCGGTCAATCTGAGAGCCTTGTTCGATCCATCACTGGGCTTTCCGAAAGCGGTGCATGCCGAGGCATTGCCTGTCTATACAGAGGAAGGCAACCTGCTCCTCGACCGTCAATATAGTTATGACCTGACGATGCAAGTGAAGGCACTGCTGGAAGATTCTTTTGTTGTCGGCAAGGATCCCATATATACCTATATCCGCAGCGGTGGTCCACAAGCCTGGTGCGATACCTTGCGTATCTTTCCTAATGGATCCTCTGTCTATACGGACGATTGTCGCGACGAAGTCTTTCAGCTGACTTTGCCTGGCAGCCGTCAAGGGGCTTTAGAAAGCCTGAGATCATCCTTCGCCAGCCTGGACGACCTGCGGGTGGTTAGTGACCAGATGCAACGTCTGATCATTCTCGGTACCGGCGAAGGCACTCCGGACGCGGCTACATCAGACGCAGCCTGGGAGCTGGCAACTGAGATCCATGAGATTCTCTCTGAACCGGTCGGGCTGGGGCTGACGATGGTCTACCTTTCCAATGGCGATTTGATCGGTTTCAATGTACTCAATAAGAACATGATCCCAGCCGACCTGAAAAGCAACGGCAACCTGCGCGGCGCAGTCCTCTCCCCAGATGGAAAAGTACTCGCTTTCAGCGAGGATAGCGGTCTGAGCGCATTGGACATGGGGAAAGGGGAAATCATCCCTTTACTTGACCAAACCGAAGGCGGCTATTACCTGCCCCGCGCGTGGAGCGGGTCGACTCACTTACTGCTGTCCCAAATCCCCCCATCGGATGGGGAGTTGATCAAACACGGCTGGATCTCCCCTGAAGAGAAAGTATGGCACGAGTTACCGCTTCCCGGAGAGACACCTAGTTACGGGTGCGACACCGGGGCTGCCTGGTCACCCATATCGGCTCAGCTTGCCATCACCGGCCTGGGTTATGCCCATCCCTGCAATATGAGTCCTGGACTGACTGTGGTAGACGTTGAGGCTGGCACGGCGCAGCGTATCGTCGCGCCTGCCATCAGGATAGGCGATGAAAGCGGTGGGACAATGACCGCCGGCGCTCACACCCCTGCCTGGTCGCCGGATGGCACCTGGATTGCCTTTGGCCTGGATCAGGATGCCCTGGCACCCTTAACTTTTCCGACACGCCTGTATCGTGTCCATCCCGACGCGAGCAACCTGACTCCGATCACTAATAATTCGCAAGGTCTTGCAGCATACCCGGTATGGGCTCAAGACGGTAGCCTGTATTACAGCTTGAGTGGGGGCAGCGCAGAGACAGATGGCATCTATCGCTATACCCCGGCGGAGAACAGGCATGATTTAATCATTCCAGGCTCAAATTTACTTCCCTTAAGTATCTCTACCGATGCTAAATTCATGGCCTATGCAGAAGACAGTGCGCTAAAATTATGGAGTTTTCGACTTGGGGAGGTATATGGGGAGGTCAGCTCGGGAGATGATCTGGCGCCCTCCTTCGTCGGTTGGGTAAAGAGCGAAAAATGAAGGTTAGACTGAGCCGGGAAGCGCCGATTGTGGAGGGTATAATCGAGGTAAGGAAAAGTTCTAAGCATGACAAACTGGCATCTAATTTTCGCTGCTTGCTTTTTTCGTACCGATCATGATCCCCCAAAGCTATCTCCATAAACTATTACTTTTCTTTATTTATCGGTAATCATACAATACAAACCAGTGATTGAATTTAGGAGATAACTACATGGCGAACACACCTTTCTCTTCCAGGCGAGCTCCGATCTATGCTGACGTGCCCGACGAGTCGTGGAATAACTGGCGTTGGCAGCTTAGTAACCGGATTAACACGCCGCATGAATTTGAAAAAGTGATCCCTCTCACCGAGAGCGAACGCAAAGCGCTCTCTGCGGCGCATCTTTTTCGGGTAGATATTACCCCCTATTTCATCTCACTAATCGATCCGGATGACCCGGACGACCCAATCCGGAAACAGGTTGTACCTACCGCGTCCGAGATGGTGCCTTTTACGGCGATGATGGAAGATTCTCTGGCCGAAGACCGCCACTCACCTGTTCCTGGGCTTGTGCACCGCTACCCAGACCGCGTTTTGATGCTGGTCACCACCCAGTGCGCTACATACTGCCGTTACTGCACCCGTTCACGCATTGTCGGGGACCCCTCGGAGACCTTTTCACGCGCCGAATTCGAGATGCAGATCGAGTACCTTAAACGAACACCCCAGGTACGCGATGTACTGCTTTCGGGCGGCGATCCTCTCGTCTTGGCACCAAAAATCCTTGAAGAGATCCTCAGCCGTCTTCGAGAAATCCCGCATATCGAGATCGTGCGCATCGGTTCACGTGTGCCCGTATTTTTGCCCATGCGCATTACCGAGGAATTGTGTGATATGTTGCAGAAATATCACCCCCTCTGGCTCAATATCCACGTCAATCACCCCAATGAGATCACTACCGAGCTGGCGGCGGCCTGTGATCTCATGACCCGCGCCGGTATCCCGCTCGGCAACCAATCGGTGCTCCTGGCTGGGGTGAACGATAACGTGCATATCCAGCGCCAGCTGGTGCATGACCTGGTGCGCATCCGGGTGCGTCCGTACTACCTCTATCAATGCGATCTGGTAGAGGGCGCCGGGCACTTCCGCACCCCGGTGGCTAAAGGGGTCGAAATCCTTGAAGGCCTACGCGGGCATACCTCTGGTTATGCAGTTCCCACATTCATCGTTGACGCCCCGGGTGGGGGTGGCAAAATACCCGTCGCGCCGAACTATCTGCTCAGCATGTCGGATCATAAGATTGTACTGCGCAATTTCGAAGGGTTTATCACAACCTACGAAGAACCAGTTGATTACAAACCAAGTGACGCAGCCAAATACCACCTTAAGCGTCCTGAACCTGGTCAAGCCGGTATCACCGGTCTTTTAGATGGGGAACACATGTATATCAAGCCTGAAGGCTTCGATGAAATTCACGACCGGGGTGGAATCCAGCACCGCCTGAAAGATGAGAAGAAGTGGATCCCGCTGGGGATCGGGCCCGGCGAGCAAGAATAATTCATGCGCTGCGTGGTAGAATTCAGGTGTGTAAATTTCTTCGCATAATTCTTGGAGGTTGAGAAAGTATGGAACAGCAAGTTGCCACTTTTGCAGTTAAGAAGGGTCTGGCCCAGATGTTAAAGGGTGGTGTGATAATGGATGTTGTCACCGCCCAACATGCCCAAATCGCAGAAGAGGCCGGCGCGGTGGCTGTCATGGCTTTGGAGCGCGTGCCGGCGGATATACGCACCCAAGGTGGGGTGGCTCGCATGAGTGATCCTGAGTTGATCTTGCAGATCATGGATGCGGTTACTATCCCTGTGATGGCTAAAGTGAGGATCGGCCATTTCGTCGAAGCCCAAATCCTTGAAGCCATCGGGGTGGACTACATCGATGAATCCGAAGTGCTAACTCCCGCCGATGAGGCCCACCACGTCTATAAGCACGATTTCAAGGTGCCTTTCGTGTGTGGCTGCCGTAATTTGGGCGAGGCCTTGCGCCGGATTGGAGAAGGAGCGGCGATGATCAGGACCAAGGGCGAGGCAGGCACAGGGGATGTAGTCGAGGCCGTGCGGCATGCGCGCGCTGTCCTGGGCGAGATCCGCCGCCTACAGAATATGCCCGAAGAGGAGTTGATGAGCTACGCCAAGGAAATCGGTGCACCCTATGAGCTGGTAGTTGAGACACGCTCTCTTGGCCACTTGCCGGTAGTTAATTTCGCGGCTGGCGGCATCGCTACCCCGGCGGATGCGGCGCTCATGATGCAACTGGGAGTAGATGGCGTCTTCGTCGGGTCTGGTATTTTCAAATCCGGTGACCCTGCCCGGCGGGGAGCGGCGATCGTCAAAGCAGTGACGCACTTCAACGATCCCTACATCCTGGCGGAAGTCAGCCGAAACCTGGGTGAGCCGATGGTCGGGCGCCAAGTCTCCGCCATCCCCGAAGCAGAATTGATCGCCGGGAGAGGCTGGTAAGAAGTGTCCGACCGACAGTTCTCAGTGATCAGTTATTGGTAAGTAGCTGTCATATGAAGATCGGGGTGCTTGCGCTTCAAGGAGATTTCGCCGAACATATCACGATGCTCGATCGCATGGGTATAGAGGCGGTAGAAGTGCGTTTACCTGAGCAGCTGAAAGGGCTGGACGGGTTAATTATCCCAGGTGGCGAATCTACAACAATTGGGAAGCTCGCTCGAGATTTTGGCTTGCTCGAGCCGCTACAACGCTTCGGGAAAGACCATGCCCTGTGGGGCACCTGCGCGGGGGCTATCTTCCTTTCAAAAGATGCCCGTCGACAGCAACCTTTACTTGGCTTGATGGATATCATTGTGGAACGCAATGCCTTCGGGCGTCAGGTAGCCAGCTTTGAGATCGATCTCGACATGCCTGCATTGCAGACGGTTGATCCCGAGAATCGGCCGTTTCATGCGGTCTTCATTCGCGCCCCCTTGATTGAATCAGTGCAAGGAGAAGCGCGAGTGTTGGCAACTCTTCCAGACGGGCGCATCGTTGCTGCCCAACAAGGACAGCTCCTGGCGACATCCTTTCACCCCGAATTGACTGGTGATGACCGCCTTCACCGATACTTTCTCTCTTTAGCGGCTTGAAGGGTTAGGTTATTATTGTTCGATAGCCCTGGCGAAATATCTTTTGGCCTTAAGATCCGATGACCATTCGACCTTTTGATTGGCGCGACCTGCCTATACTGCTTCGCTACCGTCATCATGCCTTGTTTTTCGATAACGCTTTGGTATTAACGCGCGGACAAACCTGGATACCCGCTGGGGCTATCCTATCGTACTTTGCACCGGCAACCGGCGTCTTCACATATTTGCTCTCACACGATCGCGATAGTGATCTTCCACTGATGGGGCAGGTGATCCACACGGCAGGTTCACAAATCGCCCGGCTTTCGTTTTTAGCACCTGAAGCGGCAATTGAGTCGCAAGCTTTACCTCAACTCATCGACCACATGATTACCCAAATCGGCTGGCGCGGGGCATTTCACCTGCTGGCTGAAGTCGATGAGCGGACGGTCGCCTTCGAGATGTTACGCCAGGCCAGCTTCGCTATATATGTCCGCCAACGTGTCTGGCAGTTGAGCGGCGAATCTGTTGCAGAATCCAATTCAACCCTCTGGCGGGCAAGTACGGATAATGATCTGATCGCTGTACGATCTTTATACAATAACCTGGTGCCTGGACTTGTCCAGCAGGTAGAGCCACCTCCTGCAGACCATCTTCACAGCATGGTTTATTGCAAGGGGGATGACCTGCTGGCTTATGCTGAGCTTAGATACGGCTTGCGCGGAATTTGGGTACACCCGTTCATCCACCCAGATGCCGAAGATGTGATTATCCAATTGGTGGACCGGATGCGCAATCTACGTAATCGCCGCTCCCGCCCAATCTATCTTTGCGTTCGTTCTTACCAATCCTGGTTGGAGAACGCTCTCGAGGAGCTGGGCGCTGCGGCTGGGCCTCTCCAGGCTGTGATGGTCAAGCATCTGGCGATTGCAAAGAGAGTGGGTCGTACTTTTGCCCTACCGGCATTGGAAGGCGGGCAGCCTGAGGTCACCGCACCATTTGCACGATCGGAGAGCAAGAAATAAACCATGTCACAACGTCGGATAACAGATGATTTGCATGTTCTGCTCGGTGTCCTTCCCCCGCATATCGCAAAGGCTGTGACAGATGCCAATGACAGCGACAACCTTTTAGAGGAGATACTAGACCTGGGGCGGGTTCCTACCGCCCGTTTCGTCGATCGCGAGGTTGCGCTGAGCGAGAGAGAAACCAGTCATGCTGACATTGACTATGTTGTTGAGCGGATAGGCGAGTTCGACAGCGACAACCGCGCTGGCCTGGAGCGCACGCTACACCGGATTTCTGCTATCCGCAACCGCCGCGGGCACATCGTGGGCTTAACCTGCCGGGTGGGACGCGCGGTTTATGGCACCACCGACATCATTCAGGATTTGATCGAAAGCGGCAAAAACCTGTTGCTCCTGGGTCGCCCTGGGATTGGCAAAACCACCCAATTACGTGAAGCCGCCCGCATCCTGGCAGAGAGCAAGCGGGTGGTGATCGTGGATACGTCCAATGAGATCGGTGGAGACGGCGATGTTCCCCACCCGGCTGTCGGGCGTGCCAGACGTATGCAGGTAGCCACACCTTCCTTACAACACGAAGTAATGATCGAAGCCGTCGAGAATCACAATCCCGAGGTGATCGTAATCGACGAGATCGGGCGTGAATTGGAAGCCGAGGCGGCTCGCACTATCGCCGAACGCGGCGTGCAATTGATTGGCACTGCCCATGGGAACACCCTGGAGAACTTGCTGCTCAATCCAACGCTCTCCGATCTGGTCGGGGGGATTGAATCAGTCACGCTTTCCGATGAAGAAGCCCGGCGGCGCGGGACGCAAAAGACCGTCCTCGAACGGCGTTCGCCCCCAACTTTCGATGTGTTAGTCGAAATCCAGACCCGCGACCGATTGGCAGTTCATTTGGACGTCGCCGAAGCAGTAGATGCGCTATTGCGCGGTTTCCCTCTGCCTCCCGAAATCCGCTCACGCAGCCTGGAGGGTGAAATTCATATTGAGAAGGCTCCTCAGGTTGCAGCGGCGCATGCATCTTCCTACACCCAAGGCTATCGCCGTCAAGGTAATGGAGGTCCGAAACGCCAACGTCCTCAGGCAGATGAAACGGGGGTTCTCTCTAACGAATCAGCGAAGAGCCAGGAGACTCCCCTGCAAACGATGCGTATATATGCTTATGGCGTTGCCCGTAACCGCTTGCTGCAAGCGGCAAAACGCCTAGGAGTACCGATCCTAGTGGTGAATGATTTCGGTGAGGCCAACATCGTCGTTACCCTGCGTTCTTATTATCGAAACCGCCAACGTCCCATTGTGGATGCTGAACGCCGCGGTACGCCAATTTACGTGTTACGTTCGAACACGGTCAACCAAATGCAGCAGTTCCTCGGTGATGTGTTCAATCTCACTCGTGAGACCGGTGAAGAACAAATCGTGGAGCGCGCTTTGCAGGAGACGGAGGGCGCCATCAGTGCGGTATTAAACGGCGAGCGTTGGGTCGAATTGCCACCTGCCTCGGCTTATATCCGGCGCCTGCAGCACGAAATGGCCCGCCAGGCAGACTTGACTTCCCACTCGTACGGGAAAGAGCCCTATCGCCGAGTGCGCATCTTCCGGGAATAGCCCTCTTTATTAAGGAACATCCTGATCCATGTTCATCACATTTGAGGGTCCTGATGGTAGCGGGAAATCCTCCCAGGTTGTAGCGCTTGCCGAATTTCTAAACCAGGCAGGTTATTCTGTCCTGGTCACGCGCGAGCCAGGAGGCACCGCAATCGGAGACCAGGTACGCGTCATTCTCTCCAACCTGGAAAATACCGGTATGCACCCGCGCACCGAAACCCTACTCTTCCTGGCAGCGCGTGCTCAGTTAGTTGAACAGGTGATCTGCGCTCATCTTGAGAAAGGTGATGTTGTGTTATGCGATCGCTACGCTGACTCCACCCTTGCTTACCAGGGCTTTGGTCACGGCAACGACCTGACACAAATCCGGAATCTAATCTCCTTCGCTACCGGTGGCCTGAAGCCGGACCTAACCATCTTATTAGACATCGATGTGGAGATCGGATTACGACGTCGCGCCCGCGGCGGTGAATGGAATCGGCTCGACGCGTACAATTTGGAATTTCACCAGCGTGTACGCCAGGGATATCACCAACTGGCCCAGGCCGAGCCTGAACGTTGGGTAGTGATCGACGCCGGACAACCCCCCGAGCGTGTACAGGCAGATGTGCGGCAAGTTGTTATGGAAAGATTGAGAGTAATAAGTAAAACGGGAAGTTGAATTTCCCCTTCATACTTCAGGTTCTACCCTTCACTATTCGAAATCCTCTCCCCCCATTCCAGCGCCAGCCGCTCCCATATCTGGTAACGCTTCTTCAATCTCATCAGGGCTCTGACCAGATTCCAGGCGATCCATAACCTCATCGAATTCAGGGCCGAGGTCTTCGCCCGTTTCGGAACTCATCTGACGCATCATGCGTGCCATGGCTTTGGGATCATCTTCCAGGCCTGCCAGGCTGGAAGGATCAGATAGGCTTTCCAGGCGACTTTCCTCAGAACGAGCAAACCTGATACGGCCAATCCGCCGTTGTACATGTTCGCTGTTACAATGGGGACATCTTAAACTCTGCTTGCCATATTCGCTGTAAGAAAGGTATACTTCAAAGCGGCGTTTACAATTTAAACACCGATATTCGTAGTTTGGCATAATAACAACTCCCATCCAGATTTTTAGCGCATCAGATTATACCCTCAAGTGAGGTCAGTGGCGATGTCTAGCGAGATGGATTCATTTGCTCCCCCCCGATATGAGCCTCTATTGATCGTGATCTCCGGGCCTTCCGGTGCCGGGAAAGACAGCGTCATTCAGCGCATGAAGGAAATGAACCTGCCGTTCCACTTCGTGATCACCGCCACAACCCGCCCAGCTCGACCGGAGGAGCTGCACGGCGTCGATTATTTCTTTCTCTCCCCTGACGAGTTTGCAGGGATGATCGAAAAAGATGAGCTGTTAGAGTACGCCATCGTCTATGACGAATATAAGGGTATCCCGAAGGAGCAGGTGCGCCAGGCTTTGGCAAGCAGGAAGGATGTAGTCATGCGCATCGACGTTCAGGGGGCAGCTACGATCCGGGATATCTGCCCTGACGCCCTTTCGATCTTCTTGACTATACAAGATGAAGATGAAATGGTTCGGCGACTTGAACAGCGCAAGACTGAAACCTCCGAGGGTGTCGAGCTGCGGATTGCTACAGCCCGCCAGGAATTTAAACGCGTAGAGGAATTCGATTATGTCGTTGTCAACCGGGAATGTCACCTAGATGAAGCCGTCCAAACGATCCTGGCGATCATCCAGGCGGAACATCACCGCGTAAAGCAAAGAAAGGTAACCTTGTGACGCAAACTCCTCAACCCCCTGAATACGACCGAACCGGTGCTTACCCCGAATTTGACCGAGAGGTTATCCCTCCCGCTCCCCCCTCACCAGGAACGGTATTGGTGAGCCTCCCCAAGACGCGTCCGATCGTAACCTATACCCTGCTGGTTGTTACTATATTGACCTTCCTTTTGCAGCAGGGGAGCAGTGCACTATATGGGTTCGATCTGGTTGCAGCGCTGGGGATGAAAGTCAATGAGTCGATCGCAAAGGGGGAATTCTGGCGATTAATCACACCGATGTTCTTGCACGGCTCTTTCCTCCACATCGCTTTCAATATGTATGCGTTGAATGTGTTCGGCCCCGGACTGGAACGCCATTTCGGACACACACGGTTCCTGGTTTTATATTTCTTAAGTGGATTTGCTGGTAATGTCGCCTCGTTTATGTTTTCTACCGCCCCTTCGCTTGGTTCATCCACGGCGATATTTGGATTGCTGGGAGCAGAAGGTGTCTTCCTATATCGCAACCAGCGTCTGTTAGGTGGTTCTGCCCGGCGTGCGTTGAACAACATCGTCATGATTGCCATCATCAACCTGCTGATTGGCCTTTCGCCTGGTATCGACAACTGGGGACACCTGGGTGGGTTAATCGGAGGCACGCTTTTTACCTGGTTCGGCGGGCCGGTTCTGAGCCTGGATGGCATTTATCCAACTTTGAGCCTGGTCGACACGCGCGAAACCAGAGAAGTAGTGCTGGCTGGGCTGGCAGACGTGCTGCTCTTCGCACTTCTGGCGGTCGGAATTATCTATTTGAGGGGAAATTAGCCAACGTCCCTTGCTATCTGCAGCTGATCAAAGCGTGGCGGACGTTTCTCCAGGAAAGCCTCGATCCCTACTTTGAATTCCACCTCGCGCCCGGCGATTTCTTGAATGTGGGCTTCATAATCCAGCACCTGCTCCAAGTTAGCCAGCATAGCCTTGTTAAAGTCGCGCTTGGCAAGCCCTATGGCGTGCATCGGGCCGCGTGCTAATTCGGTCGCTAAAGCGGTTGCCTGAGCAGAAAGTTCCTCGGGCGGTGCCAGGCGGTTGACCAGGCCCCAGGCCAGGGCTTGTTGAGCGCTGATCGGGGCATTGGTGAAGGCATACTCGCTCGCCCGGCCCAGGCCGATCAGAGCTGGTAAGAGCCGGGAAACCCCTGAGTCAAGACTTAAACCGATCCCAAGGAAACCGACGACGAATCGAGCTTCTTCGGAAGCAATGCGCAAATCACACGCCAGGGCTAATCCCAAAGCCGCACCAGCAACTGTGCCATTGATCACGGCGATTACAGGTTTTTCCAGGTTACGGATTTGCAGGATGAGGGGGTTAAACGTGCGCAGCAGGTGTTCACGGAAGGATTCGTCGGCTCCAAGGCGAACGTCGTTCAGATCTCTCCCCGTGCTAAAGAATTTACCAGTGCCGGTGAGCATGATACAGCGCACCTGAACATCCCGTGCCGCCTGCTTTAAGGCTGCCTGCAAATTAGCGATCATCTCATCGTTAAAGGCGTTGGCTTTTGGGTGATCCAGAGTTATGGAAAGCACGTTCTCTTTCAAATCAATCCGCACAAATTCTGAAATGGACATTTGGCCTCCACAATAGATTTATAGCGAGTTTAGCATGAAATCAGATTGGTGGAAAGAAAAGGGACAGAGAAAACTATAAAAAAACCCCGCTTTTTCCATTTCGGAAAAA
>Ga0209521_10002001_pt1 | contig 16669 bp, 16 predicted proteins | sample Rifsed19ft4_FD_184016 | JGI IMG/M metagenome (GOLD analysis project Ga0209521, IMG submission 184016) | Soil microbial communities from Rifle, Colorado, USA - sediment 19ft 4 (version 2) | ecosystem: Environmental > Terrestrial > Deep subsurface > Rock core/Sediment | place: Rifle, Colorado...
CTCGCCCGAGACCGCGGCGAGGGCCGCAGCGACGGGGGCGGCTGCTGGCGGCGCGGCCGCGCACGCTCAGGACGGAGGCGCCGCGGCCGCTCTGGCCCCGATCTGACCCTCTCAACACTCCCCAATCCTGCCGCGCGCCCCACGGGTGAGCATGTGGCAGGATCGCCGGCTATCTCAACCGTCCTGGACCGTTTCCCATCCCTCCTCGAGTCCCAGTGCCCGGACCCAGCGCTCGATGTAGTGGCGATCCAGCGCATCGCCTTGGGTGTCCAGGATGGCCGCACAGTCCCGTAGCTGTCGTTCCGAGTCGCCCGCCCTGGCCCATTCGAGCTTGGCGATCACCACGTCCTCCGCCGTCGCCACGCTGGCTCGCGTCCCGAGCAGCGTTTGCGGGCGCCGCCTGCGAATCTCCGAGACCGAAAACGGTCGGTCCTTGCGGACGATGAGGTCGACCTTCCAGCCCGTCCCGTGCTCGATGAGATTGAACTGGCCCCTCGATCGGAGCGCCTCGGCCGCGGCCTCCGGGTCCACGTAGAACCGGCTTCGGGGCAGTCCGTCGATGAAGCGCCGAAGGCTGCTGGGCGTTGGGTCGATCACCAGGTCGAGGTCGCGTGTCGCCCGCGGGGCCCCGTACAGCGAACTCGCTGTTGAGCCCGTGACCATGTACTGCACTCCGGCCTCGTCCAGCAGCGAGGCGATCACCGCCAGCAGTTCCCCCAGGGTCATGGCGGGGCCAGACTCAGCGTGAGCGGATGACGCGTGCGGCCAGGTCCGGACCGAGCATCACTTCGAGCAGTGCGTCGTGCAGCCGCTCCTCGTCCCACCCCGGATGGCGAACCCGCAGCCCGCTCAACGCCAGCTGCCGAACCTCCTCGCTCATCTCGAAGGCGAGTGCCAATCGCTCGCTCGGCGACATGCGCCGGAAGGTGGCGGCCTGGACCTCGGCAGCCTCGAGCGAGGTGTCCATCGAGCGCAGCATGTCCGGCACTCTACCCCTTCCACCGGATGCGGAGCCAGCGACCTCCGTCAGGCACCAGCCCCGGCCAGGATCTCCTCGACCAGGTCGCGGACGCGCAGGCCCGCCAGCCACTCGGCGGGGATGGAGTCACTCCCCCAGTAGATGCCCGAGCCGGCCCGACTCATCGTCTCCCTACCTCGTCCTTGCAGGCATGTATTGGCATCGTCGCACCTTTGATCGACAGCTACCCTGTCTTGATGTCAGGCGCAGTGGGGACCTGGCCCTGTGGCGTATCCCGCACCTCAACCCCCATCGCCGCCAGCTCGTCCCGCAGCCGGTCTGACTCGGCCCAGTCCTTGGCCGCCCGCGCGGCAGCCCGCGCCTCCAGCAGCTCAGCCGCGCCCGCCGGTAGCTCGCCGGCCTCGGGTTCAGCCGGCGCATCAAGCGACAGGCCGAGCACGCGGTCGAAGTCCAGCAGCAGGGCGCGCTTCTGGGCGGGGGCCAGGTCATCGGCGCCGGCAACGGCATGGGCCACGGCCACCGCCGCCGGCATGGCCAGGTCGTCGCTGATCGCCTCGATGAACCGCGCGCGGTAGCCGGCCGTCGGCTCCGCCGAGAGGTCGACCTCGGCCGCCAGGTCCGGCGCCCCGCCAACAATGTCCGCCCCCCCCGCCACCGCCCGGCGCAGGCGGCGGAGCCCGGCGGCTGCGCCCTCCATGGCGGCATGCGTGAAGTCGAGCTTCGATCGGTAGTGCGCCGTCAGCGCCAGGTAGCGGAAATCGAGCGGCTGGAAACCCTTGGACGGCAGCTCCGATACCCGAATGATGTTGCCCGCGCTCTTGGCCATCTTGGCGTCGGCGAGCGTCAGGAACTCGCCGTGCATCCATGTGTTGACCACCTGGTGGCCGGTCACTCCCTCGCTCTGGGCTATCTCGTCCTCGTGGTGCGGGAACTTCAGATCGATCCCGCCGGTGTGGATGTCGAAGCGCTCGCCGAGGTACTTCATGCTCATCGCCGAGCACTCGATGTGCCAGCCAGGGAACCCCTCGCCCCACGGTGAGGGCCAGCTCATCAGGCGTCCCGCATCGGCCTTCTTCCAGAGGGCAAAGTCGGCGGCGTTGCGCTTATCGCCCTCCACCTCGACCCGGAAGCCCGCGCGCGTCGCAGCGACCTTCTGTCCCGACAGCTTCCCGTAGCCGTGGAAGGCCGACACGTCGAAGTAGACGGTGCCATCGACCTCGTAGGCCAGCTCCTTGTCGAGCAGCGTCTGGGTGAGGGTCAGCATCTCGGCGATGTGATCGGTCGCCTTGGGAAGGACGTCGGGCGGCCCGATGTTGAGGAGCTTTTCGTCCTCCATCCAGGCGGCGGTGTAGAACTCGGCGATCTCGATGGGGCTCTTGCCCTCCTCGAGCGCAGCGATCAGCATCCGGTCCTCTCCGGTATCGGTCTCGTCGTTGCGCAGGTGACCGACATCGGTGATGTTCTTGACGTAGAGCACCTCGTAGCCGAGGTACTCCAGGGTGCGCCGCAGCAGGTCGCCGAACAGGTAGGTCCGCAGGTTGCCGATGTGCGCGTAGCGGTACACCGTGCTGCCGCAGGTGTAGATCGTCACCCGGCCCGGCGTGACCGGGACAAGGGGATCAACGCGGCGAGTGAGCGTGTTGTAGAGACGGACCGGCTGCATGGGCCGGCATTGTAGGACGACTAGCCCGGCTCTCCCGCAGCCGATTCGCCGGAGCTCGCCGATTCGGTGCGCAGGGCCCGCAGCGTGCGATGATCGGCGCCGCCGAATCGCGGCAGGTCGGTGATCGAGGCGGTTCGGCTGAGGCGCTCGCTCATCTTGCCGAGCACGACCTTGCCGAACTCCGGGACGTCCATCAGCGTGCGCAGCGTGCCTGCCGGGATCTCGAGCAGGGTCGTCTCCTCCTCGGCGACCACATCGGCGGTGCGGACGCTGCCGGTGATGGCGGCGATCTCGCCGAAGATGTCGCCGGTGAGCATGCTCGACAGGGCACGGTACTCACCTTCGCCGCTGGTGGTGCCCGCCACCACACGCCCGGAGAGGATGAAGAAGGCCGCGTCGCCCTGGTCACCGGCGCGGGTGATGGCCGTGCCGGGCGGCGCCTGGCGGACGCGGGCGCGCTCGATCAGCGCCTCGCGGTCACGCGCAGGCAGCCCGGAGAGGGCCGGCCAGTAGCGTCCCAGCAGCTCCAGGTCGGCCATGCTCGCCGTCCTGCCGGCAGCAAGCCCGGGGGCACCGGGTGCGGCGCGGAGCAGGCTGATGGCGCGACGCCATTCGGCCGCCGGCTGGCCGAGTCCCGGCAGCACCGCGCCGATGAGGGCCGTGGCGATGAGCAGGATCGAGCTCGTGGCGAACAGGAGCCGGATGTCGATGATGTCGGCCAGTCCGGCCAGCCCCATCCCGCCGAGGTAGACGATGTCCCGCAGCAGGTACGACGTGCTGAAGACGCGTCCGCGCATGTCGGCCGGGGTGTGTCGCTGCTGAATCAGGCGGCCGGCAACAAAGGTGGGCGCGTTGAGCAGCCCGGAGATGGCGATCAGGCCAATGGCGAGCGGGATCGAGCTGGTGAATGAATAGGCCAGGCCAGCCAGGCCCATGCCGAGCAGGCTGATCACCAGCCACTGTCCCTCGCGGAGGCGGTCCGCCAGGCGCGCCATGAGCAGGCTGCCAACCACGAAGCCGACCGAGGTCATCCCCTCCTGGAGACCGAACTCGAACTCGCTGGCGTGCAGCGCGGTGATGGCGAAGGGCAGCAGCAGGACGTTCTGGAGGCCGAAGACGACCAGCACCGGGACGCGGAGCAGAGTCACCGAGCGCAGGATCGGCGTCCTGGCGATGAACTGCGCGCCGACGCCGAGGTTGCGAATGATCTCGCTCACCGACGTCTGGTCTACGACGAGGCGCGGTGCGATCTTGACCAGCCAGATCATCGCGGCGGCGAAGACGAAGGTCGCCGCGTCAACGAAGAAGACGACTTCGATATTCGCGGTGGTAGCCAGCAGTCCTGCTGCGGCGAAGCCGACCGCGGTCGAGCCGAACTGGGCGATGGCCATGATCGAGTTGGCGGCGCCGAGCTCTTCATCGGTGGCGATCTCGGGGAGGACGCTCTCGTTGGCCGGGGCGAAGAACTGGTTGACCGAAGCGTTGACCATCACCGCGACATACAGCCAGGCGATGTGGAGGCCGACCAGGAACGGGATCGCGGCCACGACCGCCGCGCTCAGCAGGCTTGACGCGATCATGATCCGCTTTCGGTCGAATCGGTCGACCACGACGCCGCCGATGAGGCCGAAGACCAGGGTCGGCAGCACCGTGACCATGAGCATCAGGCCCACCATCAGCGCCGACCCGGTCAGGCGCCAGATGATGATGCTCGCCGCCAGCGAGGTGAGCGAGTCGCCGATGGTCGAGATCAGCTGCCCGGTCCACAGGTAGCGGAAATCCGGGCGGCGCAGCACGGCAAAGGCCGACGGCTGGGCCGCGGGGGCTGCCGCAGCGCCGGGTGGCGTCGCAGTTGGCTGGGCTTCGGTCACCGGTCAGTCTCCGTGCGGCGGGACGCGGCCACCAGGGACGCCGGCCCATTGTGGCATCGCCGCAGGCCCGCCGGGCGCCTACCATGACGCCCATGCCGCAGCGAGATGCGTCCGCCGACTACCCGCTGACCCTGGGCGAAGAGCCCGCCTTCTGCCCGGCCTGTGGGCAGGCCCTGGTCGAACGGGTGCTGGAAGAGGACCACCGGCCCCGCCTGGTCTGTCCCGACGGCCACGTCACGTGGCGGAATCCGCGCGTCGTGGTCGGCACGCTGCCGGTGCGCGACGGGCGCGTCTTCCTGGCGCGGCGCTCGATCGAGCCTGGCGTCGGCCGCTGGACCTACCCGGGAGGCTACCTGGAGGTCGGCGAGGCGGCGCAGGAGGGCGCGCGGCGCGAGACGGAGGAGGAGACCCGGCTGCTGGTCGAAGTCGGCCGGTTGATCGGAGCCTATTCGCGGCCGTCGGCCGGTGTCGTCACCCTGGTGTACGAGGCGGCCGTCGTCGGCGGGGAGGCGCTGCCGGGCGTCGAGACGACCGAGGTGCGCGAGTTCGGTCCGGATCAGATCCCGTGGTCGGAGCTGGCCTTCACCACCGCCGAGAGCGCGCTGCGTGATTGGGTCGATTCGCTGCCGGGTCGCGGCCCGCGCCACGTCCCCGAGCTGTACGTCACCGGCGATCCCCGCGAAGAGGCCCCCGGTGAGCCGGGCGAGGCGCAAGGCTAGGGGGCAGGGCTAGGCGTACCGGCGGAAGACGGCGACCGCGTTCTGGCCGCCGAATCCGAACCCGTTGATGATGGCGACATTGACCTGGCGCCTGGCCGCCACGTTCGGGACGTAGTCGAGGTCGCAGGCAGGATCGGGCGTCTCGTAGTTGATCGTCGGCGGGACGACGCCATCGCGGATGGAGCAGACCGCGGCCAGGGCGGACATCGCCCCCGCGGCGCCGAGGGTGTGGCCGATCATGCTCTTGTTGCTGCTCACCGCCAGGCGATCGGCGTGCGCCCCGAAGGCGGAGCGGATGGCCAGCGTCTCGGTGGCGTCGTTGAGCGGCGTGCCGGTGCCGTGGGCCACAACGTAGTCGACCGCCTCGGGCTCGACCCCGGCGTCCTTCAGTCCGCGCTGCATGGCGCGCATGGCGCCGGACCCGGTCGGGTCGGGGGCGCTGATATGGAAGGCGTCGCTGGTCAGCGCCCCGCCGGCCACCTCGGCCAGGATCGCGGCCCCACGCCGCTCGGCGTGCTCCGCCGCCTCGACCACCATCACGGCCGCGCCCTCGCCGAAGACGAAGCCGTCACGGTTGGCGTCGAACGGACGTGAGGCGTGGGTCGGGTCATCGTTACGCTTGGAGAGCGCACCCATGTTCGCCAGGGCGGCGAAGGCGACCGGCAGGATGGCGCTCTCGGTGCCGCCGGTGATGACCACATCGGCGTCGCCGTGCTCGATCAGGCGCTGCGCCTCGACGAACGCCTGCACTCCCGACGCGCACGCCGCCACGCTGGTGATGACCGGCCCGCGCAGGCCGTTCTGGATGCTGATCTGGCAGGCCGCCATCGACGGCGAGAGCATCGGGACCATGAACGGGCTGACTCGCTTCCCGCCATGCTCCAGGAATACCCGCTCACCGAGGGCGACATCACCGATGCCACCACCACCGGTGTTCAGCACCACCGCGATGTCGTCGCGGTTGGCATCGGTGATCTGCAGGCCCGATTGTGCGATCGCCTGTGCCGCGGCGGCAACCGCCAGCTGGCTGAAGCGCGCCATCCGGCGGGCCTGCTTGAAGTCCATCCAGGTGACCGGGTCGAAGCCCTTGACCTCGGCGGCGATGCGAACCTCTTCGCCGGTCGGGTCGTAGGCGGTGATCGGTCCCGCTCCGCTGACGCCCGCGGTCAGGTTCGCCCAGAAGGTCTCGGCGTCGTTGCCGATGGGTGTGATCGCCCCCATCCCGGTGATGACGGCGCGGCGGGCGGGATCGCGGCTCATGAGGTGTGGGTCACTCCTCGTAGCGTCGCATGATGATGCTGCTGTTGTGCCCGCCCAGCCCCATCGAGTTGGACAGCGTGACCCGGGCATCGGTCTGGCGCGCGGCGTTCGGCACGTAGTCGAGGGTCAGCTCGGGATCGGGGTGGCGGTAGTTGATGGTCGGCGGGATGAGGCCCGACTGCGCCACGCGGGCGCACACGAAGCCCTCGAAGGCGCCGGCGGCGCCCATCATGTGGCCGGTCATGCCCTTGGTGGAGCTGATCGCCAGGCGACTGGCGTGCTCGCCGAACACGTCGCTGATGGCCATCGACTCGTAGCGGTCGTTGAGCGGCGTGCTCGTGCCGTGTGCGTTGATGTAATCCACCCGCTCCGGACCGATGCCGGCGCGCTCCAGCGCGGCGCGCATGGCCCGCTGGTTCCCCTCGCCGCGCACCGCCGGCGCCGCCATGTGGAAGGCATCGGCCGACGAGCCGTAGCCGATCACCTCGGCGATCGGGGTGACGCCGCGGGCGAGGGCGTGCCCGAGCTCCTCGAGGACGAGCACGGCGCAGCCTTCGGAGACGACGAAGCCGTTGCGCGTCGCATCGAACGGCCGGGAGGCACCCTGCGGGTTGTACTCCCCGGTGTCGGGGTCGATCGGTGAGCCGAGCGCCTTCATCTGGCCGAATCCGGCCAGCGCGAGCGGCACGATGACCGCCTCGGTCCCGGCGCCGAGCATCAGGTCGGCCTGGCCGCGCACGATCGACTCCATCGCCTCACCGATGGCGTGACCTCCAGTGGCGCAGGCGCTGACCACCGCCATGTTCGGGCCGCGGATGCCGTACTGGATGGCGACCATGCCCGAGGCGGCGTCGGGGATCATATGCGGCAGCAGGAATGGCGAGATCCGGTTCGGACCGCGTTCGAGGAGCGTCTGGACCCCGTCGGCGATCATTCCGATCCCACCGATGGCGGTGCCGACCACCATCCCGAACCGATCCGGATCGGCCTGGCCGGCGTCGAGCGCACCGTCAGCGTTCAACAGCCCGGCGTGCCGCAGCGCCTCGCCGGTCGCGGCGACCGCAAGGTGGGTATTGCGGTCGTGCCGACGCGCGTCCTTGCCATCCATGTACTGGGTGGCGTCGAAGCCCTTCACCTCGCCGGCGATGTGGATCTCGTAATCGGACGCATCGAACAGGGTGATGTCGGCGACGCCGGAACGACCGTTGACCAGCGCGTCCCAGCTCGCCTCGGCCCCGATGCCGACCGGCGAGACGACGCCCAGGCCCGTGACGGCGACGCGCCGTCCACTCATGCGGCGGTCTCGTCTGTGCCCGGCAGCCAGATGGCGCCATCGGCGCCCGGAGCGTCCATGGCGTGGGTCTGCGCGCCCGGCACGATCCGCCGGATCAGTCCGCTGAGGACACGACCCGGCCCGACCTCGATGAAGTCGGTCACCCCGTTGGCCGCCATGCGGCGCACGGTGTCGGTCCACTGCACACCGTGGACGAGGTGCTCCGAGAGCTCCTTCCGCAGCGCATCGGCGGTCTCGATCACGGTGGCGTGCACGTTCCCCAGCATCTGGACGCGCGGCTCGCGGAAGGGCACGTGGGCCAACAGTTGGCTGAACTCGTCGCGTGCTCGGCGCATGAGCGGCGAGTGGGACGCCACGCTGACCGTCAGCTGCACGGCCTTGCGGGCGCCGACGGTCCTGCTCATCTCCAGGGCGAAGGCGAGGGCCGGGATCACGCCGGAGAGCACGATCTGCCCGGGGGCGTTGGCGTTCGCGACGCCGATCTCTCCGTGCGCGCGGGCCTTGTCGACGATCTCGTGGACCTGTTCGTCCGACAGCCCGATGACCGCTCCCATGCCGCCGTCGATGCCGCGCTCCTGCATGATCCTGCCGCGCTCACGGACGAGGTTGATGGCCGTCTCGAAGTCGATCGCATCCGCGGCCACGGCTGCCGCGTACTGGCCGGCCGAGTGACCTGCCACCGACTGCGGGTCGAGCTCGACCCCCGCGGCACGCGCCTCGTCGCGCATCGCTTCGAGGAACGCCACGCTGGTCGCCAGGATCGCCGGCTGCGCGTTGATGGTCATGTCGAGCTCTTCGGCCGGGCCATCGGCGATGAGGCGGCTGAGATCGAATCCAAGGGCGGCATCGGCGCGCTTCATCACCTTCGCCGCGGCTGGCGAGCGCTCGAACAGCGCTGCGCCCATGCCGACGTACTGTGACCCCTGGCCAGGGAACACGTAGGCGTGACGGCGGGGGGCGCTGGCGGCGCCGGCCGTCAGATCCGCGGTTTGGCGCGTGGTCATCTCAGTCTGCTCAGAATCGGTCATGTGGGTCGTTCGTGCTCAATGGACTGGCCGCGAGTATAGCCGAGCACCTCCCGCGCGCTGAAATCGTCACCCCTCGACGAAGCGGCTCACGACCTCGTGCAGCACCGGCAGACCGAAGCGCAGCGCGCTGACCGGCACCCGCTCGTCATTGCCGTGGAAGAGCGACAGGAACGGAACGTCGACGTCGAGCCGCAGCGGAGCGAAGCCGTAGGTCGGGATGCCGAGCAGCGCCATCGCCTTGGCATCGGTGCCGGGCGTGATCATCATCGGCAGTGGCAGAGCTTCCGGGTCGGCGGCGAGCAGCGCCCGCTCCATCAGCCTCACAATCTCGGCGTCGGCGGCCCACTCCACCGGCGGCATGGTGTGGACCGATTCCACCGTCACGTCGTTACCGACGATCGCCTGCAGGTGGGCGAGGAAGGCGGGCTGGTCGGTGCCGGGCAGCGTGCGGACGTCGATCTCGGCCTCGCCGCTTCCGGGCACCACGTTCACCTTCTTGCCGACGTGGATCACGTTCGGCGTCACCGTGTCGCGCAGCATCGCGTCGAGCGACCGCCGCAGGACCGCGTCAGACACCAGTTCGGCCAGCAGCGCCCGGGAGCCGTCCTCGTCGCCGCGCTCTGCGCGCTCGACCACGCCAGCCAGTCCCAGCGCGGTGAAGAAGTCGCGGACGACCGGGATGACCCGTGCCGGCCGGGGCGCCTCGGCGAGCTGCGACACGGCGCGCGCCAGCTTGATGGCGGCGTTGTCCGGCGACGGCATGGAGCCATGCGAGGGGGTCCCGCTCGCACGCATCCGGGTCCAGATGATGCCCTTCTCGGCAACCTGGATCGCGTAGGCGCGGCGGTCGCCGACCGTCATCGAGTAGCCGCCAACCTCGTTGAGGGCAGCTTCGGCCGGGCGGCCGGCCGCATCGGCGAACAGGTCGGGTCGCTCGCGTACCCAGTGCAGCGCGCCGTAGACGCCGCCCGCCTCCTCGTCGGCGAGGGCCGCGAAGATGACGTCGCGCCGCCGCTTGCCGCCGGCACGCTGGAGGGCCAGCATCACCGACAGCTCCATGGCGACCATGTCCTTCATGTCCACCGCGCCGCGTCCCCAGATGACGCCGTCGATCAGGTCGGCGCCGAACGGGTCGCGCGTCCAGGCCTCGACATCGACCGGCACCACGTCCACGTGGGAGAGGAGCAGGAGCGGCGGCTCCGGATCGGCCACCGTCGCGGGGAGGCGCGCGAAGCAGGACCCACGACCGGGCGCCGCCTCGAGCACCTCGGCGTCGATCCCCTCTGCGCGCAGGACGTTGGCGCAGTAGGTGGCCGCTGCGGTCTCGCCGCCGGCCGAGTCGCGACCCGCGGCCCCATCGGGCGCGCCGGGAGGGTTCACGCTGGGGATGCGGATCAGCGCGGCAAGGTGCGTGACGCACTCGTCGGTGGCCAGATCCCAATCGATCATGCGCGTCCAGCCGTCAACGGTAGGTGCCGGCGCGCAGGTCGCCGGCCTCCGGGATGGCGCGTCGCGCATCGGCATGTGCCTGCGTGTGCCGCGCGTGGACGAGCCGGCCCAGCGGCCATTCGGCGGCAAACAGCGCAAGCGCCGCGACCAGGAGCACCGGGAACTGGGTGATGCCGCCCATCAACAGCAGCGCGAGCAGGAAGAAGCCGTGGATCGCCACCCGGGTGGCGAGCGCCAGGCCCAGCTCCATGATGGCCAGCCCCTCCCCGTCGGGACGGACACGGTCGGGGCCCCAGACGCCCCACGCCGAGACCGCCAGGAAGCCGAGCAGCGCCACTCCGAAGAGCCACAGTCCGCCACCGCGCTGGGGGTCGACGAGGGGCCGCAGGAATGCGAACGGCACCAGGCCCGCGAACAGGAGCGCCCATGCCGGAAATGGCACGAGGAGCTGCAGCCACTCGCGCGCGGGGCGCCCGGCAGCTTCGTCGCGCAGCCACCGGGTCAGCAGGCTGAAGGCGAGGGTCACGAACAGCCAGGCGTAGAAGTTGCCGGCGGGGACGCCGAACCAGCCTTCGCCGGGGCCGATTCCGCGCCAGGTCCAGAGCCCCATCCGGATGGCGATCGCATCGAACGCCAGGTCGAGGCTGATCGCCAGCACCGCGTCCACGAACGGTGCGTATCGGCGACGCACGCCAAGCGCATCGGTCAGGCGCATGGCACCGGCGATGATCAGTGCCCAGGTGAGACCGATCACCACCGGCGCCCGGTCGATGTTCAGGATCCAATCGCTCGAGTAGTGGTAGGTTCCGAGAATGAGCTGGTCGGCCTCCTCGAGCAGGATCCCGAACGCGGCGGCGCTGATCAGCTCCAGGAAGGGCAAACGTCCGCGTCGCAGGGCGGCGATCGCTGCGCCCACGAAGAAGATCGAGGCGGATACCTCCATCACGAGGTAGGTGGGATTCATCAGGACCGATGATATCGAGCGCGCCGATGCGATGGGCGATCGGTTGATGTCCGGTTCGAGTGGCCCGGCCGATCGGTCGTAGAATGCCGGGCATGACCACCGTCGCCGCGGAGAGCGTCCCGATCTATCTTGCCGGCGAGTTCGTGCGCGCCGGAACGCCGCTCGAGGTGCGGAACCCGGCCAACGACGAGCTGGTGGCGACGACCTGGCAGGCGGGACCCGACGAGCTGGAGCGTGCGACGCAGGCCGCGGTTGCGGCATTCGACCAGACCCGGCGCCTGGCCAGCTACGAGCGCCGGGATGCACTGGCCCACGTGGCCGATCGGATCGTGGCCGACGCCGACGAGCTCGCCGAGCTGCTGACCCGCGAGTCGGGCAAGCCGATCCGTGACGCCCGGGGCGAGGTGGGGCGCGCCGCGCTCACCTTCCGCACCGCGGCCGAGGAGGCGCTGCGCATCAACGGTGAGTGGATGCCGCTGGACTGGAGCGCCGCCAACCGCGGTCGGAGTGGGATCGTGCGCCGCTTCCCGATTGGGCCGGTGGCGGGGATCAGCCCGTTCAACTTCCCGCTCAACCTGGCCGCGCACAAGGTGGCGCCAGCCATCGCGGCCGGCTGCAGCATCGTGCTCAAGCCGCCGTCCAAGGATCCGCTGGTGATGCTGCGAATCGCTCACTACCTGGACGAGACGAACCTGCCGAAGGGCGCGGTGAGCATCCTGCCGATGGATCGGCCCACCGGCGACCGGATGGTCGCCGACGATCGGTTCAAGCTACTGAGCTTCACCGGGTCGCCATCGGTCGGGTGGAAGATGAAGGCCGATGCGGGTAAGAAGAAGGTGGTGCTCGAGCTCGGCGGCAATGCCGGAGCGATCGTTGATGAGACCGCCGACCTCGATTGGGCCGTGACCCGACTGGTCACCGGCGCCTTCGCCTACTCCGGCCAGGTCTGCATCAGCGTCCAGCGGATCTACGTGGTCGCGTCGATCTATGCCGAATTCGAGCGCCGCTTCGTCGAGAAGGTGCGCGCGGTGAAGATGGGCGACCCGCTCGATCCGGCCACCGACCTCGGCCCGATGGTCGACGCCAGGGCGGTTGCGCGCACCCATGAGTGGGTGCAGGAGGCGCTGCAGCGGGGCGCGCGTGCCCTGATCGGTGGTGCGCCGGATCGTCTCTACTACCCGCCGACGGTGCTTGTCGATGTGCCGAAGGACGCCCGCGTGTGCGGCGAGGAGGTCTTCGCCCCAGTGGTGAACCTCTTCGCGGTCGCCGACTTTGCGGCGGCCGTCGCCGAGATCAACGACAGCCAGTTCGGCCTCCAGTGCGGCATCTTCACCAACAACCTCGAGCGCACGCTGCTGGCTCACGACGAGCTCGAGGTCGGCGGCGTGATCGTCAACGACGTTCCCACCTGGCGCACCGATGCGATGCCGTACGGCGGGGTGAAGGACTCCGGCATCGGTCGCGAGGGGCTGCGCTGGTCGATCGAAGACATGACCGAGCCGCGCCTGCTGGCGTTCGCCCGGCCGCTCTAGCCGCGTGACCGCCACCGCAACGCGTTACGCACGGGTGGTGCAGTCGGTAGAGCTGCGCGACGGGGAGCTGATGCCGGTCGAGATCGACGGCACACCCGTGGTCCTGGTGCGGCACCGCGGCGAGTTCTTTGCCGTGCAGAACAACTGCTCCCACAAGGACTTCCCGCTCTCCGAGGCGGGCTTCGACCCGCGGGACGAGGTGCTGGTCTGCGCCTGGCACGGCGGCTGCTTCGACGTTCGCACCGGTGCCGCGGTCGTGCTGCCGGCAACCGAGCCGGTGGAGACCTTCCCCGTTCGGGTCAGTGTTGACGGCTGGGTCGAGATCGGGCTGGCCGGCAGCCTGGCCCGCCCGCCGCGCGCGGGTTCGCAGGCCGATCTGGACCGATGACGCTCGAAGCGCTCCCCTTCGTTAACTGGATCTTCTGGGCCGCGCTGGGCAGCGGCTCGCTGCTCGTCCTGGGTGGGACCGAGCTGCTCGGCGGCACGACGCGTGGCTATCGCCTCTTCATGGCGGGGATGCTGGTGGTTGTTGCGGCGATCCTCCTCCTCTCCGAGCTCAACCTTGCGCCCGGCACGGTGGCTTATGAGACGGCCGACACACGCCGCCTGCTGGTATGGGCGGCCGCGGGCCTGACGCTCGCCTACCTGGTCGCATCGGTGGCCGACTGGCCGCGGAGCGGGCTTGCGGTGGCCGCGGGCCTGGCGGGCGTGGCCGCGATGACGGCACTGGCCACCGCCGGGGGCAGCTGGAGCGCACCGCTCTTCACCGCGCAGATGGTCCTGACCGCCCTGGCACTCGGCGCGGTGAGCGACGCGATGCTCCTGGGTCACTGGTACCTGGTGACGCCCCAGCTTTCGCCGACTCCGCTGCGTCGAATGATGTGGCTGCTGGTCGCGGTCCTGGCGCTGCAGGTGCTGGTCTTCGTGATCGCGGTCACCGCAATCTCCTCGGGACCGCTCGACGGACCGATCGGCTGGGTGACCTGGCTGCGCCTTGGCGTGGGTCTGCTGGCGCCGATCGTGATCAGCGTCCTGGCGATCCTCGCCAGCCACGCCGCATCGCTCCAGGCGAGCACCGGCCTGTTGTACATCGCCCTGGCCTTCGTCATGGCCGGCTCGATCGCGGGGGCGAGCATCACCTACCTGACCGGCGTGCCGGTCTGATGCGCGTCAACGTTCGCTGCTTCGCCACGCTGCGCGAGCTGGCGGTCAGCCGTGCCACGCTCGAGCTTCCGGCTGCCGCCTCGCTGGCCGATGCATGGGACGCGCTCGCCGCCGACTACCCGGCGCTGCTGCCGCACCGCGACTACGTGCGCGGAGCCCGGGGCGGCGCGTACGCGCCGTGGGACACCCTGCTCACCGACGGGGACGAGATCGCCTTTCTGCCGCCGGTGAGCGGCGGTGCTGGTCCGACCGGCCTGACCGACGGACCGATCGACGTCGCAGCGCTCGAGGCTGCGGTCGCCGGTGACGGCCACGGCGCCCTGGTGACCTTCGTCGGACGCGCCCGCGACACCGCCGACGACGGCCGTACCGTGCTGGAGCTGGAATACGAGGCCTACCCCGAGATGGCCGCCGCCGTGCTGGCCCAGATTGCCCTCGACGCCGAGCAGCGCTGGCCGGGCAGCTCGGTGGCGGTGGTCCATCGGGTCGGCATGGTGCCGATCGGCGAGGCCGCAGTGGCGATCGTGGCCGCCGCCGCGCATCGGTCCGAGGCCTATGACGCCAATCGCTTCGTGATCGAGGCGATCAAGGAGCGGCTGCCGATCTGGAAGCGCGAGCGCTTCGCCGACGGCAGCGAGTGGAAGCGCCCCGGAGCGTAGGTTTGAGGGGCGAGGGTGGCGCGCGCGCCGATCGCCGTGCACAATGCAGCGCGATGTCCACACCCAAGCCGGGCCAGATCCGGTGCCCCACCTGCCACCGATCGACGCCGCCGGCCGCGTTCTGCACGCAGTGCGGCGCTCCGATTCCTTCGTCGGCACGCGTGCGACCCCGAGGCATGGATCGAGACGAGCTGGACGAGCGTCTGCGCCAGCGCGGTGGTGGGGAAGGTCCGTTCCGGCGTGGCATGAATCCCGATGACGAGGCCCACGGCGGCGGGGGACCGCCCGGATACCAGCGGTTCCGGCCCGAGCCGGAGGACGAGCTGGTCCGGTGGGTGCCGGGCACCGGCGGCTCGGTCCCGCACGTCGACCACACCGGCCCCGGCTTTGACGAGCGGCCTGCGCCGCCGCCGCCACCCCCGCCGGTTCCGGTCTACGAACCGCCACCTCCGCCGCCTCCGGAGGAGTCCGCGCCACCGCCGCCCGAAGCCGACGGACCCGAGGTCGACACGCGGCCTGGGACGGAGCCCGACGCTCCGCAGCTCCAGGAGCCGGCCTGGGTACCGCCTCCCCCTCCACCCCAGCCAGCCTGGCAGCCGCCGCCCCCGGCGTACGAGCCGCCCGCGTCCGACCATGCCGAAGAACCGGTGCCGTCACATGGGCCCTGGGAAGAGGATGAGGACGGCTACGAGCCGGCCGCGTTTCGCTCCTACGGCGACGACGACCGGGGCTCGGGTGGCGGCATCGGGCCGCTGATGGTCGGCCTGTTCGTGGTCCTGGGTATCCTGGCGGTCGGCATCGGCGCCGCGCTCTCGGGGGTCTTCGGCGACGGAGTCGCCCAGGCCACCCCGACCCCCAGCGCACTCGTCACCCAGCAGGCCACGCCCAGCCCCACGCTTGAGCCGAGCATTGAGCCGAGCATCGAGCCGACCGTGGAGCCGACGCCGGGCGGCGGCTCACCGTTCATCTTCCCCGACGGCTTCACCGCCGAGACGCAGCCCTGCGCCGAGCAGCCGGAGAGCTTCTCAGGGTGCGACTCGAGCGGGGCCACCGTCAGCGACGGAGCGGTGTGGGTGTGGATCGGCTTCCGTAAGGGCAACGACGCCGATAGGGTATCGGTGACGATCGTGAACGCGGCCGGCGCGACCGCCGGGGACTCGAGCTTGCTGCTCGGCGATGTGATCGACTGCGGCGACAGCTGCAACGGGTGGCTCCGCTTCCGATTCGGCAGCCTGGAGCCGGGGAACTACGGGATCCGCGTCGCCCGCAACGGACTGCCCGCCGCCGAGGCGAGTTTCACCGTCCTGAACTAGGTCGCCCAGCGCCCGCTTGGCCGCGCGGGCAGCCCGGCGTCACGGCGCTTCGCCGCGAGCGCGCTGATCGCCTCCATGACGCACCGATGCGCCACCGCCGCGGTGATCTCGCTGACGTCGTACGGCGGCGAGACCTCCACCACGTCCATCCCCACCAGCTCGACCGCTCCGACCACCTGGCGGATCGCGCGCAGCAGTTCGCGCGAGAGCATGCCGCCCGGTTCTGGCGTGCCGGTGCCGGGCGCCATCCCCGGGTCGACCACGTCGATGTCCACCGAGAGGTAGATCAGCTCGGGCCCGTCGAGCGCCTCGGCGATGGCGTCGGCCACCACCGCTTCGGCGCCGCGCTCCTCGATCTCGGTCATGAAGTGGGTGCGCAGTCGGTTGCGCCGCATCCACTCGAGCGTCTCGGGCGGCGGCCAGTAGCCGCGCAGCCCGACCTGCACGAAGTTGGCGCCCGCCACGGCACCTGACTCGATCAGTCGCCGCATCGGCGTGCCGTGCGAGTTCAGGACTCCCCAGGTGCTGTTGGCCGTGTCGGCGTGGGCGTCGAAGTGCACGATCCCCAGGCGCCGTGGCGCCACCGCCTCGGCCACGGCCGATGCGGACGGGAAGGTGATCGAGTGGTCGCCGCCGAGCACGATCGGGATGATGCCGGCCTGCGCCACCTCCAGCACCTTGCGCCGGATGACGGCGTGCGCGCGCTCCAGGTTGACCGGCACGATCGGGGCGTCACCCGCGTCCACGACGTCGATCCAGTCGAATGGCTGGGTG
>Ga0209521_10002002_pt1 | contig 16663 bp, 26 predicted proteins | sample Rifsed19ft4_FD_184016 | JGI IMG/M metagenome (GOLD analysis project Ga0209521, IMG submission 184016) | Soil microbial communities from Rifle, Colorado, USA - sediment 19ft 4 (version 2) | ecosystem: Environmental > Terrestrial > Deep subsurface > Rock core/Sediment | place: Rifle, Colorado...
CGGGACGCCCTCCTCCGGCTCCTGGGCAAGTGAGTCCCGGCCCCGTGAGCCGCGCCGGAGGCTCCGGTCTCGCGGCCGCGGGGCTCCTCCTGATCCTCCTCGGACCGCGCCCGGCGGATGCCGCGCACACGCCCGGCGTGCCCGGGTGGCAGCAGCGCGTCCACTACCGGATCGGCGCCGCCTACAAACCCAAGGGATTCGAGATCGCGGGGGAGGAGACGCTCACGTACTGGAACCAATCCCCCGATAGCCTTGGATCGCTCTACTTCCACCTCTACTTCAACTAGTTCCACCACCACCAGCTCTAGCTCAACAACTACGGCTTAGGTTATACTATAAGTATGGCTGATAGCATATATGGACTTGGGGCATTAAATACTTCTACGGGTACTGAGAAACTAGTGGCACTTAAAAACCGCCACTTCTGGGTCTGGAATTCAGGCAATGATAATTGGGAATTGCAAAGTGGGGTTGGCAAGTACTTAACTGCTGATACATATACTTACCACGAAGAGTTCTTAGACTACCAGTTTTGGTGTAATGGCACAGACCTTAATAGAACATACGATGGTAGCTCTTGGTCACTAACCACCAATGTAACCGATTCACCAATCGGCACTTATCCTAAAGTATTTCAGAATAAAATGTATCTAGGCAATATTACTATTCTTATTGCCAACGGTAGGACAGCCTTTCCTTCCCGTGTTTGGGTTTCAAACGTGCCCACCCAAGACGCTAACGGAGCTTGGACTATCACTTGGGGGTTTGAATCTGGAGTGGGTTTAGTTACTACTGCCGCTAGTGCAGTGGTTACTTCGGCTGGTTCAGTCTTTAAGACTAGGGGTATAAAAGTTGGCGATGAGTTCTTTATCACTTCTGGCAATAATGCTAAGAAATATATTGTCTCTTCGATTGATAGTGAAACTCAAATAACCTTAACCGAAAATGTGACTAATACTGGTACAGGACAATACTTTTGGGTTGGCTCTAATTACTTTGACATCAACAGCAACGATGGCGATTTCATTAAGGGCTTAGGTGATAACTCTGGCAGACTGCTTATCTTTAAACAGAACTCTCTACATAGATGGGATGGGGCTTCGCCAGAACAGGTTAAGCAAGTACCAGGTACTACTTCCCACAGGTCAATCGTTAATCTCAAAGACTTCACTTTTTATTTCCACCCGACAGGTGTGTGGCGATACAATGGAGTTACAGCGGAACTAATCAGTGAGCCAATCTGGGATGTGATCGAGGCTATATCATCCAGCAACTACGCTAACGTGACAGCTTGGACTGATAATGCTAGGTTCGTGAAGTTTTATGTCGGTAATACTTCAGCGAACTTATTTACTGACCTGCCAGCCATTACTGATTGTGTGTTAGTGTATGATATAACGCTGGACAACTGGTCGTTGATGAGCCTTGCCCATTCAATTACGGTTACGGCACCTTGGGTGGAAAGCAATGCCCACAAGATATATGCTGGCTTCTCTGACGGTCACGTTTATCAGCTTGAGACTGGTACTGATTTTGATGGTAGTGCTATACCATTCAGACTGCGAACTAAAACATATTATCCTATTGCACCAGAGGCTACCGTGAGCGGTGAGAGGATGGAAGAATACACTCAAGGCGGACAGAATTTATCCATCGGGTATAGGAGAATAAGACAGCCCCACCCAGACGATAAGGACTTCAGGCCAATTTCCCAAGCTTTCCCAGTTCACGAGAGGGAGCTTAGAGGTATAGATTTTGAAGCAACTGAGAGTGGAACGGGAGCCAGTTTTTTACTGGAGAAACTTAGCCTGTTTTATTCTGGCGGAAAGGTCGAACGATGAGTTTACTAGACGATGAAGCAATTCAAACATTACGGAATTTAAGAAAGACCTATCTTGATATGGGTTTGAACCGCAGTCTTTTTAAGACCATACCGATACCAGAGTTTCAGAGTGCTGATGACTTCGGGGCTAGAACTGAAAGTTTTAAAGGCAGTCTAATCTCTATTGACACAGTGAAGGGGCGGATATTGGTGAAGGATAGAAACGATGTTAATAGAGTTATTATAGGTAACTTTGATTGATGGCTACAGGAATCAAGATATCTTTACCAGATCAAGATGCAACTAATGCTCCTGAAAGATCATTAGTATTCTACTCAGAATACTATACTCTAAAGCAAAAAAAGTTTATTTCTTTTCCTACCACAGTTACTATTACGGCTGGTGATTTTAACAATACTGTTACTTTCACCCACAATCTAGGGTATAAGCCAGCCTATGAGATAACCTGTGAGGATACAGCAGGCAGATTTTTCCGAGTACCAGGTATTAGTGATGATAGCTTAACAAATCCAACAAAAGGTATTGTTGATACCATTACTACTAATGCGCTTACTTCTAGAATAGGTTGGGTTACAGTACAAGGATCAGATTATACTTTAAAGATTTTATGCAAGATATATATTGATGAGGAGTTACAATGAGTTTTGGTATTAAGGTATCCAAGCCTAATATTGATGTTACCTCTGCTAGGGACAGAGATGTATCTTTTAGTAGTGACTATATTCACCCTAAAATCTGGAAGGCTGGTAAGATAAGTGGAACTAGCCAAACAATAAATCATCCGTTTGGTTATCCAATCACTGTGGTGGGTTACATACTAAACAACAGTAAATATTTTCCTCAGTACGATCTCAACCCATTAAATACATCTGGCTTTGAGAACTCTGTCTATGGGAAGATTACCAGCAACGCCTCAAACATACAGCTTAGCTGTGATTCCGCCAATCAATTAGTTTATGTGGCTTTTGTTGATCCTGCTACACCAACACCTAATGTTGGTTCTAAGTTGGATAAAGATAAAGTAGGACTTAAACTGTCTGAGACAGATATAGATGTCAGAACAGCTATAGACCGCCTCTTATCTGTTACTTCTGGATTTCAGATGTTGAACATAGTACAACAGGGAGATGTTACCATTAGTATGGGGCAACTTGGCCCAACTGAGAGTGTTGAGGAGGACACTGCTACTAGTGATGTTACTCATAAATTAAGCTATGCAGCTCACTTCATTTTATATAATGACTCGGAACGTGGTGGTATCAACTATACGCCAGCACCCTCTGGCTTTGGGCCTGGTCAGTGTGCTACTTCAACAGAAGTTTATATAGACAACAGTAAGATTAGGTTTAGGGTGTCAAGAATAGCTAACGGAGCTGCTTTCTTTCCTGCTACTTGTTCTGCAACCGATTTCAAATTTAAGTACCAATTAACAAACTACAAACTGCCTGAGTAATGTTATACTTAAAGCACAATGGCCGTCTATCGTGTTCAAACAAACAAAGGAACGTACTGGTGGGGTAGTAACCGTCCTGATTGGCAATCGGGTTTCACAGCCAAGAATCCAGGTGTGAGGATAGTTTCATTCAAGCCTATCTCGGTTACTCAAGCACCAGCCCAGTACAGGAGTGTACTAACCCCGTATGCTGGTGGTACACCAACTACCGCTACTGCCGCACCAAAAAAGACAACAGCCGCCACCGCACCAAAGGTTTCTACCCCACAGACGGTAGAGAATTCAATAGTTGATAATGCTAAGAAGTTTGTCCAACAACAAACTGATTTATATAAAAAGTTATTTGTTAACGACCCACTAGCCATTGATAAGGGACTGACGGAATCAAGCCAGAAGGCAGCAAGAGAGATGGTACAACCAGAATATGGGCGGATCTTAAATGAATTTCTTTCTGATGTGGGAACTAAGTTAGAATCTTTTGACACTCGTAATAAACTCCTTGAAGACCTTAAAGGCACAACCAGAGGACTTGCTGGTAGAACCAATATAGCCTACCAACAAGCTAAAGACGCTGCCTTGGAGGGGTTAGCAGCCAGTAATGAACTCTTTAGCGGTATCTCTCGAAGGAAACTTGGTGTGGCCGAGGCTGAACGAGGCAGACAGTTTGAGACAGCAGCAGAGCAAATGGAAAGGCAGAAAGCAGAGCTTGAGCAAAGCAGGATTACAGGCACAGAGGATATCACTACAAGTTTAATCAAACAGGGATTTGCTCAACAAGCTTTGCCAAAGTTACTCACCTTTGCTCAAAGGTTTCCTTTTGGTACTGCGGCAGAGCAGCAACAGCGTAACTTAGGTTTGCTTCAGCAATTTAACCCAACGCAGTTTGCACCGAGAACGCCAGCATTGTTTGAACCAAGCAGAAGCATAGGATTATAATATATATATATGGCTAACGTAGGAACAGACTTACCACAAGACATACAGGCACTAAGACAGCAATCACAGGTTGCTTCTCAACGAGCGGCTGGTTTTGCTGCTGGTATGCCAACGATAGAAGATACCCTCAAGAAACGGGTAAATACATTGTTCAATGAGAATCAAGACGTACTTAATCAGTTTAGCCAGAGTGTATCTAATTTGGTAGCCGCCCCTTCCCAAGCCGCTGCTCAATTTGCTGATATTCGTAACCCTTTTGAGAGATTGAGAATGGCAGCTGAAAGGGGCAGTGCGACAGCCGCCCCCGCTATCGCCCAAGCAGGATTGCTTGGTCAGAGAATGGGTGGAATTGAGGACATTGTGGGGGCTGGTACTAGAAGTTTCCAAGCCGCCGCCACCCAAGCTCAGAGTCAATCAGAATTAGCACGACAATCATATTTGGATAGGTTGAATGAGTTTATGCAGATGCAACAGCTTGACTTGCAACGAAGACAAGCGGCAGCTAGTCAGGGAAGTAATCCATTAGATATTTTAACTGCTTTAATGAGTGGGCAAGCTGGTACTAAAACGGGGGGTGGAGAGAAACAGCTTACTGCCAAAGAAATTTGGAATAAGATAAACTCAACTATACGAGCTAGGGGTGGAACTGAGTTTGATGTCTGGAAACAAATTGATACTTTACAGAAATCAGGTATCACAGACGCTAAAACAGTAGGACAACTCTGGAAATTACACGCCGATTTAGTAACTAAATTAGGAGGTACAGGTAAACCATTAGTAGGTACAGGAGCAGGAAGTGAGTTTGTTAAAACTGGTACATCTGCACTGAATATACCAGGAGGATTAGGCCCAATAAATATTACTGGAGGATTATACGGACAGAGTCCGAGATAGCTATGGCGACATTAACTGAACTACAACAGATACTAGCAATGCAAGAACAGACACCTTTAGGTCAGGTTGCACAACCACCACAGCAAGGTTTTCTTGAAAGGTTTAATGTGTTGCCTCTAATTGGTGGTATCGGTGGTTTTTTAGGTGGTGGGCCTCTTGGTGGTGCAGCGGGTGCTGGCGGTGGCGAATTATTAGAACAATTTCTATTTAGAAGACCAAGAGGTGAGGGTTTTAATCTTCCTGGTCTTGCAACGGAAGCTGCTCTTGGTGGGCTAGCTCCAGTAGTAGCTGGAAAGGCAATATCGGCTTTAGGTAAAACAGGAATTGGTTTACAGAAATTTTCTACAGGTATAAAACCTGGAACTGTAGGTAAAGGAATAGGAGCTGCGACTAAAGAAGCTGATGTCCTAAAAACTATACAAGCATTTACTAAGCCTGGAGCGGCTCAAGCAAAAAGAGAAGTTTTACAACCTACTGTTGATACTTTGAATAAAGCAGTAGGGAAGTTAATTTCAAAGAAAAGTGCTGATGCTCCTACAGTAAGAACATTTATAGAAAAGTCATTATCTGGTTTTACTGATGAACCATTTTTAGCACCTAAGAATCAACTTATACAGCAACTAGAACAAAAGGTAATAAATAATAAAATTCCTGGTAAGGCTTTAGATATACTACGTGTCGAGGCTGGTAAACAATTAGCTGGAACATCACCTAAAGCTATTGTTAATCGAGGGTTCTATGGAGGGTTAAGAGATGCTATTAATGATTTATCTGAAGAAGCAGGACAGTTACTTTCACAACAAGCCAACCTTTTTGCAGGAGCTCCAGCATTAACTAAAGCAGCTCAATCCAGTTTAAGACTTCCTTTAATTGGTGTCAACTTGCCTGGAATGGGAGCAGTTCAAACAGGAGCAGATATTGCGGGACGAGGGGCCCAAGTTGGGGCAGAGGCCTTATCAAGAATACCTAGAGGAGCAGGTGTGGCGGCAGCCCAAGCAGGAACTAGATTGCCATCTCTGTTACCGACAGCGACTAGTACTCCAACAGAAACCACAACTCCTCCCCCAGAACAACCTAGTGGAGTACCTGGAGTAAGTGGGATAGGTGGAGCAGAGGCACTACCCTCTGAAACTCCTACCCAACAGGCTGAAGCTTCTCCATTGGGATTAACTAAAGAACAGTTGATTATGGCAATGTTGGCAGACCCACAGAATTTAAATGTATATAAATCAATTTATCAGTTAATAAACGCAGACCAAAAGAAAACTCAAGCAGCAAGTTCAAGTGAAGAATTTATAAACAAAGCAAACTTTACAATGAGTCAGATTGAGGGTGCTGATAAATTGGGTTACGGCCCCGCAAAAGGTAGACTATATGACTTTCAATTAGATCGTTTAGGTGGTGCTGGCGTACCAAACGAGGTGATTGCACTAGGTCAGAAATATAAGATTCTTAAACTTAATGTTCTTAGGGCTTATCAAGGAGCTAGAATCTCCGATAAAGACTTTGAACTTGCAAGCCAATATATTCCTAGTTTATCTGATACTAGTACTACAGCGAAAACTAAACTAGATGTATTAAAACAATTACTACAGAATGCTCCGATCCCAGGCCCAGGGGAATGGACAGGAGCAGCAGCAGGTGGGACACCCCAACAGTTGCCTCAAGCTCAACCTACTGCTCCTAGCACATTAGATCAATTCGCTGGAGAACAAGGTTCTTTAGGCGGTTTCTAAAACTCTCCAAAGAAATTTCTAATATATTTTCAATGTTTATTACTATGGGTTAACTAACCTCATTAAACGCCGTGAACGCTTGCCAAAATTCATTTTCCTTAGTGTACCAACCTTCGTTATGAAATTGGGATAGTTTGCCAAATACATCCTTTTGCTTACCATAATAGACTTTAAGATAGACCTTTTTCAGGTTCCTATCCCAGTTAATCGTGCGTATATAAGTGAGAAACCTACGAATACTCTTGGTTGACAGTCTGCTATTACCTTTTGAGGTTATAACCTTGACAGTATAATTTTTCATATTAAATGAGGGGCAAGAATAAGGTAGGGGTGCGACGACTGGAGGTCGGTACGCCCTTATTCCTGCCCTAGTAATTGTCTCGGTGGTCAGACTTTCTCAGCAAGACGACACCTGCTTTGAACAATCCAACCACCTAGCCAAAGGGAGGTTTGGCTATTTATGAGTAGTCCATTTCACGCTCTCCTCGATCCGTTGGAAGGCTCGTTCAACGCTGATTTTTCCTCGTTTGTAATCTCTAACGGTTTCGATGATAAAATCAGCCTCACCTTTTGTCTCTGGGAATCCCTCGATAAGATCAATGTAACAGTCCCAGAGACTACGAGACAGTAGAGAAACTGGTACCAGAGAATCCCCCACCAAAGGTTCGTCCAGTAAGACAAGGTAGTGAATCGCAACGTGTGCAAGTCTTTGGATGAACTCTGCCGAGTCAATGACACACCTCCCCTGCGTACGCTATCAGTATGTCTTGTGCTTCGACAGTGCGGTCCCCAACAGTTACCTCAAAGACGAGTATCTTCCCTTTCGGTCTTTGCTTCACTTGCCTGTCGGCATCTTCGATGTTCTTGACGGGAAGGAAGCAGAACAGGAAACCCGTGTCGGTAACCAAGATGACGTTGACCATCTCATACTCCCTTCCTTTCTACTAATCTCTCAATCAGACAATTAGGTTGCAGTACCAGAGTAAAAGTTATAATCTATGGCCTAATTGCCTGACTGAAAGGTCAGCCTTTAATGACATATTAAAGCGGTGGGAGGTGCCTACTGCACCACGCTTTGTAAGCTTCTGGATCAACCACCACTACCCTCTCTTTGCAGTCTTTAATAATACACATATATGCCCACCTGTTTTTATCTGTCATATTATTATTTCCCACCCTTTGTTTAGAATCTTGATCCATAGTTCAACATCTTCTTCTTTCTCCTTCCGATATCTTTTTAAATCCTTCTCCTTGCAAGTTTTAATCTGTATCAATCTTGTGTAAAAGCCACCCTCTTTAAGTTTCATTACCGATATTAAGTCTGCTCTGGAATGGCTCCCCGCTGTTCTAAAGACTTCACATCCCCAATTATTTTCTAATATCCTCTTCGCCTCACGTTCAGCGTTGGCCCCTCTAATATAATAACGATTACTCATCCTAACTTCTTATATAACCAATTAGATAATCTGGCTTCTAATCTTAAAATAAACATTCTAATTGAGTAAATAAATTCATTCATACCAAACAAACCAAGTAACTACGCCAAGAATTATAAACCCAACCGCTACCACTATGCCCACCAGAAAGTCGGTGATTAAAAGAAAAGTAACCATGCTCCAAACCGCTCCTGTAATGACAGCGGCGGCGGTGACTAGGACAAACAAAGCGACAAAGTCTTTCATAATGCCCTCTTATAAATTATACTCCTTTAGACATAATTCCTACAGCTCCACGGCGACCAGCCATGCCAGGAATAAAGAAGATAAGCGTAGTCAACATTACTTTTCCAGTTGTACATACTAGCCCAAGTAAAGCCTACCTTTGTCATACTTACGGCATGCACTGGGTGAATTTGGAAGATACCACGCTCAAGGGCACTACCTGTTGCTTGAGGATTTAAACCTGACTCACAGACTGCAATTCTAACGGCGTATTCAGACTTGAATTTGCTCCTTATATAATCAGCAATAACTTGTTTGTCCACAGGAATGACAACCGCTTGTTTTGTTTGGGGTTTTGACGTAGTAGTGGCGGCTACTTTCTTTGGCGAGGATGCCGTCTTAGATATCTTTAGTTGTTCATACTGTTTTTGTATTTGCTCTAGCTTAACTTTTATCTCTTCTTTCTCGTTCTTTTCTTTATGCCAACTCTCCGCTAATCCTGTTAGAGCAAATAGCAAACCCAGTAGGACTGACAATAGGACCACCCATCTTGCCAGGTTCACCTTAGTACTAATAGACTTGAGCTAATATAAGCTCCAGCAGTGATAAGCCTGTCCCTGCCTACCACTGATGCAAATTATAAGCTGTTTAAGTAAGCAAATAATGACGGAGGCTGGAAGAATGCAGTGAAAATGAGTCGCTTACCTGCCCAATAAGCGTTGTTTGCTCAATGAAAGGAGATGAACTCCCAGCCCCCATGAATAAGGTGCTAATACATTATACTATTCGTCAGCAAATTTATACAGGTCAGTCAGAATATCTACGGCTAAATGTGCCATACAAACATGACATAAAGTAAAAAATTTAGGACATCTTTTACCCCAATCATTAGTGATTTTGTTTCTTAAACTAACACTAGATTTTTTTGTTACCCATATATTTGGTTTCATTCTAAACCCTCCAACAAAGCCTTAGTGGTTTCTAAAAACATTCTTTTAATTACTTCTTCTACCACATTTACAGTTACAGCGTTTCCTAACATTTTATACCTTTGTGTGTCACTAACTCCCTCAGTCCAGCCATCCGGAAAGCCTTGTAATCTTTCACACTCGGTTGGGGTTAAGCGTCTTATCAATCCCATTTTTACCGCTTTCTTATTATGGTATCCTTGCCAACCGTGACCGAATCCGTGTAATGAATCCGAAATCATTGTCCTTTGGCCGTGGTTGTCAATACCTTTCCAGTAGTTTGTGTCAATGGCATTACTCGTAATTTGGTTATCATTCGACTTACCACTTCCTCCGATAGGAAATACTTCTGGTCGACTTGTTCCTCTAAGATGTCCGATAATGAACACTCTTTCCCTATTCTGGGGGACCCCGAAGTCTTTGCTGTTAAGAACCTGCCATTGATACTCATACCCCAAATCGGAGAGAACCCCAAGTATTGTCTGGAAAGTTTTTCCGGAGTCGTGAGAAAGTAAACCTTTGACGTTTTCGAGTAGAAAATATCTGGGTCTTTTGTCCTTGAGAATCCTAGCGATGTCAAAAAATAGAGTCCCTCTGGTGTCGTCAAATCCTCTACGCTTTCCAGCGACACTAAATGCTTGGCAAGGAAATCCCGCACATAAGAGGTCGTGGTCGGGGATTTCGTCTGTTCTAACGGTAGTAATGTCTCTTGTATCGACTTTGGTTTTGAAGTTTTTTTCATATATTTGTGCTGCATATTTATCCCATTCGTTGGTATAAACACAAGTAAATTGTCTATCTGGACTCCTGAAATCGTGTTGCTGTGTTTCTGTTCCACTATAGTCCAATCTCGAAGTTCCTTGAGGCTCACCTGCAATCGCTTTGCTTCGTACTCTTTGCGAACTTTCTTTCCATACTCGTTCCGCTTTCTTTTCAAAAGCCCTTTCAATTCCAAGTCTGAATCCTCCAATTCCAGCGAAAAGGTCGACATATTTCATTCTAATTTTCTTTTAACTTCCTCCCCACGAACGATATGTTGGAGTCCTAGATTTACCGTGTTCCATTCTCGATTTGGAAATTCTTAGTTTCGTTTCTAATGTATGTTGAGTTCCTAATTTCATATTATTTTTTAGGGAAAATTGTCTGTTGTTTTGAATTCCAACTACAATCTTTACATTCCCTTTGATGCAGTGCTTCCCAACCTTTTTCCGTAGTAGGAATTTTACCCAAAACAGGCTTCAATAGTTTTAGTCTTAACTCAACCTCTTTTTTTGGTTTTTCCTTTTTAATATAGTTAATTCTGGCTCTTATAGGTTCAGTTAGATACTCATATAATGTTTCGTGATGTATGTGCCACCAGTAATCGGTTTGGTCGCTACTTATGTTTTTAGCACCCCGCAGGTTAGCACCCCACAGGTCAGCATTCCGCAGGTTAGCACCCCCCAGGTTAGCACCCCGCAGGTCAGCATCCCACAGGTCAGCATTCCGCAGGTCAGCACCCCGCAGGTCAGCATCCCACAGGTCAGCATTCCGCAGGTTAGCACCCCCCAGGTTAGCATTCTTACTGACCGCTTTTTCTAGGGTTTGTTTAATAGTATTATCATTACTTTCGTATTCAAATAATACACTTCCATTTAACCAACTAACTATCTGAATTTTAATTTTCTTCTTCTTTATCATTAGCCTCCCACCAATCATATCTGCCAGTGATTTTGGCTATGGTGATTTTATCTACCTTAAGCCAGTCTTTATTATTTAAGTTGAATCTTGTTTTATTTTTCATATTATATAAAAGCACCTTGCCCTTCGGCTTGTTTGGTATCAGGCTTGTTAACTAATTGATTGTTAAACCCAACATAGTAATAAAACACAGGCATTGGATTGTTCTTAAACAGTTTGACTTCATATTTCTTTTCCCCTAAATTTCTCCACTGAAGAGGATTAAGGTTAAACTCAAGATCAGGGTGTTCAGCGAACCTAACTTCTAATCTCTTACCCCTCTTTATCATTTCCTGAATGATCCGTTCTCTTATGGAGAACTTAAACTTACAGCCTGTGTGCGGCATGGTCTCGGCTATTACAAAGCGGTAATGATCCCCGATTGGAACTAAATCCTGACTGCCTATTCTTAGAATAGAATCGTAGACGGGTTTCATTTAATCGGCCACTCCCCTTTAGTTTTTAGAGAATTTACTATATCGGATATAATATCCTCGGTTAAAGCATACCGAGAGTTGCTAAAAGCATGTTTCGGCAAGGTTAATTTACCTTTCTTAATCATCTTATATATCCAGATACGAGTAGATGGCAAGCCTTCATCGGCTAATCTTTCAGACAAACGTCTAATCCCATAATATTTAGGCATCTTCCTCCTCAATCAGCTCAGCAACTGCGTCTTCGTTTATAAGATTGTCAGTAATTTCGCCTGTTAAATAAAAATGTATCCATTCAAGCATGTGGCCTTCCTGAGCTGCTTGGGTTGGACTCATCGCTTGACTAATAAACTCTTTCCCTACACTCATTCGAGCAATAATCTCATTTTTTGTTTTATCTTTTTGCGCCCACTCTTCTTTGGTCATCTTATCTGGGTCTGGGGCTTTAACTTGGGCTTGTGGCACAGACTCTTTGGTTATGGGTTTATCCCCCCCATAGCACATAGAAAAGCCTGTTTCGCTTTCTGCATCTTTAATCCAATGGTATGGGATGCCTTTGTTTTTAGTTACTTTGTTTAGTTCTTTACCCTCATGTATTGAGCAAATTATCATTTGTCTCCTTTTTAATAACTTTTTCTATATCGAATTTTAATCCTAAAGCTATACCTAAGAAGCAAATATCACATAAGTATATACGTACACCTTTATACGGAAAGTATAAGGAATTATAATGGTGGGATTGGTTTCCGCATCTATCACATGGATTTTCAGCTTTTACCTCCCAATCTAAAAGCGGCACATCTTTTTTATCCCTGAATTTCATTTAACCTCCTTTGATTTTCTTCTGATGTTTTAGAACACCAGCTAATATATTGATTCCAACGTGTATCTTTATGATAAACTTTATTCCACTCACTGCACGGCAGGGGAGTTTTTGCTTTCACGTTTGCCATAATCTTTTTGTTTTCTTCTTCCACATACTCAGCCAGCTTAGGATCATACTCTCCCTTGAACTCTACAAATCTTAAAATGGTTTTACCTTCTCCTAATTCTTTACCTTTATATAATATATTTCGGTGCGAGTCATCAAAGCACTTAGCTAAATATACTATCTTGCCGAAGTTAGCTAAATTCTTAATGTTCTGCTTTTTAAGCAGTCTCATATAACCACCAATCAGTTGTTTTATGTGTTGCTCCTGCGGCTGGCCTTCCTTGACTATTCTGTCTATTGAATAGTCTTTTGTGCTTTTAAACTCATAAGGTACAAGCAGACCATCTTCTTTGACTAGTGCGTCAGCATGTCCAATGGTTAACTCATCTTCTAGTTCAACCTCTTTCATCTCCAATATATCTGCGTCTTTCAACCTCTCCTGCAAGAACCAGTGAACCATATTGCCGAAGTCAAAAATTAACATCTGATCGAAAGTTAAAGGGCGGTCTGGTTCCACATTCCACAGTTTTAATTGCCTATGTAGTACACAGCCTGTATCAGAGGCCGAAAGTTTGTCTCTTTTCCTTTCTGTATAGGTTTTTTTAAAGTATTCATGCAATTTAGTTTCTAAGTAATGAGTTTGTTCCCACATATTTAATCAGGGTATTCAAACCCACTTTCCCAATCTCTTTTGTCTCTTTCCACATATTCTACCTTCATATAACCATTACCAAACCCATCCTCTAAGTGTTTTAAGACTTTCTTGATTCGGCTTTTTCTCGCACTTTCACTACTAAAAATAGTGTCAAGGGCTTTACTTTGTGAATGTAGATAGTTTTTAAGCTGTTGCTCATTCATACTTTATCGCCTCCAATGTACATTATTTCACACATACATACATCTGTCAATAGTTATTTACTTTCACGCTTCCATTTACCTTCCGCCAAACTAAATTAGATTCAGCCGAAGGCAAGTGGAAAACGATCTCTCTCGCTTCTTCTATTTAGCAGTCGGTAAATTAATTTCATTTACCTTTTCAAGCTCTCCTTTTACACTCTCCAATCTTGCAATATCACAGCTGTAACTGTGAGTTAAGCACCAAGTTACATTCCTGGCGTTCAACTGGTACAATCTCACTCCTGCTAGTAATACAATCAAAGCAATTCCAGCTATGATTATATTGTTGACGGACAGTAAACTCTTCATTATTTCACCCCCTCTCTACTTTTCCCAGATAGTTTTATCTGTAATATTTTTAATCTTTTTATCAAAGTGTTTGAACAAAAAGTAATTAACGATAGTCGCTAATATAATGCCAATTAAGATTCCCAATAACATTAAATACATTGACCCCCTTTCTAAAGTGAACTTATGATCTCGCCTACCTTCCACGCAGCTAAAGTAATAATAACTGCCGCAGCCAAAAATATAGTTAGTTTCATATTAAATGCACTTCCCTCCAACATACTCCACACATACTTCAGACACACTTACCTCCAACTGTATTTAATTTTTCTCTAATGAAAGATTTAATTTCTTCTCCCAATTCTCCGTCTTGATCTGGCTTCAAAAAAGTTATAACGGGGTATTGAAAAGTAGAAAACCACGGTTTAATCTCTATAACTCTTTTGACTTCTTTTTGCTCAGTAAACTTTTCATCAAATTCTTGTTCCCAGTTTTTGATTGACTTCCAACATTCTTGCTGACCATCGAAATATGCTTCGTGTTCTTTACATTTAGAGTAAGCACAGATTCCTTTTTTATTTCTCATTTCTTATTCCTTTTGTGTTGTTTGTAACAAGGTAAAATAAAATGTTGGTGACATAATACTTTTCCACACTGACATTTTAGATTACATCGTCTTTTGCAGACTTCACACATCAAACTATCCTTATTCCTTCTGGTTTAATTGTTATAGTTGAAGCAAATCCGTCATATAAACCAAACGTAACAGATTTGGCCTTTGTGCTATTTCTATTTTTGAATAAGTAGTAGATACCTTCTTTTTCTACCAACCATCCACGTTCTTTGCCACTTTTATTAAACCAGTCAATAGATTGTAAATAATCAACTTCCACCCTTTTACCAAGTAAGGGTTTCAGATACTGATTCAATAAAGTAACTTCCACTTTCGCCTCTTCTTGAAAATTAGACACATTCACCCCCAATCACATCGGTGCATAGGTGTTCTATGCCCGATATTTGAGTAAATAGATAGATAATTATAATCAAGACTAATATTGTTAAGACGTTTAGTTTGTTCATAGCTTCCTTTAAAAACTAAATACTGGCTAGAGATTTAATAATAATTGGTGCTGACAATCTTACGAGTATCAGCACCCGTAAGATTTAGCTTGCTAATTGGCTTTGTTGCAACTTGTAGGCATAATCAACACCCGAATAGAAATTGGTGTCGAAGTAGTCAATCATTCCATTACTATCGTTATAGCGGTATTGATTGACAATGGATTTTAGTTGTTGCAAAACCTCTTTTGCTTTTTCGTTGTACCATTCGCCTTCGAAAAAGTGATCTCTTGACCCTTTATTGTATTCTTTGAATTCTGGGGAATAGATTTCAAAATCCACATTGTTGATTCTGACTTCTATTGAACACCCACCTGCAAACTTTTGTGTACTGACACTAATTGTTATTGTTGGAAATTTAGCTTGTGCTTCTTTCTTTACTAGCTTGGCAATTTCAACAACGTCTAAGTTCTCAGTTTTTTGGTATTTACTACCTTCCCAACCTTGTCCACCATAGTTTCTCATATGTTGTCTTTCTACTCTAACCAGTATTTAACTTTTAAAGTGCAGTACTGGGCTGTGAGGCCGAGCTTAGATTGCCCCCATTTAACGTTTTATACTCAAAAGCACCCAGCAATTTTAATAACTTGATACAAGACTAGCGGTTTATAATTATTGGTTGATCCTAAAAGTTCCATCAATTGACTCTTGAAATCTGCCACTTGCTAACAAATCCAGCCAAGCTCTGTAGTAATGCGTTGAAGTGCTACCATAAGAGTTTAATTTTAATCTCTTGGTAATATCACTAAACTTAATCCACTCCTTTGGTTTAACTGCTGTTAATATGCGTGCGTGATAATCTTTTTGCATATTTTAATCTCCGTTTCTGCTAGTCCTGTATAAAGCTATTAAAGTGCGTTATTCTCTAGTCGCTGATCTTAAACGCTTGAAGAGTTGATCTTCAGCTCTTACAAGTCAACCAGACTTGCTTCAGACCAGCGATCAAAGAGTAAAGGTTTTAAGGTTCTTTTAATCTCTCAATACTACAATACAATTGTATACAATAGATAACTAATTGTCAAGTGTTTTTTAACAAAGACTTTTTGCTATAGGATAACAATAGATAACACAATTTAACAAGGTATATAATGTGCCCCAAGCTAATAAAAACGCCGCATAGGCCATTTCAGGGCTTCACAGCTGAAGCTAACCAAAAAATATGTTATAATTTAGGTTAGAATGGTGAAGCAAAAGAAAATAACTAAACCAACCTTGAAACAAACTATTTTTGCAAGGGAATATGTGAGAAGTAAAGGTAATGGAACTAAAAGTGCAATTAAAGCGTATAACCCAAAGAATGATGATGTAGCTGCTCACATAGCAATGGAAAACCTCAGAAAACCTCAAGTAATAAGACAAGTAGAGAAGGAGTTGGAGGCTGTAGGATTGGGAAGTAAGTTTACTGATACTTCTCTACGCAAGCTAATTGAAGCCGCAGAGCAAAACTATGACCAAGCCAATGCCGGACACGCTGTAGCTGCCATTAGATTGATAAATGAGCTAAGGGATAGATTCCCAGCCCAGAAGAGACTGCAAGCTAACCTTAACTTAGATCAAGGCTACCATAACAAGGATATAGATGAGCTTAAAGAAGAGCTTAGATTGATACAAGAGAGTAACCAAGAACTTCTAAAAAGAATTGAGAAGACAAGATAAATTGATACATCGTACAATGCATATTGTGCGACGTGTGGGGCTTATACCCCCCCATACACCCTTTTGTAATTTAATTTATAAGAGGTAAACACCCTCACCAAAATACTCAATATTTTTCAATTATTTGA
>Ga0209521_10002003_pt1 | contig 16651 bp, 13 predicted proteins | sample Rifsed19ft4_FD_184016 | JGI IMG/M metagenome (GOLD analysis project Ga0209521, IMG submission 184016) | Soil microbial communities from Rifle, Colorado, USA - sediment 19ft 4 (version 2) | ecosystem: Environmental > Terrestrial > Deep subsurface > Rock core/Sediment | place: Rifle, Colorado...
CCAAAGTGGACATTATCGTCCTGGGAGGATCTCCACCGGTCACCTACGGTGGGTTCGGTTTCGATAAAGAGATCAGCCGTCAGATCGGGGAGGTAACCTCCATTCCCGGCACCACGAGCCAGACCGGCGCTGTTGAGGCACTGCGCAAGCTGGGGGTTCACAAACTCGTGATCGGGTCCCCCTTCGCAGAGGATCAAAATCTGCTCCTCAAGAAATTTCTGGAAGACTCCGGGTTCAAAGTTGTAGGAATCAAAGGGCTGGCGGTTCCTCTGATTGACATCGGCCGGATGCCTGCCTCCGCTTCCTATCAGCTGGCCAGGGATGCGTTCCGCGAGGCACCCGATGCCGAGGGGATCTACATGCCTTGCGCCCAGATGCCGACTTTCCGAAACATCGCCCCACTGGAGAGAGATCTGGGAGTTCCCGTGGTGACAAGCTTCCAGGCCATGCTCTGGCACGTATTCAGCACCCTGCGGATTCACGAACCGATCCGGGGGTACGGGCGGCTTTTCGACTCACTGTCCCCATAATTTCTGGTACAACGGGAACACAACATCTTGCTTGAGGGAGGGGATTTATGAAAGGAAAGTTGCTCCGAAAGCTGGGAGCAGGCTTGCTGACCTGCTTTGTTTTGTCAGCCACCTTCTTGGCGCAGCGGCTCCCGGTCTTTGCCGAGCCTCTGCCTATCGCCTATACCGCTGTTGCAGTGGTTTTTGCTCCGCTCTGGGTGACTCAGGAGGAAGGGATATTCAAGAAGTACAACCTGGATGTGGATAAACTCCTCTACATTGCAGGAGGGCCTCCCTCCACGCAGGCCCTCATCGCGGGAGATGTCCAGATCGCTTTTACGGCTGCGGGAGCCGTGGTCTCAGCGAATTTGGCCGGTTCGGATGTGGTGCTGATCGGAACTACGATTGACCTCCTCCCCTTCGAGGTGTGGACGGTTCCGACGATCAAGGATCCTTCCCAGCTCAAGGGCACCAAGATGGGGGTCAGCCGCCTCGGGGCCACCTCGGATTTCGTGGGTCGCTATTTGCTCAAGAAATGGGGACTGAACCCGACCAGCGATGTGACCATTTTCCAAACGGGTGGAATGCCCGAGGTATTCGCGGCTCTCAAAGGAGGTTCGATCCAGAGCGGGGTCATGGACACGGGCCCCTTTACCCTGCAGGCCCAGAAAGAGGGACTGGTGCGTCTGGCCGACGTCTCCACCATGGGCCTCCCTTACGTCTTCGGTCCGTTTGCCGCCCGGCAGTCCTTTCTGCGCAGCAAGCCCGATGTGGTGAGCCGCTTCATGAAAGCTTATGTGGAGGGAATTCATCGCTTCAAAACGGATAAGCGCCGGGCTCTGGCGATCAGGCCCGATGATATGCCCGAAAATATGCCCGCGACGGTCTCGAACACAGCCAAAACGGCCCTTCTCCGGCAGGTCGGGAAAAGAAAACCCCTCGGTAAGTCGGCAAGTTACCGAAGTGATTCGCGCCAAAGTCAGGATTGTAAGGGCTGCGCTCTCCCAACTGAGCGCAGGGTTTGCCCCGCTAAGGCAAGCCGAGGGCGGCGAGGCGCTCGGGCGTGGGGACGCCCTGGGCGTCCCAGCCGCGGAGCCGGTAGTACTCGTCGAGCATGAGGTCGAGCTCCCCCGGCGGGCAGTGCATCCCCGCCGACGCCCCCTCGGGGATCGGCTCGTGCATGACCCGCCAGGGCAGGACGTCGTCCTTCCGGCTCACGCCCTCGCGCACGTTGAACAGCCGCTCCTGGTTCACCACCCGCTCGCCGATCCGCTCCAGCTCCTCCACCGAGACGTCCCAGCCGGTGACCGCCGACACCATCCGGGCGTAGGGCTCGCCCAGGAAGAGGCCGAAGCCGCGCTCGGAGGTGAAGCGGCAGACGACCAGGGAGTCGTCGACGGCGGTGAAGTGCTGGCTCCGCACGGCGAACTCGGGCTTCCCTTCGACGCCGCGCCGGTCAAACCCCTGGGCGTACTGGGGTGTCGGGCGCGTGTCGTGGTGGCTCCCGCCGCGCGTGGCGGTGGCGTAGCCGATGGACATGCCCTTGAGCGCCCGCGCCGAATGGGCGGGGAGTTCGAGCCGCTTCACAGCGTACACGGTCTTGAGGGCCTCCGGTCCGAGGGCCTCGGCCAGTCGCCAGGAGCCCTCCGCCAGCCGATCACCGAAGCCCCGGCGGTAGGCGGTCTGCTCGACGAGCGCCAGCATCCCCCGCCAGTCGCCCCAGCCGAAGGGAACGCCGACCTCCTTCGGGTCGAGCCAGCCGCGCTCGAGGGCCTCGGCCACGAAGGCGAGCGTCACGCCGAGGCTGATCGTGTCCATGCCCAGGAGGTCGCAGAGGTCGTTGGCCTTGACGAGCGAAGGCGCGTGGGAGTTCCCGAGCATGGATCCCAGCGCGAAGATCGTCTCGTACTCGGGCATCTTGGCCTTGAGCCCGGCGAACTCGCCTTCCCCGATGGCGTACTGCTTGCCGCAGGCCACGGGGCACTTCAGGCAGGTGGTGTCCTTGTCGTGGTAGTGGGCCTTCATCTCCTCGCCGGAGATGGCCCGCGCCTCCGCGTACACCTCGCTCTTGATGTTGTAGGCGCCGAGCCCGCCGAGGGTGTTGATCGGCTGGACGAGAAACGGCGTGCCGAAGGTGGAGAGGGCCTGGGTGCCCTTCTTGAGCGGCTCGCGCGTCTCGTCCACGAGGGCCTTGAGCTGCGCGGGATCGGCGACCTCCGTCTTTCGTGTCCCTGCCACCACGACGGCCTTGAGGTTCTTCGAGCCCAGGACGGCGCCGATGCCGCCGCGCCCGGAGATCCCCTCGCGGTTCTTCCAGTAGTGCGCCATGGAGGCGAAGCGCACGCGGTGCTCGCCGGCGGGGCCGATGGCCATCACGTCGGCGTCCCCGCCCTCGGCAGCCTGGATGGCCTCCACGGTCTCGCGCGTCGTCTTGCCCCAGAGGGCGCGCGCGGGCTCCAGGCGGGCCCCGGCCTCCGTGACTTTGAGATAGACCGGCTCCCTCGCCCGCCCCGTGATGCAGATGGCGTCGAAGCCGGTGCGCTTCTGCGTGGCGGGGAAGCGGCCGCCGAAGGTCGAGTCGAAGAAGAGCCCGGTCAGGGGCGACTTGGACGCCACGCAGGCCCGGCTGTTCCCCGGCACCGTCGTGTCGGTGATCGGTCCCACGGCGAAGACAACAGAGTTGGCCGGGTCGAACGGATCCACCCCGCGCCCCACGTGACGGTAGAGGAGCCGGGCGGCGAAACCGTTTCCCCCAAGGTAGCCGCGAGCCATGTCCTCGGAGACGGACTCGACGCGCGTCCCTCCGTCGCCGAGATCCACGAAAAGGATCTTCCCCCCGTAGCCCTTCATCGCGCCCTCCTCAGCGGGCCAGGAGCATCCAGAGGCCGATGGCGATGAAGCCGAACCCGGCCAGGATCTTCAGACGCTCCGGCGGCACCCAGGCGCCGAGCTGGGTCCCCACGACGACCGCCAGGAGGCTCGAGATCACCAGGGCCCCGGCGGCGGCGGCGAAGACGCCGACCTTGCTGAGGGCCGGGTTCGTGGCGAAGAACAGGGTGGCCAGCTGGGTCTTGTCGCCCAGCTCCGCCAGAAACACGCTCAGGAACACCACCGCGTAGGTCTTCATGGGAACCCCCTGGCCGCCGCAGCTACTTGATGGCGCCGACGGTGAAACCGGCGATGAAGCGGTCGACGAAGAAGTTGTAGAGGATCGCGATCGGCACGCTGGCGATGAAGGAGCCGGCCATCAGCGAGCCCCAGAAGTACACGTCCCCGTGGACCAGGAAGGTGGGCACCCCGACGCTCACCGTCATCTGCCGGACGGAGGAGATGAAGGTCAGGGCGTAGACGAACTCCTGCATGACCAGCGTGAAAGAGAAGATGACCACCGTGAGGACCCCCGCCACCGAGATCGGGATCACGACCTTGACGAACGCGCCGAAGCGGCTCAGCCCGTCGATCATGGCGGCCTCCTCCAGGTCACGCGGGATGGCCTTGAAGAACCCCATCAGGAGCCACGTGCAGAACGGGATCGTGAACGAGGGGTAGACGAGCACCAGGGACCAGAGGGAGTCCTGGAGGCCCAGGTCGCCGATCACGCGCGACATGGGGATGAAGAGGAGCGTCGGCGGCACGAGATAGGTGAGAAAGATCCCGATCCCGAGCTGCTCCCCCCACCGCCCCGTGAGCCGGGCCAGCGCGTACCCCGCCGGGATCGCGAGGATCAGCGTGATCACCACCACCGCCACCCCGACCAGGGCGGTGTTCACCAGCCACCTCACGTAGAGCGTCTCCTGGAAGAGGACGCGGAGGTTCTCCAGCGTCGGCGCCTCGTTGTAGACGAACGGGTTGTTCCCCCGCTTCAGCAGGTCGCTGGTCCGCTTGAACGTGGTGACGAGCATCCAGTAGAAGGGGAAGGCCGTGAAGAGCGTGAACAGTCCCACCACGCCGAAGTGGCCCACCCGGAGTCCCCAGCGCCGCCCGGTCCCGGCGGCCATCTCAGGTCACCTCGCTCCGCCGGGCGATCCGGAGGAAGACGAAGGCCACGGCCAGGAGCAGCGGGAAGAGGAAGATCGCGATGGCCGCGCCCTCGGCCAGGTCGCCGCCCTGGATGCCGGTGAAGAACGCCAGGCTCGCCAGGACCTGGGTCGTGTCGTAGGGGCCCCCCCGCGTCAGGACGAAGATCACGACCATGTCGGTGAAGGCGAAGACGAGGCCGAAGAGGAGCGCCACCAGGAGGATCGGGCGGATCAGCGGCACCGTGATCTGGAAGTGGTGCCGCCAGAAGCTGGCCCCGTCCACCTGGGCGGCGTCGTGGATGTCCTTGGGGATGGAGGTGAGGCCGGCCAGGATGATCACCGTGGCGAGCGGCAGGAGCCGCCAGACGTGGACCGTGATGACGGATCCCATGGCCAGGTAGGGCTTGCCGAGGTACATGGGCCAGCCGTCCGCGGTGATGAGCCCGAAGGCCTCCAGGGTCCAGTTGATCACGCTGTAGATGGAGTCCAGGATCCAGAGCCAGCCGATCGTGCCGAGCGAGATCGGCGCCACCCACGGCAGGAGGAGCAGGAGCCGCACCACCCACTTCCCGCGGAACTCTTTGAGCAGCGCCAGAGCCAGGATGTTGGCCAGGATGATCACCAGCACCTGGGAGACGATGGCGAAGACGAACGTGTTTTGGAGCGACGTCTGGAACTTCGACGTCGGGATTACGCTGATGAAGTTCTTCAGCCCCACGAAGCCCAGCGTCCGCCTCCCCATGCTGATGTCGCTGACGCTGTAGTAGAGGGCCAGGAGGAACGGCAGCCCGACGATCGCCACGATGTACAGGACGGCGGGGGCGATCATGAGCGGCCCGAGCCACTCCGGCCGGTCCAGGACGAACCCGAACCGGCGGCCCGCGGCCGGCGCGCGGAGGTCTTCCCCGAGGGTCGCCATCGTCCGCCTCAGACCGGCCGCGCCCGGGTCCGGAGGCCGGTCTGACGGTCGAAGAACCGGAGGTCCTTCTCCCGGACCGCGAAGTCCTGGGTCTTCCCGGGCTGGACCAGGGTGGACACCGTGGAGGCGAGCTTCGAGATGACCTTCGTGCCGGGGAACTTCCCCTCGAGCGCGCCGTAAAGCAGACGGTCGGCGCCGAGGTACTCGATGCGGCTGATGTGGAACTTGAGGGCCAGGAGACCATCGCGGCTCTCGTGGGCCTCCTTCGGCAGGAAGTGCTCAGGGCGGAACCCCACGAGGCAGTCGGGGATCTCCAGCAGGTTCATCGGGGGGGAGCCGAGGAAGCCGGCCACGAACGTGTCGGCCGGCTCGTCGTAGACCTCCTGCGGCGTCCCGATCTGCCGCACCTTGCCACCCTGCATCACCGCGATCCGGTCGCCGAGCCCCATCGCCTCCACCTGGTCGTGGGTGACGTAGATTGTGGTGGTCCCGATCCGGCGCTGGAACTGCTGGAGCTCGTCGCGCGCCGAGGTGCGGAGCTTGGCGTCGAGGTTCGACAGCGGCTCGTCGAGGAGGAAGACGGCCGGCTCGCGCACCACGGCCCGGGCCAGGGCGACGCGCTGGCGCTCGCCGCCCGACAACTCCCGGGGCTTCCGATGCAGAAGCTTCTCGATCCCGAAGAGTCCCGCGGCCCACTCCACCTTGTGGGGGATCTCGGCCCTCGGCACACCCTGGGCTCGGAGGGGGAATGCGATGTTGTCGAACACCCGCATGTGTGGGTAGAGGGCGTAGCTCTGGAAGACCATCGCGATCTTCCGGGCCCGGGGCGGCAAGTCGTTGACCACCTGGCCGCCGATCAGGATCTCGCCCCCCGTCGGATCCTCGAGCCCGGCGACCATCCGGAGGAGCGTGGTCTTGCCGCACCCCGACGGGCCGAGCAAGACGAGAAATTCGCCCTCCTTGGTCGTGAGGTTGACACCGTCCACAGCGTGAACGTCGCCGAAGTGCTTCCGCACATCTCTGGTTTCGACTATGGCCATCGTCGGTCCAACATAGCAGGAGGCTCCGTCATCGGGAGCCTCCTGCCGTCGAACGCGCCGCTACGCGGAGCGGCTTACACCAAGCCTTTCTCCTTCCACTTGCCGAAGATGCGCCGGCAGGCGGCGTCCGCCTCGTCCAGCGCCGCTTCGGGCGTGGCCTTGCCGGCGGCCACCTTGGCGAACATGACGTTCAGGACCCAGGTGCCGTAGATCTCGTCGATGGCCGCGGTGGCGTAGCCGGGGTAGCCCACGTTGGTCGCCCACTTGAGGACGTCGTCGAGCACCTTGTACTTGTCGGGCGGGTGGGCCTTGGGGTCGTTGGCGATGAGCTTCTGCAGGTCCGGCACGGTCTTCTCGAAGCACGGGAAGTCGTAGAACTCGCCAGCCACGAAGGCCTGGCGGAAGTTCGTCACGTAGTCCACGAGGAACTTCTTGGCGCCGTCGATGTTCTCGGCGAACTTCCAGATCACGTAGCACTGCATCACGTGCTCCAGCCCGATCGCCCGCACCGGCCCACGCAGCGCCTTCGCGAGCTGGATCTCCTTCGACATGGCCGGGTCGTCCTGTTTCTCGGCCGTCCGCGTCGTGGAGATGGCGTTCAGGACCAGGGAGACCTTGCCGGAGACGACGGCCCGGTTGTTGGAGGAGGCATCCCACGTGAACACCTCGTCCGTCATGGTCTCCTGGAAGAGCGCCTTGACGAACTTGATCGCGTCCAGGGTCTGCTTCGACTTCAGCACCAGGTTGCCGGCCTCGTCCTGCTCGTGGGAGCCCCACGAGTACATGATCGTCCGCATGGCCATCGCGGTGTCGATCTCGTTGGCGAGGCCGATCCCGACCGGGTTGCCCCGCTTCTTCTTGATCTCGGCGCCCTTGACCCGGACCTCGTCCCAGGTCCTGGGCCCGTTGGGCAGGCCGACCTCCGTGAACAGGTCCTTCCGGTAGTTCACCGGGTCCGGCGTGAACGACGGCGACAAGGCGTAGAACTTCTTCGTCTTCGGATTGTAGGTGCTCTTGATCGCCAGGTCGATGGGCTTGCCGACCTTCTTCTCGATCTCGGCGTAGACGTCCTTCATGTCCACCGTCTGCTCCTCGAAGGAGGGCGGCGGCCAGTTGAACAGGAACAGGTCGTGCCCCTTCTGGGCCGACACCTCGGCGGCGGCGCGGGCGTTGACGCCGGCGATGCCGATGTTGTCCACGGTCACCTCGGTGTCGTTCTTCTGGCCCCACTCCACGACGTATTTCTTGTTGAACCACTCGTCGTACGCCGGGACGAAGTGGACCCAGTTGAGGATGCGGAGCGTCTTCTTCGCCGCGTGGGACCGGCCCGGGATGATGATGTTGGCCCCGAGCCCGGTCGCCAGAGCCCCCGCTCCAGTGGCTTTGATGAACTCGCGCCGGTTGACGGTTTCCCCAGCCATCTGCGTCTCCTCCTTTGAGGACCTGCCCCTCACTCTAGGGCGTCCCCGGTTGAACCCCCACAAGCAGTGGGCGGAACGAACGGCAAGAGCCGGAACGCCAGGTATGTAATCACACGCCGAAGGAGGGTGTCAAGGCCACCCGCGGCCGCGAGGCCGGGCCGCTCAGGGGCTCTGGCCGAGCTGCTGCAGCGCCTGCTTCGCTTGCTGGGCGAGCTCGGGGGCGAGCTCCGGCTGGGCAAGCAGCTTGCGTAACACGATGACGGCCGACTCGGTCTGCTTGAGGGCGGCGAAGCTCTGGCCGGCGCCGAGGAGGGCGCGGCGACCCCAGGCCGAGGCCGGCGCCAGGTAGGCGGCGGTCAGGTAGGCCTCGACGGCGTCCTCCTGCGCCCCGCGGGCGCGGAACCCTTCGCCGAGCGTGAACGCGGCCTCGACGGCGACGGCCTCATCGGGGCCGGCAAGGGCGCGTTCGAGGGCCTGGCGCCCCTCGTCCCACCGCCCCGCCTCCAGGAGGAGTCGCCCCTGCGCCATCCGGACGGTCGGGATCCCCTCGCTCCGCGGGTAGTCGGTGACCAGCCGGGTGTACGCCTCCAGCGCCCCAGCGCGATCCGCCGTCGCCTCCCGCGCCTGCGCGAGGAGGAGAAGCGCCCGCGGCAGTTGCGGGTCTCCCGACCCCGAAACGACGAACGCCTCTAGCCTTCCGCGGGCCTCGGCGGCGGTGCCGCTCCGGAGCAGCGCCTCGGCGAGCCCGAGGCGGACATCCTCGGCGAGCGGGCTCTTGGGATAGCGATCCTCGAGCAGCTGGAACGCCTCGCGGGCCAGCGCCCACTGCCCGCCCGCGGAGGCCCCGGTCCCCAGGCGAAAGAGCGCGTCGTCGGCCGCGTCGCTCCCCGGGTAGTCGTTGGGGAGGCGCAGGGTCAGCGCCCGCGCCTCGCTCCATTTCCCGTCCTCCAGGGCGAGGGCCGCCAGCACGTAGAGGAGCGGCGGCATGAGCGAGGGGGACGGTGGCGACTGGAGCAGCGACGCCGCGGCCTTCCGGAATTCGTCGCGCTTTCCCTCGTTGAAGGCCAGGGCGACCAGCCCGTACTCGGCGGCGCGGCTGAGGGAAGCGGTCCCGGCGTCGCGCGCCTCGGTGAGCTCGCGCGCGGCCGCGTCCCACCGGCGGCGGGCGAGGGCGGCACTCCCCACGGCGAGATGAGCCAGGGCGCCTTCGCCCTGCTGGAGCGCCTCCTTGAACTCCCGCTCCGCCTCTTCCACGCTGCCGAGGGCGAGGAGCGCGACCCCGAGCGCCAGCCGGGTGCGCCCGAGAAAGGGCGAGAGCGGCGACTGCTTCACAAGGGCGGTCAGCTCCTCGCGCGCTTCGCGGATCCGATCGGACCGGAGATTGAGGATCGCGCGGTTCAGGCGGGCGACGTCCGCCTGAGCGTAGGCGGGATACCGGGCGAGCAGCTGGTCCAGCAGATCCTTCGCGCCGGAATCTCCCGCTTCACCGGCCAGCTCGGCAGCCAGGAGCAGCGCCTCCGGCGCGCGCGGGTCGGCTGGGAAGAAACGGGCGAAGGCCACCCAGCGCTCGCGGGCGGCCGCGCCGTTGCCGCGCCTCAGCTCCGCCCATCCGAGCGAGAGGGCGGCCGCGCCGGCCTGGGGGTGACCGGGGAATTCCGACAGGAAGCGCCTGAAGCCGGCTGCGCACGCATCCCAATCACGCGCCCGGTACGCGGCCTCGGCGTGCAGGAGCAGCGCCAGCGCCCGCACGTCGTAGGGAAGCGGTTGCTTGAGGATCTCGGCGCTCTCCCCCGCGGCCCGGGAGAATTCCCGCGCCTCCACGTCCATCTGGGCCAGGCGGAGCGCCGCGGTCCAACCGAGAGGCGTCCCTCGCTGAGTGTCTCTGACGAGCTCGAACTGCCCTCGCGCCTCGCTGCCCTGGCCTTCGCGGCGATAGGCCTCGCCGTTCAGCAGGAGCGCGTACGCGCGATCCTGCGGGGCGAGGTCCAGGGCCAGGATCTCCTGGGCCGCGGCGTGGGCGGGCTCGAAGGCATTGTGCTCCACGGCCCAGCGCCCGAGGATGAGGAGCCCGGGAAGCACGAGCGGGTGGCCCGGCCCCGCGGCCTGGAGCTGGCGAATCTCCTCGCGGGCTCCCGGCCAGTCGCCGAGCGCCAGGAGCGCCCGGGCAAGGCCGACGCGGGCCCAGGCCCATTCGGTGGTCCGCGGATAGGCCGACTGCAGCCAGCGAAACGCCTTCGCCGCCTCGAGCGCGTCCCCCGCGGCCAGAGTCCACCAGCCGAGCCGGAGGATCCCCGTCTCGATGAGCGGATGCGGCCCCGCCCCGGTGAAGCGCTGGAGATTTTCCACGGCCCCCTTGTACGCGCCCACCCGGCCCAGCGTGTCGCCGAGCCAGAAGGCCGCCTCGATCGCCAGCGGGCGCGGAATCGAGAGCTTGAGGAGCCCCTGCCAGGCCTCGCGCCCTTCCTCGAAGCGGCCCAGCCCGTAGAGCGCGACGGCACGCCCATGCGTCACGAACGGCGCGAGGCCCGGAACGGGAGCCCCACGCCGGAGCTGGTCGAAGCGCCCCAGCGCCCGGGCGGGGTCGTTGAGCCTGAGGGCCACCCACCCGAGCGCGTAGGTCGCGTAGGCGGTGAGCTCGTCGGCCGCTCCTTCCTGGGCGACCAGGAGGAGGTTCCGCTCGGCGGGCTCGTAACGGCCGAGGCGCAGGAGCGTCTCTGCGAGCCAGTACCGCGCTTCCCGGATCACGGCCCTGTCGCCACCGCCGCGCACGGCTCCTTCCAGGGCGGCCCGCGCCTCCTCCAGCTCGTCGCGCTGGAAGCGCGCCCGTCCGCACTCGAGAAGCTCCGAGGCCACGCCGAAGACCGTGCCGAGCGGATTGCACGCGAGGAGCCGCGGCGGCGACAGCGGAGCCACCGGCTTCCCCGAAGGATCCGCAGCCAGCGGCGGCGCCGGCAGCACCGGCAGCGCGCGGGGCGGGTCGGGCACCGAGACCTCGGGGAGCGGCACCGGCGGCTTGTCGAGCGGGGGCGCCGCGAGAGGAATGAGCGGGGCGAGATCCGGCGGCGGCAGCTCCAGCGGAAGCGGGGTCGCGGCGCCGGCCAGAGCCGGCCAGAGCCAGATCGCCGTCAAGAGCCACGCGACCCTGCGCTTCATGACTTGGGCTTCTCCGCCTTCGGCTGGGCAGGCGGCTTGGACTTCGCGCGCACCGCCGCCAGCCGGTCCTTGGCCCACTGCTTCAGCGCTTTATCGGGGCTGTCGGCGGCGACCTGGGCGTAGAGCCGGGCCGCCTCCTGAACCTGCCCCAATTCTTCATGCGCGAGCCCGCTCCCGGCCAGGGCGCGATACCTGAGCGCGGCGTCAATGCCCTCGGTCGCAGCGGCAGCCTGGAACGCCTTGAGCGCGGGCTGGAAACGCCGCTGCTTGAGCTCGCTCTCACCCACGACCAGGAGCGCCTCGAGCCGCACCGCCTCGTCGTCGCTCTCGCTGGCGGGCTTGGCCAGCGCCGCCGCGTCCTTGAACTGGCTCCGCTTGAACGCCGCCTGGGCCAGCTCCAGCGAGGCACGCGTCGCGAGGGCGTGCTTCGGGAACTCCGTCCGCAGCCGGCGCCACGCCGCCTCGGCGTCCTTCTGGCGTCCCAGCTGCTGGGCGATCAGCCCCGCGTCGTAGAGCCCCTCGGCGGTGGGCGGCGCCTGGGCGATCAGGGACTGGTACTCCTGACCCAGCTCGGATTTCTTGCCCCCTTTGAGGAGGGCGTCGGCGATGGCCCGGCGGGCGGCCACGGTGAGCTCGTGGCGCGGATGAGCGGCGACGAAGTCCCTCAGGTCCTGGAGCCCCTCCGAGGATTTCCCGGCAGCCAGCCGGCTCCACCCCAGCAGGTACTGGGCGTCCGGCGCCAGGGCGTGATTCGGGTAGCGGCGCGCGAAGGGCGCGAGGAGGGCGATCGCATCGGCGGGCTTCTTCAGCTCCACGAGGGTGCGCGCCAGATAGAACGTGGCTGACGGCGCCTGGGGGGAGTCCGGCCAGGCCGCGAGGAACTGGTGGAAGGAGCCCGCCGCCGCCTCGGGGCGCTTCAGCTCCAGGTCGGCCCAGGCGAGCCCGTACATCGCATCCGGAGCCACGGGGGCGGCGGCATTGGCCGCGAGGAGCGCATCGTACACCGCGCGCGCCTCGGCGTAGCGCTTCAGCCGGAAGAGCGTCTCCGCTTCCCAGAAGCGCGCCTCCTCGGGGCGCCCCGGGGGCGGCGTCAGGCGCTGGGCTTTCCTGAAGTTCTCCAGAGCGGCCTGGAACTCGCGGAGGCCGAACTGGCTCTTGCCGAGGAGCAGCGTGGCCTCGCCCACCCGGGCTTCGGTCGGATAGCTCTTGACGAAGCGCTCGAGAGCCCGGCGGGAGACGGCGTAGAGACGGTCGGCGAAGGCGTGCTCGCCGACCAGCCAGAGCCGGTCGGCCTCAGCGATCGCCCATACTGGCGGCGGGCCCCCACTATAGATGAGGGAGGCCACCCCCAGGGCCATGACCCCCGTCGCGAGCCGGCGTGCCAGCATCCTTCCCCAGCCTATCACAGACGCGCCCCACCCGACCCGGACCGCTGCCCGTATAACCTCCTGAGAGATCCAAGCTTTCTTCCTTGACAGGCCACGAGGTAGCGTACTAACGTACTAGTACACTATACGGAAGGAGAGGATCAGTCATGAACCTGTACGAATTGGAGTGGTTGGCGAGATATCGGCTGGATCAAGCCCGGCAGTATGCCGCCCGGCACGCCATGATCCGCTTGGCCCTGGCCGACCGCCCCACCCTGAAGCTCCGGCTCGGCGCCCTTTTCATCCGCGTCGGCACCTGGCTCCAGGCCCGGGCGGCCGAACCCGACGTAGAGGCCAAGTGTGCCGCCGCGTGAGGGCCTGCGGCTCGTACCGCCCTCCGGCCTCAGGGTGAACCGGGAGAGCTCGGTCCCGGTGCACGTCCAGCTCAAGACCCAGATCCGCCACCTCATCATGACCGGTGCCCTCAAGCCGGGAAGCCAGGTGCCGACGGTCCGCCAGCTGGCCGGGTTCCTCCGGATCAACCCGAACACGGCCGCCAAGGCGCTGGCCGAGCTCCAGCAGGAGGGCTATCTGGAGAGCCGGCCGGGGCGCGGGACGTTCGTCGCCGACCGCCCCCCGACGGGAGAAGGAAAGATGGCCCGGGGGCTCGATCGCCTCGTGGACGAAACGCTCGAGCGGGCCCGGCGCCTCGGCTACTCCGCGGAGGAATTCCTGGCCACCGCGGCGACCCGGGCCCCGGTCGCCGGAGCCAGGAAAGCGAAGCGGACCCGGGCACTCGTCATCGAGTGCAACTGGCCTGAGGTCTCGCGCTTCCGCGAGGAACTGGAAGCGGAGCTGCCGCTTGCGGTGGACCGCATGCTGGTGGAGGACCTGACCGAGCGAGCGCGGCGCGATCCCTCCTTCGTCCGCGAGATGGTGGGGTATGGCGTCGTCATCACGACGTTCTTCCACATCCACGAGGTCAAGGCGGCCCTGGCGGGCGAATCGGTCCCCGTGGTGGCGCTCCTGACGGAGGCGAACATCTCCACCCTGCTCCGCCTCAGCGAGCTTCCTGAAGGGACCACGGTGGGCCTGGTCTGCGGGACGCCGAAGGGGACCCAGAACCTGCTCCGCTCGGTCCAGTCGGCAGGCCTCACCCATCTGAAGACGGTCCTGGCCAGCGCCGACGATCCCTGGAGCGTCGAGCGGATGCTCGAGGCCACCTCCGTTGTGGTCTGCTCGGAGCAGGCGGCCGAGAAGCTGCGCGGGACCCTGCCGCCGACCGTGGAGGTCATCATGTCGAACCGGACCATCGACCGCGCGGGAATCGATCTCCTGCGGGATGTGCTCGCGCGGCTCGACGAGCCGCCGCGGGCGGCTGCGAGGTAACGCCATGACGCCGATCTCCTCCGGGCCCTCCTCGCCGAGCTGAGTGTTGCCTGAGCCGCTATAATAGCGGCGTGGATCTCTTCGAGTCTCCCGAGTCCGCTCCCGCGCCGGCGCCGCTCGCCGACCGCATACGCCCGCGGAGCCTAGAGGAATTTCTCGGCCAGGGACACCTCTTGGGCCCGGGAAAGATCCTCCGGAAGGCCATCGAAGCGGGAGAGCTCCACTCCATGATCCTCTGGGGGCCGCCGGGGTCGGGAAAGACCACGCTGGCGCTGCTCCTGGCGCGGGTCAGCGGCGCCCACTTCGTCACCTTCTCCGCCGTCCTCTCCGGCGTGAAGGAGATCCGCCAGGTCATCGCCGAGGCCGAGGCCGTGCGCGCGCGCACGGGCACGCGGACGATCCTCTTCGTGGACGAGATCCACCGCTTCAACAAGGCCCAGCAGGATGCCTTCCTCCCCCACGTGGAGAAGGGGACGATCACGCTGATCGGAGCGACGACCGAGAACCCCTCCTTCGAGGTGATCTCACCGCTCCTCTCCCGCTGCCGCGTGTATGTGTTGGAACCACTCGGGGAGGACGATCTGCTCACGCTCCTCGGCCGAGCGCTCACCAATGCCGAGAGCGGTCTGGGCGCCTTCAAGGCCGAGGTCGGCGGGGACGCGCTCCGTTCGATCGCCCGATCGGCGAACGGGGACGCCCGGAGCGCGCTGAACATCCTGGAACTGGCCGTGATGCTGACCCCCGCGGGGCCCGACGGCGTCCGCCACGTGATCGAGGGCGCGATACGCGAAGCCTCGCAGCGGAAGGCGCTCCTCTACGACAAGGCGGGGGAGGAGCACTACAGCCTGATCTCGGCTCTCCACAAGTCGCTCCGCGACTCGGACCCCGACGCCTCGCTCTACTGGCTGGCGCGGATGCTCGAGTCCGGCGAGGACCCGCTCTACGTCGCGCGGCGGCTGGTCCGCTTCGCCTCCGAGGACGTGGGCAACGCCGATCCGCTGGCCCTCCAGCTGACGCTGGCCGCCAAGGACGCCTACCACTTCCTCGGCTCTCCCGAGGGCGAGCTGGCGCTGGCCCAGGCCACGCTCTACCTGGCCTGCGCCCCCAAGTCCAACGCGGTGTACGTCGCCTTCGGCGAAGCCCAGCAGGACGTCCACGACAAGCCCACCGAGCCCGTGCCTCTCCACCTCCGCAACGCGCCCACGGGCCTGATGGCCCATCTCGGCTACGGCAAGGGCTACCAGTATGCCCACGACGCGCCCGAGGCCCTGGTGGACCAGGAGCACCTCCCCGACGCGCTCAAGGGGCGGATCTACTACCGGCCCACGGACCGCGGCCTCGAGGCGGAGATCGCCCAGCGCCTCGCACGCTGGCGGAACTGGCGTCAAGCCCACCGGGGCGCCCGGTGACGCCGGCCCCGGCGGACCTCCGCTGGCTCGGCGCCCTCTGCCTCGCCGAGCTGGGCACGATGCTCGTCTGGAGCAACTTCGCCGCCGTCCTCCCGCTCCTCCAGACCGAGTGGCGCCTCTCCAACACCGAGGCGGGGGTGATCTTCGCCGCCTATCAGGTGGGCTACATCCTGGCCGTCGCCATCCTCTCCACGCTGACCGATTGGGTCGAGCCCCGGCGGATCTACCTGGCCGGCGCGCTCTGGGCCGGCCTCAGCGGACTGGCATTCCCGCTCTGGGCCCAGGGCGGAGCCTCGGCGCTCCTCCTGCGCACCCTCGCCGGAATCGGCCTGGCCGGCACGTACATGCCCGGCATGCGCCTCGTGGCCGAGCGCTTCGACGCCTCACGCCGGGGCTTCGCCATGGGCTGCTACATCGCCACCTTCACCCTGGGAACGTCGGTCTCGCTCCTCCTGACCTCCTGGGCCAACGCGCGCTGGGGGTGGCGCGCCGCCTTCGCCCTCACGGCCGTCGGCCCATTCCTGGCCACCGCCGTCGCGTCGGTGACCCTCAAGCCGGGTGGCGTCTCCCGCGTCGCCAGGCCCGAGCGTGGGGTGGGACTCGCTCCAGTCCTGAGGAACGGATCGGCGCTTCGCCTCATCGTGGCCTACGGCGCCCACACGTGGGAGCTGATGGGGATGCGGGGATGGATCGTGCCGTTCTTCGCGGCGAGCCTCACCGCGAGCGGGGCCAGCCTCGCGCTGGCCACGCAGAAGGCCGGATTGGCCGGGTCGGCGGTGCTGGCGATCGGCGCGGTCTCGCACCCCATCGCGGGGCTGTTCTCCGACCGCTGGGGGCGAGCCCGCCTCATCAGTGTCATCATGCTGGTGTCGGGAGCCTGCTCCCTTACTCTGGGCTGGGCGCTTCAGTGGCCGTTCGGCGCCTTGGTCACCCTGGCCCTTTTCTACGGGATCATGGTGACGGCCGACTCGGCGATTCTTTCCACGAGCATCACCGAGAGCGCCGAGCCGGCATACCTCGGGCGGACGATGGCGCTCCAGTCCACCGTGGGGTTTTCCTCCGGGGCCCTCGCCCCCGCCGTCTTCGGAGCGGTGCTCGACTTGGCGGCCAAGCTGGGCCGACCGGCGGCGGAGACCTGGGGGTGGGCCTTCACGCTCCTCGCCGCCGGCGTCCTGGTCGGCCCGCTGGTGGTCGGCTTCAAAGAACGGGGGAGTGTGGTACACAGATAGATATGGGTTGCCTCGTCGCCATTGTTCAGTCCGCATCCCGAAGGATCACGGTGGTTCGAGCGCGGGCTTTGCCACGACCCGCGCCACTTGAAGTGGCGCGGGTGCCCGTAGAGGTGGCTCGCCTTCGCTCGCGCTTGCGTCAAGGGGGAAGGGGGGCGGAGCCCCCCTCCGAGGAATTAGCGGCTGACCTGGGCGA
>Ga0209521_10002004_pt1 | contig 16635 bp, 10 predicted proteins | sample Rifsed19ft4_FD_184016 | JGI IMG/M metagenome (GOLD analysis project Ga0209521, IMG submission 184016) | Soil microbial communities from Rifle, Colorado, USA - sediment 19ft 4 (version 2) | ecosystem: Environmental > Terrestrial > Deep subsurface > Rock core/Sediment | place: Rifle, Colorado...
GCGTCGGCTGTGTGACCTTCGCTGACGGGAGCCCAATCTGTTCCTCGACTCGGGCCATTCGCCGGAGGATTTCCTGCTGGACGAGCTCCGTCTGGTACGCACGGCGCGCCCACTCTTCGAGCCACCGACGGAACTCAGGGGTCACCGCGGCCGTCTTGAGGGGTCCCGGGAGGACAGCGCCGAGGATGATGAGAACGATGCCCGCTATGATGAGGAACGGGCCGAAGAAGTAAAAGAAGTAAAGCCCGAGGCCTGCGAAACCCGAGAGCCCGAGCACCACGAACAGGATTCCCCCGAGGAGAAGACCAATTCGCATCCCGCGCCCAGGACACAAACGCGTCTCGACCTAAAGAAGGAATCTCCTGGGGAGAGAGCGTATCGGAGGTGAATTCCCCACAATCACTACCGCTCACCTCCGTAGTGCTACGGCCCCAAGGAGCGAAAGACCTAATCGGGTCAATCGCTTCGCCTCCTGGGGCTGACCAACTTGGCGGAGATTCTAAAAGGCGTGCACGCGCCCGACACGTACTCGAACACGTTCTTCCTCGCAGACCAGAGGCTGATCCTCGTGGATACGGGGACCGCCGACGCGGGACCTGCGATCCTGGACTACCTCAGGAAAATCCGGATGAAACCCTCCGACATCGGCACGATCTTCATTACTCACAGCCATCCGGACCATGTTGGCGGGCTCGCGGCAATCAAGCGGGAGACACGCGCCAAGGTCGCGGCCCATCGAATCGAGGCGGACTTTATCTCGAAAAAGAAGACGTATGCGGGCCCGCCCGGCGCGGCCGTGCAGCGCCATCCCGGGACCCCCGTGGACGTCCTCCTCGAAGACGGGAGTGTCCAGGACGGCCTGCGGGTGATCTTCACCCCGGGCCACACGACGGGGAGCATCTCCCTGCTCGACGAGGCCCGGTCCCTCCTCATCGCGGGGGACGCGATCAATAACGAGGGGAGCCTCCGACCGATGGACGACCGATACAACGTTGACCCGAAGCAACACCGCGAATCGATTAAGAAGCTCGGGGCGTTCGCGTTCGAGAACCTTGTGATGGGGCACGGGACGCCCATCCTCGGGGGCGCCTCGAAACGGGTGAGGGACCTCGCGGCCCGGCTCTGAACGTCCCCATCACGGCGTCAGGCGTCGACCGGAGAGTCTCGTCTTGGTCGCCTCCTCCTGTCGAGAGAGCACATAGACGCCGCCGAGGACGACGACAACAAGGATCGACAAGAGCACCGCCCACACGAGCTTCCCAAGCGTATCGCCCGTACCGGTGAAGATCGAACCGTAAAAGCTGCCCGCGCCAAGCAGGAAGAGTCCGCCCGCGAGCTTCTGGATGGATTTCGCCTCGGTTCCGGCATAGACGAGATATGCGACGAACGCGAACGCCGTCGCGACGAACCCTGTCCACCACAATCGCTGGTCGGTCGTCATGGGCGCGAGGAACAAGATGTAGGCGAAGATCCCCGCCGCCATGACGCCAAGGATCACGATGATGCCGGTTGCCGCGAGGGTAGAGAGCTTCACCACTGGCGGCATCGGTGCGGGGGGCGTCGGTGGCGACTCAACCACGGGCTCACCCGGATGTGAGCGGCTTCCCACAGTTGCCGCAGAACTTCAGGTTGCCGGGGTTCGGCGTGTTGCACGAGGCGCAGACGACCTCTTGCGTCGTCCCACAGTTCCCGCAGAACTTCTGGCCCGCGGGGACCGGCTGACTGCACTTCACGCAAGGCTTGCCCGCCGGCGTGGTCATGTCCGCGCCGCAGTTCCCGCAGAACTTCATCGTGGCGGGCTGCTGGGAGTTGCACTTCGGGCACGTCTTGACCTGCTGCGGGGCTTGCATCTGGCCCATCTGGCTCGCCATCGAGTAGCCCATGCCGATGCCCGCTCCGAGCCCGAGGCCTGCGCCCGCGCCGCCCTGCGGGTTCGCGGCCGCCGTCTTCAGGGCGTCCGCCATCGCGAACTGCTGGGCGCCGGCCGCCGACGAGCGGCTCAGGATCCGACCTGCGGACGCGGTCGCGACCGCCTCCTTCACCTTCTCGGGGAGTGGGATGTTCAGCCCGCTGACCTTGATGATCTCGACCCCGAGGTTCTCGAAGTGGGGCTTCGTCTCCATCAGGACCCGCTGCTCGATCTCGTTCAGGTTCGTCGCGAGCTGCGTGACCTTCAGTCCACCGGACTTCATCTTCCCCAGCGTCACATAGAGCTGCTTCACCATCTCGTCGCGAATCCGGTCCTCGACTTCTGCGGAGGTCGCGGCACCGAATGTGCCGACGAACTGATTGATGAACGCTTCCGGCGACCCGATGCGATACCGGAACTCACCGAAGGTACGGAGCTCGATGAGGTCGAAGTCCGGGTCCTCGAAGACGTACGGGTCCTTCGAGCCGAACTTCCCGTCGAAGATTCGCTTCTGGAGGTAGAAGACCTCCGCCTGCTGGACAATCCCGGTGAAGACCCGCTGGAGCCAACCGAGAATCGCTACGTTCTGGGATGTGAGCGCGTACCGGTCCGGTCGGTCGAGGTAGGCAAGGGCCTTCCCGTCACGGTAGAACACCGCGATCTCGTCCTCCCGGACGACGATGTTGTCGTTCATCCGGATGTTTCGCGGGACCTTCCACATGATGTTGCCCCGCTTGAACTGGTCGTCCCAGGCAACCGTCATCGAGGTCGTCACGCCCTCTCCACGGCCTGCGGTCTGGTCTGTGCGTCGAGCGCCGCCGAACAGGAACACTGGGAAGATCATCGCTTCGCCCCCGTGCCGGTGATAGCCTCAATCCGCCGCTTGAATGCATCGTCGAAGGCCCGCAGGTCCGCACGAAGCTGCTGGACGCCCTTATCGAATGCCGCCTTGTCCGCTGCTTCGGCGGCCGCGCGCAGCGCCGGAACGTTCCCCGCAGCGCGGTCGAGGCCCTCGATCATCGCGTAATCGTACTCGTACAGCCGGTCGAGCGCGTCCTCTTCGATCCGGATTGCGGGACTGAAGCCCGAGTAGCCCTGCTCCGCATGGCGCACCCGCGCTTCGATCCCCTGAAGGTCGAACATTGCATTTCCGAGCGCGGAGAGACTGATCTTCGGCGACTGCGCGGCGGTTTCCCGCACGCCCTCCAAGTCCGTGCGGAGCAATCGGATCGACTCGTGGATGCGAATTCGCAGGATGTTGTCCGCCTGTCGGATGTCCTCGCGACGCCGGTACCCGGCGTATCCCGGGATTCGAAGCTGAATCTTTTTCAGAAGGCCGCGGTCGGTCTCAACGCGTTCGCGAATGTCGGGGATGTCATTCCCTCCCTGTGTCTTCGAGCCTATTTGGGTGTACGCGGGAGTACTTTAAGATATCTTTGGAAGTCCCAATGCCCGTCAACATCGCCATCACCAAAGCGAGACCGTCGGCCGCTCGCCGTCGATCACACGGCTCACGTTCCCGTCGACGAGGATGAACATCTCCTTCCCCTTGTGGCGATAGCGGACGAACCACACCGGAGCGTGGAGGAGTTCTCCCGGGGACACCTGGAAGTACGGAACGAACGACTCGAGAACGTCGACGCGCTTCTTCGCCTCCTTCTCCGCGTACTTGTGGCCAAGGCTCTGCGCGAACTGCATCGCCTCCTGCTCCGTCACATCTCCGTTCAAGACCTCGATTCCTCCCGTCTTCCGCTTTTCAAACGCGACCTTGTTCTGAATCGAGAACTGGTAGCCGTCGTCGGGCTGGTACTTCGTGTACCCGCGGACCGCCACGACGGGGATGTTGTAGAACACCTGGATGCGGTCCCGCACGCGTACGACCTGCGGCTGCACGTGCTGCCGTTGGTTCCGCTGGCCCGCGCCAATCGCAATCTGGAGGCCGATTTTCGCGATCGTCGATGCGACCTCGCCTCCGCCCTGCGGCCTCGTGTTGATCGCGCCTGCCCCTTTCTGTCCCGTGAAGTCGGCGGTCACGCTCGTCGGGATGATCCAGTATGGCACGTACTTCAAAGTCGATTCGGCGAGCTCGGACTTTTCCGCGACCTTCCGGCGAAAGACGCCCTGGTCGAGCCACTTGCCGCCGGCTTGGAGGGCTTGGTCCTGAGCCATGATGTTCTCCAGCATGAAGTGCTTCTGGATGACGGACCATCCCGCGTTCCCGAGGCTTGTCGCAGTCCCGCAGTATTCGCACGTGACGAGGGTAAGGCCGCCCTGGGGCCGGATGGGCGCGCCGCAGGACGAACACTTCAGCTCCTGCGCACCCGGAGGCGCTTGAACCGGCGGGGACGGCGGCGGAGTCGCGGCCGGATACGGTCCTGCAACAGGCGGCGATCCAGGGGGCGGCACCGCGGGTCCGGGCCCGGTCGATGTCATCGGCGCGCCTTGCCGCGTGCCACAGCTGTTGCAAAAGACAGAGCCATCCGCGATCTGCTGGCCGCACTTTTGGCAGAACACAGTCGTCCCTCGGGAGGGGTTCCCGCCGCTCGATGCGGTGCAGTTCTATTTAAGAATTCGCAGGACGGTGCTGCCCATGAGAATTCCTTTCACTTTGGCCTCGGCGGGCGGTCAAGACCGACCCACCGCGCGACACCGTAGTCGATCGCTCGGCGAGGGAGTATTCGCGTCATCGCGATCGAGAGGGTATCGTACCATTTGACGCGATACCGTGCCGCCGGTCGACGCTTCGTGACGATTCGGGCGATTCGCCGAGCCACCTCTTCCGCAGATGCGCCGATTGAGGGAATTGTGTATCTCGGAAATGCGTGCTTGTAAACCGGCGAAAAAATCGAATTCGCCTTCCGGAGCACGGCCGAGCTTTCCGCCATCGCGCGTTCCTGAAACTTCGTGTGCGTTGTCCCCGGCTCCACGACGACAACTTTGATTCCGAATGGACGAGACTCGACTCGCAGCGCATCGCTGAAGGCTTCAAGCGCGAACTTTGACGAGCAGTACGCGCCCATGAGCGGGACCGAAACCCGCCCCGCGACGGAGCTCACATTGACGATGTATCCGTCTCGCTGCGCTCGCATCGTCGGCAGGACCGCCCGAGTCAGAGCGGCCGCTCCGAAGAGGTTCACCTCGAACTGCCGCTGCCATGCCTCGCGATCGAGGTCCTCCGCGGCGCCGAGAACCCCGAGACCTGCGTTGTTCACGAGCACGTCGATGCGACCCGACTCAAGGAGAATTTGAGATACCGCGGACCCGATGGAGGAGTCAGACCGGACGTCGAGCTCGATCGACTCCAATCGCGGGACACGCCCATGGAGATGCTGGACGCCCGCCAACGTGCGACCGGAAGCGTAGACGCGAAACCCCCTTGCGCCGAGGACGAGCGCGGTCGCCTCCCCAATCCCGCTCGAGCATCCCGTTACAAGGGCCACACGCTTCGCGTCTGCAGCCAAGGGTTCACCCGCCGCGCGCTACTCCGACCGCATTGATTTCGCTTTTCCCACGCGGCGTCGTGATAACAACTATCGACTCGCGACGAAGAACTTCACGAATCGTCGAAGTCGGTTACGGCAAATTATAAGCTCACATCGTCGCTTCCACCGCCCCTCCCGAAGCACAGGAGAGATCGATGGCAGCACAGTCAGCTCGGACGTGGTTCGTGCGGACGCACATCGAGAAACGGCCCACAGGCCCGGATGCGTTCATTGAGGACTTGCTGAAGCTCGAACGGTTCCTGGCGGACGAAGGCCCCCGCGGCATCGCGGCGACGATGTCGTTCCTCAACCTCGTGAGCCGCTATCCCCGGGAGGCCAGCGAGATCGCACGGGAGCTGGGCGCGACCCTCGTGCCGCTCATCGCCCACGACCGGCTCGAGGAGCTCGTCGACGACCGCCTCCGACTCGCAGAGCTGAGACTCTTCAACGAGCGGCACGTCGCCGCGGAGTTCGGCGGGGTTCCCTAGCCCGACCCCGTTGCATGTGCGGTGAGCCACTTCCGCGCCCGGGCACGGATGTTTTCCGAAAGGCTTGGAACGCGGGCCTCAAGCTCGACTTCCGATGCGACAGAATCCGTCGGGGGCGGGAGCAGACCTTCCTGCACGGCGGTGGCGGCAAACCAGGCGCGACCGCCATCGGATGCGCTCGCAACGGTTGCAAGACTCCGTTTCGTTCTGACATCGACAGTGTCCGCGCGAAGAATTGCATGAAGGGCGGCGGACCCATCGCGGTCCGGCAGCGTGGAGAGGAGCTGAAACGCAAGGAGGAGACGGGGAACCCGAGGGAATTCCTCCCGTGCGACGATCGCGATGAGAATCCACGTCCCCGTCCTTCGATCCGTCGAGCGGACGAGCGAGGGGTCGACGAACGCCGCGTAGACGAGGTGGAGGAGGTGGAGGACGGTAAACGCTTCGTTCTCCAGGAGGAATCGCGCGAGGCGAAGCAACCCTGGCGGCGTTCGCTCAGACGCGGAAAACACAGCGTGCTCCGACACGGGCAGCGGAATGAGGTCGAACGCCCGCTCCGCGACGCCGATTTTCACCTCGCGGGACACGCGCGAATCCAGCACGCGCCTCGCAAACAATCCGAAAGAGCGAGGATCCTGAAGTCGGGCAATGACGTCCTCGTCCGACAGTTCGGACGGTGACGACCGCGGATCCAGCGACCGTTGGAATTCCGTCACCGCGTCGTAGGCAAGGAAGCAGAGGACGCGCGTCTCCGAGGAAATGGCGGGGAATTCCTCTTGGAAGTACCCGCTGAGGGAACCGACCATCCGGTTCGGAAACCCCCACCGAACGTAAGCGTTTGTGCGCGCAGGATCACCTTACTTTCGCGCATCCCCGGCCAAGTTTATCTATCGGGAGGCCGGTCCGTCGGGCCTTATGTCACGAGATGCGCTCCCGCATCCCTTCTCGCTCCTCTCCGATCGGGTGCAAGCCCTTCTCCGGACGATGCGCCTCACCTCCCCGACGCCGCCGCAGTCTCTCGCGATCCCTAAGGTGTTGACGGGCGAGGGCGTACTCATCATCGCGCCGACGGGGAGCGGAAAGACGGAGGCGGCGCTCCTGCCCGTCCTGGACCGCCTCACGAACACGGAGAGGCAAGGCATCGGACTCCTTTACATCACCCCGCTGAGGGCGCTGAACCGGGACATGCAAGGCCGCGTCGAAGCGATGTGCCGAGGTCTTGAACTCACCGTCGAGACCCGCCATGGCGACACCCCGGCTCGCGACCGCAGGCGCCAGTCCGTAAAGCCGCCGGACGTGCTCATCACGACGCCGGAATCCCTCCAGGCGATCCTCCCGGGTAAGGTGATGCGGCGACACCTGAGGGACGTGCGGCACGTGATCGTCGACGAGGTCCACCAGCTCGTTAAGGACCGTCGCGGGGTCCAACTCACGGTCGCCCTCGAGCGCCTCCGGGAGGTCACGGACCGACCCTTCCAGCGAATTGGTCTCAGTGCAACCGTCGGCGATCCCGCGACGACCGCGGAGTTCCTCGGCGGCGAACAGGCCGTCGAGATTATCCAGGCCGCCGCGGAGAAGGCGATGGATTTCCGCGTTGAGTGGCCGAGGCCAAACGACGAGGACTTCGAGACTGCGCGGGACCTGTACATCTCCCCGGAGGCCGCGGCCTCGATCAACCTGATGCACGACCTCATGGAGGAGCGGCGGTCGAGCCTTGTGTTCGTCAACTCCCGCAACGTGGCGGAGCTGCTCGGCCACCGATTCTCGATGATCGCTCCGGACGTTGCGGTCCATCATGGATGGCTTCCCCGCGTGGAGAGGGAGCGCGTTGAGCATGAGTTCAAGGCGGGCAAGCTCCGCGGACTCGTATGCACATCGACCCTTGAGCTCGGCATCGACATCGGATCCGTGGACCTCGTCCTTCAGTACATGTCCCCGCGCCAAGTCACGAGCCTGATCCAGCGAGTGGGACGCGCAGGCCATTCCCTCGACCGCGTCTCGGAGGGCGTGGTCGTGACGGTCTCAAGTGACGACACGGTGGAGGCCATTGCCGCCGCAGAGGGAGCGCTGGCGCAAGACTTGGAGCCCTTGCGGGTCCACCGCCATGCGCGGGACGTCCTCACGCACCAGGTCGTCGGATGCGTGCTCGACGCAGGGGGACGCGCCTCAATCGAGCGGATCCGCGATATCATCCGCCGCGCGGAGCCCTACGCGGACCTACCCCGAGACGCGTTTGACCGCGTCGTCGAGTTCCTCGTCGCGTTGCGCCTGCTCCGTAGGGAAGGAGACGAGCTCGCGATCACGAGCCGTACGCGTCAATATTACTTCGAGAACCTCTCGACGATCCGCGACGAGCGGCGGTACGTCGCGATCGACCTTGCGACCCAGCAGCCCGTCGGCATCCTTGGCGAGGAGTTCATGATGCTCCGCGCCCGCCAGGGTTACAACTTCATCGTGCGGGGCCGGACATGGAAGATCCAGAAGATCGGCGAGGACGGCACGATCTACGTAACGGCGATCACGGACCCGACAGCGGCGCTTCCAGGATGGGATGGCGAGATGATCCCCGTTCACTACGCGCTTGCCCAGCGATCGAGCCGCTTGCGGCGTGCGATCGATGAAGGCCTTGTCGATGAAAGTCCGGAGGCCGTTGCGGCGGACCTCGAGCGGGCGTGGCCGTTGAACCGCACGGCGGTACGGCGCCTCGTGGACGAAATCGTGGGGCATCGGAAGACTGGTGCGCCAGTGCCATCGGACCGCCTCATCCTCGTCGAAGGATTCGATCGGTTCCTCATCGTCCACGCGGGCTTCGGCGAGATCGTGAACGAGACCCTCGGAGACCTCCTTGAGGAGCTGCTCGCGCGGAAGGGACTCGTGCGGTTCTGGTGGGCGACCGCGCATCGGATTCTCCTCGAGCTCGTGGTGGACACGAAGGACCTCGACCTGAAGGAAATCTCGCACGAGCTGTTCGGCATCGACGAGGCGGAGCTCGAACGGTCGCTGGACATCCTCACGGAGGAACACCTTCCGATCGGGTACTACATGAAGTCCATCGCGGAACGGATGGGCGCCCTCAAGCGTGGGCTCCTGGTCGCCGCGGACGAGCTGAACAGCATCGAGCTCCGGTTCGCAAAGACACCGATCTACGAGGAAGGCCTTCGAGAGGCCATGCTCCTGCACACGGACTACGATGCCGTGCGGGAGATCTTCCGCCGCGTGCGGTCGGGTGCGCTCCGCGTGACGACGTTTCACTCGATCGATCGGCCGACGCCTCTCGGGTATCACATCCTTCGGCGGTTCGTCGAGGCTCCTGAGCTGTTCTCCCCGGAGGCCGAGAAAGAGGCGAATCTCGATCGGATGCGGGGGGCTTTGAATGCCACGCTCCTGAATCTTCTCTGCTTTGAATGCGGCACGTTCCTCGAGTCGCAGCGGATCTCAGAGCTCACGGATCGGCCCTCCTGTCCGAAGTGCGGGTCGCACCTCCTCGGGGTGTTGTCGTGGGCCGCGTGGTCTGTGCGGGATGCCCTTGGGAAGAAAATGATGAAACTGGACCTGAACGAGGATGAGCAGAAGGCGCTCGCCCGCGTCCGCCAGACCGCGGATCTCGTTGCCGTGTACGGCCGGAAGGCGGTCATCGCCCAGTCCGTTTACGGCATTGGCCCACAGACCGCGAGCAAGATCCTCGCGAAGATGCACGACGATGAGGTGACGTTCTACGAGGACCTCTTCGAGGCGAAGCTGCGATACATCACGACCCGGCCATACTGGGACGAGCGGAACCGAGGCGGCCCCGTCGGGAAGTCGTGGAGCTGAAGGCTCGGAGCTGCCTGCGTCGAAGGCGTGAGCGGAGATCTTCGAGGCAGGCCGGCTACAGCTCTTTCTCCAGCTCCCGGAGGATGTCCTCCGGCGATTTTGGGCGGGCGGGCTTCCGGCGTTCGCGGAAGACATACCCGAAGACGAATCCAACGACCGCGGCCGCAACGGCAATCAGGAGCCCGATGGTCAGTCCCGCCACGTTCGCGGCTGCCGCCGCTGCGGCGACGTTGTCCGTTGTCACCGTGATCGAGTCGGACCGCTCGTTGCCCGCCTTGTCGACGACCCGGACTTCGATCGTGTGGCTTCCGTCCCCAATCGTCGTCGTGTCCCACACGAAGGACGTCGCGCCCGTGAGGTCGCGCGTCTCGCCGTCAATCGTTATCGCGACCCTGTCGACATTCGCCTCCGAGGCGGACCAGCGAATCGTCACGGAACCGCGAAGCCTTGAGTTCGCCGGTGGTTCAGAGATCGACACGCTCGGCGGGGTGTTGTCGACGGTGACCAGAATCGAGCTCGTCGCCGTATTGCCCGCCCTGTCGGTGACCGTGAGCGTCGCAGTGTAGGCCCCGTCCGGAATGGACACGGTGTTGACCGCCTCGGAGGTCTTCCCGGCGACGTTGAACGACGCGGCAGTGCCGATCTCGAGGGTTGCGCTCGCCACGTTCGCATCGGAGGCGGCAAACGTGAAAGTGGTGGTCCCGCGGAGGAACGCGCCGCCGGCCGGGCCCGTGATCGCAGCGAGGGGCAACGTGTTGTCAACGGCCACCGTGACCGTCGCGGTTCGAACGTTGAGGGCCCGGTCCGTCGCCACCAGCGTAAGCGTCTGTTGTCCATCTGCAAGAAGCCTCGTGTCGACGGTCGCACTCGACTGACCTGTGACATTAATCACGCTCCCGCCGAAGCCCAGAGTGGCGGATAGGAGGTTCGCGTCCGTCGCAGTGAACGATACCGTCACAGCACCGCGCACGGGGGCTCCCCCGACGGGGGCAGAGATTGCTGCCGCGGGCGCCGTGTTGTCAACGACAACTGTCCGAGTCGACATGGCGGTGTTACCCGCAACGTCGACCGCCGTTACGGTGACGGTCGTCGTGCCGTCCGCCGTGCCCCTTGTATCCCACGGGGCGGTCCACGTTCCCGACACTGGGTCCTTCGTCATCGGGCCCGTTGCAGAACCGGCCGTGAACGTCACACTGGCAAGGTTGTTCAGATCGGACGCCGCAGCTTGGACCGTGATCGTCTGCTTCACGTGGGCGTTTGCGCCCGGCGAGAGAATCGAAACGCCCGGGTTCGAGGAGTCGACCACGATGTTCACACGGACACTGGCGGAGGCCTCGTCGCTCGCGAGACCGAAGTAGTTGGCATACGTCCCGTCCGGTGCCGCCGATGGGACCGTGATGTTTGCCCACAGGGTGATGTTCGCTCCCGCCGAGAGCAGATCAATGGACCCGACGGCGGTTGCAGGGAACGAGGACACCGACGGAGAGGTCGTGAACGAGACAAAGTTCAGATCGAAACCCGTGGCCAACGCGAGCGGGATCGACACGGCCCGACCAGGCCGCGTCACGACGGTAATCGGTCCCCGCGGAGTGAGCGTGGCAATGCTTGCGACGCCATCAATCACCTCCGATCCGAGGAGATTCGAACCGTCTCCGAGGAGCACGTTGTGGAGAGCGATCGTGTAGATCCCGGGTACGGAGTCGTCGGGTGGCATGCTCGTCGGGATGATCACGAAGTCGTCCGTACCCCCGGTGCCCGTGTTCCACTCGAACGTCCCGCTGCCGAGATATGGGCTGAACGTCGAGGTGCTCGGCACCGCGTTCGGGGCGAACGACCACATGTCGATGTCCGTGTTCACCCCCGTCCAATCGAGACCAACTTGCAGCGCAATCGTGTTCGGGTCCGCGACATCGATGAACCAGAGCTTCCAGTCGCCCGCTTCGTACCGCCAACCCCAGTCGAAGGAGCCCGTCACCCGCAAGGCGTCGTAGATGTGCGTGGACCCGGCGGATGCGATCACGGCGCTCATTGTCGCCGCATTCACGACCCACGGAACAACGACGGAGACGGGAATCGCCGTTGTGTTTCCGCCACTCGGCGATACGAGGACCTGGCCTTCGTATACCCCGGGGTCCGCGCCCGCGGGGACCGCCATCGTCGCGGTGAATGCCGCGGGTGTTGCGAAGCTCGCCGAGAACGTCGAAGGCACGTTGATCCACGGCCAGGTCACGCGGTCATAGAATTCGACCTGGACCTCGTAGGGCATCGGCACGAAGATAGCGCCCGTGGTGGAATGTCGGAGCCACAGGACGGGAGTTCCTGCAAACCGACCCACGGGGAATCCGACGCGAGCCTCCGAGGTCGTTCCGAAGTTGTCGTTGTAGTTGAAGATGCTGAACTCTGCCGGCTCGATGATGGAATTTCCGTCGTCGACCCAGTCGCCGACGAAGATTCGGCTGACGTTGTCCCAGGCGTAGTCGCCGTTTGAGTCGAAGAAGTCATACGGGATGGCGCTCCGGACCACCATGAGGTCCGCACCTGCCGGGATGGGCATCAGGAGTGGCCTCAAATCACCGAAGCCTTCTGCCCATCCCGCATCGAGGAAGTCCGTCGTGCCCGTCAATGTGGTCGCGCTGATGCGGGAGTGCCAGACCGCGGCGAGCGTCCCATTCATCGTTCCCCGTGCGGGCGCGATGGTGAATGCTGTGCTCGTCGCTCCGCCGGGTCGCACTCCTCCAGCGAACCAAGAGGTATCGAGGAGGGGGACGGCCGGGGGCGCAACGCTGATGTCCGTGCCGTAAGCGTGAAATGCAAAAGCCCAAGCGGGATCAATCCGAGGCCGCACGTTGTCCCACGTCCCGGGGGACGCCACGACGAGCCCACCGTTCCCGAGGGCATAGGCGGCTGCGTTGTACACGTCGACCTGTCCCGCGCCCTGAAGGAATGGATCATAGCCGAGGTCGCCGGCGGTGGACTTCAGGATGTTCTTCACCGTGAAGGGCGAAGGTCGTATCCCAGCACGGGTCGTCATGTACGCGTCAATCACGACCGCGGCGGAGCCTGACGTGACGGGCGTCGCCTGGCTTGTACCGCCAAACAGCGAATACGCGAAGAACCCGTCCCCGCCGCCCGACCAGATCGGCGCAGCCGTGAAGGCGAAGGCACCGACATGCACAAGGTCTGGCTTCAAGGATCCCAGCGCGTTGGGTCCGCGAGCGCTCCATGAAACCACGTCATTGTGGAACCCTGCAAAGGGGAAGGCCGTGAAATTCATGTGGGTCGACGCGCCGACCGTGATCGCGAGGCTGTTGAGTCCGGGGAGCGTCATCGTGCCATACCCGGCCGCCCCGTTCCCGCCCGCATGGACCATTACGGTCCCAGGGTACGCGGGATGGATGTAGCCCGGCACCATCAGCGCATCCTCGAACACGGTGAGGACGTCGTACCACGGCGTCTGGAAGAAGTACGGGAACGAAACCCAATCGGAAAAGCCCCAGCTGTTGCTGATGATGTCCGCCTTGTGGCTGCCGGTGTATGTCCATTCGCCATAAACGGTCCCGTAGCCCGGAACGGATCGCACGATCGTCGTTCCCACGAGGTCAAACCCAGCCGCCCAAAGCCATCCCTCAATGATGTCGAACCAGGCGAAAATCGGGACTCCCATGACCCGCGCGCCCGGGCTAGTTCCCGGCCCCGCGACTGGATGGTTCGATTCGCGCCCCGCCGCGCTCGCGGCAACGCTCGTCCCGTGGCCGTCCCAGTCGTACACCATCGTGATGAATTCTCCGTCCCGATCGAGCGGCTCGAGAGTCATGTATGCGCTCGCCGGGTTCGGATCGAGTCCCCAGATGTCGAGCGCGTACCCCATGCTGCCGGCGGAGATATCCGGATATCCATCACCCGTCATGTCCCGCGCGGCGACGACGTTTCCTCCCGCGGGCACGAGGAGGGGTTCATCGGAGAAGTTGTAGTCGACCCCGCCAGAAATCCACACCGCGTAGTCGTATGACAGGTCAATCACCGCAGTGTCGTAGACGCCCGCTACCCGAGTGTCGATGAGGAGAACCGGGAAGAAGTCCAGCGCAAAGTTCCACTCGAACAGCACGCCGAAGCGGTACGTCCCGCTAAGCGAGGCGGGAAGGCCGGTAATCACATAATCCTCAGGGAAGGTCCCGCCAAAGATGTCAGACCATAACATCGCTTTCGGGCCGTATCCTCCGGGGAACACGAGAAAGAGGTCGAAGATGTAGATAAGAGGGTCCGTCCCCCCTGTGGTGACGAACGTGTCCGACCCGGCCACATAGGACGCAACATCAATCGAGGTCCAAGCGAATGTGCTGCCGTCGGGGTCGAACGAAATCGGAAGTCCGGCCGCACTCCGTGCGACGGACCCGTTGCCAAGGTTGAACGCGCCATGGTCCACGCCCGTGTCAACGACTGCGATTGTAACTCCGCTCCCGTCGGTGCCGAGCTCTGTCCAAGCGCGGCGGGCTCCCGTGAAGTTAACGACATCCCGCATGGAGGTTTCCGGAGCCCGATTCAGCGGTTCGCGGTCGCGGACCGTGATGTCTGACGCGTGGAAATTCACGTTCATCGGGATATTCGGAGTGAGAGAGGGCTTCTTCGGCTCCGAGAATCCAATCGGCCTGTCCTCGAAAATTGCATACACGAGCGGCGAGCCTTTCAGGATCGCGATACTAGCTGCGTCCGTGAGCCCCGCCACGAGCCGAACGTCACCAATCCCGGGAAGCGCGCGCATGCCGCGAAGCACGCCCGCGAATTCGTCGACGGGCACGGATGCATCGACCGCGAGGACGATGTTCACGCGGCCAGTCGCGGTCTCCAGCGCTGGATCCACGAAGCGATTCGAGGACGAAAACGGCAGGAATCGTTGTGGCGACGGCGAATCGTCGATCTCAAACACGCTCAGGGGTTCGCCCCTTCCCATGGGCGCAAGACCCGCTGCCGAGAACAAGGCGGAGAAAAGCGCGATTACGAAGAGAGTAGCCAGGAGCTTCCGCCAACTTCCCATGAGAACCCCGTTCCCCTTGACGAGCATTCGGGTGAGACGGTTTAATCCTTTTCCCCGACACACTGACCACACAATGAGCGGGTGGGACGTCGCGAGTTCGTCTGTCCCACGTTCTTGTTTTCGATTCTGCAAGAATCCGAAATACCGTGTCTAGGGGGCGTGTGGCTGTTCAAACACAGAAGATACGTGTCATGCGGAGAACTCTGATGGAGTTTCCCGCCCTCTTTATTCGATCTTCTCGAAGAGTATCAGGTCCCACACAAGTCGTTCGCTTTTTCGCGATCGAATCGCCAGCGCGAATCCCGAAATGTTCCTCCCAGAAGCTGGACTTCATCGGCTTCGCCGACCACGCGCTGGCCCTTGGTCTTCTCCGCAATTCTGTCGTGAGAGGGCTCGAGGGGTCTCGTCCCCGCGGCGCGAGGGCTGGTTCTCCCTCGAGGGTATGTGTGAGCCCGGTTCCACATTCCAGGCTCACGCTGTCACGACCGTCTCCCCGGGTTGGCAGCGAACGCTGCGGGTGGTTCGCCTCAGAGCTCCTCTCCCCTCGACTCTGACGGCTGTGGCGGCGTCCCTTGACCCTCAGGCTTCTTCCGGCGGCCAAGGAGCCAGCCGACCACGAACCCCACCACCGCCAGGATCACGGCGATGATGATGCCGTACGTCAGACCCGTCGTCTGGGCCGCCGCCGTCGCAACGGCGGTGTTGTCCGTTGTCACCGCGACCACCGCGGTCGCCTCGTTGCCCGCCCTGTCCACGACGCGGATCTCGATCGTGTGACTTCCGTCGCCGATGGTGTTCGTGTTCCAGGCAAACGATGTCGTGCCGGTCACGTCCTGAGTCTCGCCGTCAATCGTGAGCCAGACCTGATCGAGGTTCGCGTCCGCGGCACTCCACGTGATCGTCGCGGACCCGCGGAGGTTCGCGTTTGCGGTCGGAGCCGAGATCGAGACGGTCGGCACCGTGTTGTCAACGGTCACGGAGACGGAAGCCGACCCCACGTTGCCAGCCCTGTCGACGACGGTGAGCGTCATCGTGTACGTGCCGTCGGCCAAGGCCGTTGTGTCGACGGCCCGGGTCGTCTGGCCCGCCGCGATGTCGAACGACCGCGTCCCAATCGTGATGTTCCCCCGATCGAAGTTCACGTCGGAGGCCGCGAATCTGGCATTCACCGTGCCACGGAGATGAGCCCCCGCCTCCGGGAACGTTAGGGCGGCGCTCGGAGCAGTGTTGTCGATGGTCAGGCTGAGCGTGGCGGTTCGCGAGTTGCCCGCCTTATCGACCGCTGTCAACGTGAGGGTACGCGCCCCGTCGCCAAGAGTTCGGGTGTCCACGGACGCGCTCGTCGTTCCGGTCACGGACACGGTCGTCCCGCCGTACGCCAGCGTCGCTGACGCGAGGTTCACGTCCGTCGCGGCGAACGCGACGGTAATCTGACCTCGGACGGACGAACCCGCCGCGGGGGACGAGAACGACGCCGTGGGTGCGGTGTTGTCCACGACGACACTCCGCGTCGCCGTGGCGTTATTTCCCGCGACGTCCGTCGCGATCACAGCAATCGATCGCACGCCATCGGCCGTTCCCGTTGTAGCCCACGATGCGGTCCAAAGACCCGTCACCGGGTCTCGGGCCATCGCGCCCGACGCCGCGCCCGCAGTAAAGGTGACGGAAGCAACGTTGTTCCCGTCCGCCACGGCCGCCTGAAGAGTCGTAGTGCCCGCAACGTGGGCGTTCGCACTCGGCGCGAGGATCGAGACTCCCGGATTTGTGGAGTCGACGATGATGTTGACGCGCACGAGCACGGGCGGATCCATGGGAAACTCGTTGGCGAAGAGGACGAAGTAGGTCACGTAGGTCCCGTCTGCTGTCTCCGCAGGGACGTAGACCGTCGCCGTGTAGAGCACGCTCTCACCC
>Ga0209521_10002015_pt1 | contig 16578 bp, 8 predicted proteins | sample Rifsed19ft4_FD_184016 | JGI IMG/M metagenome (GOLD analysis project Ga0209521, IMG submission 184016) | Soil microbial communities from Rifle, Colorado, USA - sediment 19ft 4 (version 2) | ecosystem: Environmental > Terrestrial > Deep subsurface > Rock core/Sediment | place: Rifle, Colorado...
GTGCTCCCCCGCAAGGGGGGAGCGGGGCGTGTGTGGCTACCTCTTTGCTCATTTTGCCGGTGCGACCTCGACCGCGCCCGTTTCCGTGCGGCCGAAGCGGTCGGGCCGATACATGTCCTCGACCACCGCCTGGGGCAGCACATAGCTCCCGGGGGAGACCGCGCGGACGATATAGGCCACGCTATACGTCGTGGCGTCGTCTTTTCTCCGCTCGAACGCCGCGGTGAAGCGGTCGTCGCGGAACTCGGTAAAGGCCGGCGCGCCCGGATGCTCGATCCAGTCGAGCGTGCCCGTATCGCCTGACGACACGAGCCGCGGATTGTCGATCTCGAAGCCCGCCGGCACATAGTCGGTCAGCGCCACGCGCGCGAACTGGGGTTGCGGCTCGGTGACCGTGAGCACCACGACGAAGCGGTCGTTCTGCTTCGCGTGGCCGGCATCGGCGTCCTCGCCGTCAAGCGTATGGAAGCTGCGCTCGATGGTGAAGCCGTGCTCGGCGGCCGGTTCCGGCGTGATGGGAGCGCCGCTCACCGAGATGACGGCGTCGAGCGGCGTATCGCCGGTATTGGTCACGGTCAGCGGGCTCGCGGCGAGCTCGTCCTCCGTGAAGTTGCGATAAAGCGGCCCTTCCTGGCCGCCGTCGTTGACCGTGAGGCTGACGCCCTGCTGGCCGAGCGCGCGCGCGGCGAGCACGAGCCAGGCATCGTCCTGCGTCGAGGTATAGGTGACCTTGTTGCGCGCCGCCTCGATCTTCTCGGTGGCGCTCACCAGGACCAATTTCGGCGCATCACCTTCGGCGGCGAGCGTGACGACGACAGCGGCGTCGCGGAGCGGCGAGCCGTAATCGGTGCGGCCGCCCTCGAACTTGGGATCCTCCGGCAGAGCGCCGAGCGCCGCATCGAACGCCTTCTCGGCCCGCACCCGGTCGCCGAGCATGGCGAGCGCGGCTCCGATCTCCGCCTTGGCGGTCGGGGTGGCAAGCGCGTTCAGCTTGACGTCGGCGATATAACGGACATCGCCAACCGGCGCCATGCCGTTGCGGGCGAGCACATAGAGCGCGTAGGAGAGCGCGAGCCCGCCGTCGGTCGAGACGTCGGGCGCCGTGCTCACATAGTTGCGCAAGCGGTCGAGCGCGAGCTTGAAGGACTCATCGGAAACGGAGAAGCCGCGCGCCCGCGCCCGGGTGAGAAAGTCCGTCACATAGGCATCGAGCCAGGCGTCGTCGCCGCCCGGCGACCACAGCCCGAAAGCGCCCTCCGAGCCTTGGCGGGCGAGCACAATCTCGATCGCTTTGGCGATGCGCTCGTCGATGCCGGTATCGACCGCGAGCTGCGCATCGAGCGACAGCTCGTTGACATAGAGCAGCGGCAGCGCCCGGCTCACGATCTGCTCGGTGCAGCCGAGCGGATAGCGGTCGAGCGCGGCGAGCAATGTCGCCACGTCGAGCGCGGCCGTAGGGGTAACCGACAGCGCGACCTTGCCCGTGCCTTTGACGAGGTCGGTGAACACGTCGCCGGAGACCGTGATGCTCTGGCCCGGCTCGAGCGGCTTGACCGTGCGGCGGGCGAGGATCTGCGTCGCGGGCCGCACCGCCAACGGATATTGGCGCGCCAGGGTGAAGCCCTTGGGCCCGCTGACGGCAACCGCCACAATCCCCGGCCCCACGCCTGTCGCCGAGATGGGAAGCGTGACAGCGCCGCGCTTCTTGGCATCGAGCTGAAGCGTCTTCTCGGCGCCTTCGACGCTCAACGGTCCGTCGGTGGTGACGGCGATTCTGTACTCGCCGGTGGCGCCTTCGACATTGTCGAGATCGAGGCGGAGCGTGCTCTTGTCGCCGGTGAGCAGGAAGCGCGGCAGGGTGGCCGTGACCACCACGGGATCGCGCACCACCACGTCGCCCGAGCCATGGCCGACTTTGTCCTTGCTCCAGGCCACCGCCATCACGCGCACTGTGCCGGAGAAGGCCGGAATATCGAAGGCGACCTCGGCGGTGCCGTCGGGACCGACGCTGACGATGCCGGAATAGAAGGCAAGCGGCGGCTGGGTCGGCGGGCTTCCCTGCAATTCGCCTGCGCCGGAATCGCCGCCGGAGCGGATCTGGCCCTTGGTGCCTTGCATGCCGTCGATCAGCTGCCCGTAAAGGTCGCGGATTTCGGCCGAGAGCTTGCGCTGCCCGAGATAATAGTCGTCGGGCGCCGGCACCTTGTAATTGGTGAGGTTGAGAATGCCGACATCGACGGCGGAGACGACGATGCGCGCCTCCTCGCCTGCGCCGAGCCCCGCAAGCTTGACCGGCACGCGGAGCGTCGTCTCGGGGCGGATGAGCGCGGGCAGGTCGAGCGCCACGCCGATCGTGTGCGCCGCCTTGTCCACGCTGAACCACTGCACCCCGATGGCGCGGCCTGGCATGCGCTTCTCGGCCTGATCGAGCGGACGCCTGAGCGTGGCGAGCACGTAAGCGCCGGTGCCCCAGTCATCGCCCACGGTTAAGGGGAGCTTGACGAGGCCAGGCTCGACATCGGTGGTGGTTTGCGTAATCAGCCGGTCGCCGATCACGCTCAGCGTCACTTTGCCCGCGCTCCGCGCGGTGACGGCGACGGTCATGGTGTCGCCAGGCTTGTATTCGCGCTTGTCCAGCGCGATTTCGAGCAGGTCCGGCGTGTCGGCCGAGGCTTCCGCGTACCAGCCGGAATCGAAGCCGATCGTGGTCTCGGGCCCTTGCGGTTCGGCGCTCGCCACTTCGAGCCGGTAACGGCCCCAGGTGACGGGGACGGAAATCTTGCCCGGCTTGTCCGTGGCAACGTCGATCGTGCCGTCGGCGACGCGGCGCGTCACCTTGATCGGCTCGTAACTCCAATAGCCGCTGCTGCGGTACCACTGATATTTGGACTCGACGCTGAGCAACTGCCATTTGAGGCCCGTGGCGGCCACCTGCTTGCCGTCCGGCGCGACCATGACCACGTCGAAGCTCGCAATGTCGTTGTCGCCGAGCGATTTCCCGGTAAAGAGCGGCTTCACCCCGATCATCGGGGCCGTCGGCACGATGGGAAGCGTGAGCTTCCGCTCGATGGCCCTCCCGCCGGGCTCGGAGAGACGCACCACGACATTGGCCTCGAGCGGCTTGCTGGAGGCCGGCACCTTGTCGAGAGTGACCGAGAATTCCGCCTTACCGGCGGCGTCGGTCTGAGGCAGATCGACAAGCGGGATGCTCTCGGTCGAAGGCTCCTCCTCGTCACGTGCTTCATCGAGGCCGAAGGAATAGCCCGGGAAGCCCGGCCGCTCGGCGGCCTTGGCGATATTCACCTCGCCTTCGATGCTGAGACCTGCTGCCGGCGCGCCATAGAGGAAGCGGCCGTCGAGCAAGACTTCGGCAGGGGCATTTGGCGAGATGCTGGTGGCCTTGGTGGTGAGGTCGAACTCCAGCCGATCCGGCACGTAGTCTTCGACCAGGAAGGTCGCTGCCCCGATCGAGGCTCCTTTCGGGTCGGAATAGACGGCGACACGCCAGGTTCCGGTCGGCGCCGAGGAGATGATCGGCACGTCGAGCGAGCGGCCGCCGATCCCCTGATCCGGCACGACGGTGCGGCGGTACTCCACCCCGTCGGGGCGCTCGACCACCATCGTCAAGTCAACGCCGGGAACGGCGATGCCGGCGGCGTCGCGCAGAAGCGTCGTCACATACACGGTCTCCCCGGTGCGGTAGACGCCGCGCTCGGTGAACACGAAGGCATCGAAACCTTGCGGCACGTCGCGTCCGGCCACGCCCCGGTCGGTCAGATCGAAGGCCGACTGCTTCAAATTGAGGAACGCGTAGTCGCCGCCGTCGCCTGAGGCGATGATCAGCGCCGGCGACAGCCCGCCTTCGCCGCGCGCGAGCCCAGGCTCGAAAGCGACGGCGCCGCCGGCGTCGGTCTCCTTGACCGCAAGCACCTCATTGTTGCGCGCGAGCAAGCGGATTTCGACGCCCTCGAGCGGCGCCGTGGTCGCGAGCGAATTGATATAGGCATGGATGCCGTCGGTGCCGGAGTAGGCGGTAAGCCCGAGATCCGAGACGATGAACCACTGAGTGGTGCGCTCGCCATAGTCGTTGCCCGCGACGTTGCCGGGTTGCGCCGCGAGCAGATAGACGCCGGGCTGCATGGCGGGAACCGCTTCCATGATGGGAAAGGCGGTGGTGATCTCTTGGTTGAGCTCCTTCTCCACCTTGAGCTCGCCGGTCCACACCTTCTCGCCCTTCTGATCGGCGATCTCGTCGAGACTATAGCTGTAGAGATTGCGCTGGAACTCATAGCCGAGCACGTTGTCGATCAGCGCACGATCGCCGATCCGGTAGATGGTCACCTTGACCTTGTCCGTGTTGACGGTGATGAGCGGGATGCCCTGCTGGCCCGTCCGCGGCAGCACATAGGCTTTCCCTGCGAGCCTGACCGAGGGGCCCCGGTCGCGCACATAGATGTTGAACTCTGCATCCTTGAGCAGGGCCTCATCGACCGTCGAGGGCAGTCCGGCGCGCAGCGTGATGGCGTAGGTCTCGCCATGCTTCAGCCCTTCGACGCAGATTTGCTGGTCGTCGACCGAGAGTGCCGGCTTGTCCTGGCCCGCGACCGCGACATAAGGCGAGAAGTCGGTGCGCTTGGGCAGGAGCTCGCTGAACTGGAAGCAGGCACGCGGCGAGGCGGCGTCCGAGTCCACGCTGAAATTCGAGACGCGGAAGCCGTATTTCTCGCGCAGTGCGTTGTATTGGGCGAGCAGGTCAGGCGTCTCGTTGAGGGTGAGCGCAAGTTTCAGCGCATTCAGCGCCTGGCGCCATTCCTCCCGCTTGCCGAAGGCAGTGGCGAGCGTGACGAGGGAAGCCGCCTCGTCCTCCGGCGTGGTCGCCCGCTGATAGGCGATATAGGAAGCGGTGCGCGCCCGCTCGATGCGTGTCGAGCCGTCGTCTTCCTCGGTCGCAGGGATCAACAGCCAGATGTCGGCTAATCGGCGCCAGGATTTGGCATCTTTAGGCGCGACCGTCACGATCTGCACATAGATATTGGCGGCGCCTTCGAGGTCTTGGCTCTTGAGCAGCGCCTCGGCCTCCTGCTTCAGCTTGGCAAGCGGCTTGGCGATGGTCCCCGCCTCGTCCTTGAGGTCGGCCTCGAGCGTGATCGCGGCATCGTCGAGGGCGTCGTCTTGGAAAGTCTTCTCTGCGGCGGGGGAAGGGGTGGTGACAAAAACGAACAGCGCGGCGAAAAGGCCGGCGCGGAACCAACTGGGCATCGATGTCCTCCGGGGACCCGTTCTCGGCAGACGGGTGCAAGACCCCTATCGTAATCGAGCCTCGTGACAGAAACCAGAGGGAGGCGGCGTCCGGCCCCGGTCAGCCAAAAATTTAATTTTCCAGCGCCCCGAGAAGCGGCCAGCCATGGAGTCCGGCGGCGCGGCGGATCAAGGCTTCGGCCAGGATCGAGCCGTTATCTGAGTTGGTCATCACCACCAGGCCCTGGCCGGCGGCGAGCCAGCGGCGCGAGTTGGATAGGCCGCCGCGGCATGTCGCTCATATCGATCCTCTCAACCAGCGCTTTCCATCTCGCGTGCAAGATTGACAAGCTCTCCGCGTACCCATTCATGGCATTCGTCGCGATCGTAGCTTGAATGCCACATCAGCCTTAACGGAAAGGCGATAGGGCGGAAGGGCTGATGAATGCGGACCAGCCCGAACTGCTGTTCGAGGATCAGCGCAAGCGACGCCGGAAGCGTGAGCAGCGCATCGCTGTTCAACGCCAGCAGAAGCCCCACCAGAACCGAGGACACACGTGATGAGACCTTGCAGGCAAGCTTCTGCGCTTGCAGCTCGCGATCGATCGGCTCGATCGCGGGGAGCGAGTTCACGGCGATGTGGTTGGACGCGGCGAACGCGGCGGCTTTGGGCTTACGCCTCGCAAAAGGATGACCGTGGCGGACGAGCGTGGCGAGCGTGTCGTCGAACAGTTTGAGGACGCGGATGTCGGGCGCTTGTAGGGGCGCGCCCTCGATGTCGATCACGAAATGGCAGCGCCCGTGGCGCAGCGCATCGATGTTCTCCTCGCGGTGAGACGGCATCCACCCGACGCGCACGCTCGGCGCCAGGTGCTGGAGCCGCTGGCGGAGCGGCTGCACCAGGATCAGCTCGCCCGCCTCGCTCGCGGCGACGGCGAAATCGCGCGAGGTCTCAGACGGGTCGAACGGCTTGCTCGGCCTGAGCAGGCTCTCCATGCCGGCGAGGATGACGTGGACGGTGGGCGCAAGCTCCAGCGCCTTGGCGGTCGGCACGAGCTTTTGGCCCGCCCGCACGAACAGCTCGTCGGCAAAGATCTCGCGGAGCTTGGCCAGGGCATGGCTGATGGCTGAGGCGCTCCGTCCCAGCCGCTCGGCGGCGCGGGTGACGCTGGCGTCGACGAGCAAAGCGTCGAGCGTCACCAACAGATTGGCATCGACTTCTCTTAGGTGCATGACTTGCAATAATTCCGCTGAAAAGAGTTCACTACGTGCATGTTACTGTTTGCGCTAGGGTTTTGACAAGGTATCCGGCTGCCCAGCCCGGACGCCTGAAACGTCCAAGCGCAAGCGCGGGCGTTTTCTCATCTCAACCTTGCGGCGGCCCGAAGGTCGTAGGCCAGCGGGCTGCCGCATTGCTGTTCGTTTACGGGCGATTTTGCCGGCCAAGAGCAGGACGAGGCCCGAGGCACGGGTCCAATAAGTCACGAAGGGGTGCCTGATGCTTCGACGACCATTAACCGCCTTGCCGATCGCCGCGCTTGCGACCGGTCTTTGCCTTGCAGCGGCCCCGGCCTTGGCCGAGCCCGCGCCCAAGGAGGTGCTGAAGACCTACGCGGACATCGCGCAAGCCGGCTATGCCGACTCCCTCGATACGGCTAAGACGCTCAAGCTCGCGATCGACGCTTTCCTCGCCGAGCCGACCGAGGACAATCTCCGTGCCGCCCGCGCCGCCTGGATCGCCGCGCGCATCCCTTACATGCAGACCGAGGCCTACCGCTTCGGCAACGCCATCGTCGATGACTGGGAAGGCAAGGTGAACGCCTGGCCTCTCGACGAGGGGCTGATCGATTACGTCGCCGGGGGTTACGGGACCGAGTCGGCCGACAACGAGCTCTACACCGCCAACGTGATCGCCAACACCACGCTCACCATCGGCGGCAAGAAGCTCAACACCGCCAAGATCACCAAGGAGCTCTTGGCTGAGCAGCTTCAGGAGGCGGGCGGCGTTGAGGCTAATGTCGCCACCGGGTACCACGCCGTCGAGTTCCTGCTGTGGGGGCAGGACCTGAACGGCACCGGCCCCGGCAACGGCAATCGCCCCGCTACCGATTTCGACACCAAGAAGTGCTCGAACGGCAACTGTGAGCGGCGCGCTCAATATTTGCGCACAGTGACCGACCTCCTGGTGGACGATCTCGCTTGGATGGCGGCGCAATGGGGCGCGAACGGCGAGGCGCGCAAGACGATCGAGCAAGGCAGCGGCGAGGCGGGGCTCACCGCGATCATGACCGGACTCGGCAGCCTCTCTTACGGCGAGCTAGCCGGCGAGCGCATGAAGCTCGGCCTCATGATCCACGATCCCGAGGAGGAGCACGATTGCTTCTCCGACAACACCCATGCCTCCCACTTCTTCGACGCCCTCGGCATCCGCAATGTCTATCTCGGCACCTATCGTCGCGCCGACAGGACTTTGGTCACGGGCCCGAGCGTGTCGGATCTGGTCAAGGCCAAGGCGCCTGAGGTCGATGCCGAGCTTAGAGCCAAGCTCGACGCCACCATGAATGCCATGAACGCGATGTACTTGCGCGCGCTCACCACCGAGTCCTACGACCAGATGATCGGCGAGGAGAACGAGGCGGGCAACGAAGTGGTCCAGCGCGTGATCGACGCCCTTCTCGACCAGACCAAGTCGATCGAGCGCGCCGTGGCCGCTCTCGACCTCAAGGGAATCGAGTTCGAGGGCTCCGACAGCCTCGACGATCCGGACAAGGTGCAAGGCGACAGCGCCGCCGCCGGCGACGGAGGTCCAAAACCGAATTGACGAGGGCAGTGGAGCTAGCTACGTTATAACATAACAACTGCATGACATAACGACTGACGCAAACCGTGTACAAACACGAGAATGGCCGGGGGGCTGCAATGATGAAGGGTTGGCAGATCGCGCGAAGCGACCTTGCAACTTCACGAGTTCACTCGAACCGCGGCACGCGCCGGCGAGGCCTTCGCGCCAGCCTCTCGAAAGCCATCGGCGCCCTCGCCATGTTGGCAGCGCTCTTCGCCCTTCCCTCCGCAGCCAGCGCCGAGTGCGTGTTCACCGAACCCGCTACCGCACATGGCGTGGACGGGATACCAGAAGACTCTGCGCTCTCAAGCCTGTGGCCAAAGATGGCCACCCTCGGCGGAATTCGTCCCCTGCTCGGGCGAGGCGGCATCATGGTCAGTGCCACTTATATCGGTGAGGTGCTCGGCAACCCGTCAGGCGGCGTCAAGCAGAGCACGCACTATGACGGCCTGCTTGATGTGCATTTAGATGCCAACATGGAGAAGATGATCGGCTGGAAGGGGCTCTGCTTCCACGCGAACATGTTCCAGATTCACGGGACCAGCATCACCGGCGAAAATCTCCTCAGCATTGTCAGCGCCAGCAACATCGAGGCCTTCCCCTCGACCCGGTTAGATGAGTTCTGGTTCGAGCAGAGCTTGTTCGGCGAAAAGCTCTCGGTCCGTTTTGGTAAATTGGCTGCCGACACCGAGTTCATGTTCGCCGACAGCGCCGGCGCTTTCATTGCCTCGACCTTCGGCTGGACCACGCTGAGTTCGGACAACCTTCCGTTTGGGGGCCCCATCTATCCTTTTGCTTCTCCGGGCGTCCTCGTCAGCGTGCGCCCAAATGATCGCCTCAAGCTCATGACGGCCGTCTACGACGACGACCCAATCGGGCCTTGCGCCGAGGATCTCGACCCAGGTCAGTGCAACAAGGACGGTCTTGAGTTCCGCCTTGATGATCCGCCTTTGCTGCTCGCCGAAGCCGACTATTCCTACAACCAGGGCGGGGCACGGCCAGGCATCATCAAGTTCGGCGGCTGGTACGATTTCGGCAAGTTCGACGATCAGCGCCTCGACGTGAACCATGGACTGCAAGCGATCACCGGTCTCGATCCACTGGAGCATGATGGCACTTACGGCATCTATGGCATCATCGACCAGATGGTCTATCGGCTGCCCGGCGACGGTGATGCCAAGGGCGTATCCGTCTTCGCGCGCGTGATCGGTAGCCCTTCGGATCGCAATCAGATCGATGCTTATTTCGATACAGGCGTCGTCTTCACAGGGATAATCCGACGCCGTCCGAATGACGTCTTCGGCGTCGGTCTTGCCTATACCGGTATCTCGGACGATGCCTCTGCCTTCGACAGGGACTCAGGTCTGTCGGTCATTCGCAACCACGAGGTCTTCTTGGAGATCAGCTACACGGCGGAAATCGTGCCCGGCTGGACGCTGCAGCCGGATTTCCAATATATCTGGAATCCCGGCGGCAATGTGCCGGATGACACCGGGACACGGCCGATCAAAGATGCGACGGTGCTGGGGGTACGCACGACGATCAGCTTCTGACGAAGGACGAGTGCACTCACCCCATTCCAGGTCCCGCGGTTCCGTAGCAGAGTCGTCGAAGAGAGCATCGCCGAGCAGGGCGCGCCACGCGTGTCTTGCCGGCGCCATCCTTTTCGGGGCGGCTCTGCCGCTCCTTGCCGGTGCGCTTCAGACCTATGGCGCCGGCGCTGACGCCGCCCCTCAGAGCGCGCTTGCTCCCGCCACCGACGTCACCAAGCTCGAAGCGGGTGAGGAGAAGCCGGGCGGCGGCGCGACCTCGCGCGGCTCGACCGATACCGCCAACGCCTTCTCGCTCTCCTCCGGCAATATGGACTTCAAGCGCGAGCTCGACTTCAAGGTGGGCAACGGCATCTTCCGCAAGAATTGGGTATCGGCGCCGTCCTCGACCGACGCTTCCGATGGGCTCGGGCCTCTGTTCAATTCCCGCGCCTGCCAAAGCTGCCACTTGAAGGACGGCCGTGGCCATCCGCCGCTCTCATCCGACGTTCCCGACGACTCGGGCTCGATGCTGGTGCGGCTCTCGGTGCCCGCGGCGACCGAGGAGGAGAAGGATAGGATCGAGGCCCATGGCGTGAACTCGATCCCTGATCCGACCTATGGCGGGCAACTTCAGGACTTCGCCATTCAGGGTTTCGCCGCCGAGGGCAAGCTCAAGATCGATTACCAGGAGCGCAAGGTGAAGCTCGCGGACGGCGAGACAGTCTCTTTGCGCGCGCCGAGCTACTCCCTGACGGGCCTCGCCTATGGTCCGATCAGCCCTGACATTATGATTTCTCCGCGCGTGGCGCCGCCGATGATAGGGCTGGGACTGCTCGAAGCGGTGCCTGAGGAGCAGATCCTGGCCAACGCCGATCCCGATGATGCCAACAAGGACGGCATCGCTGGCAAGCCGAACCGCGTCTGGTCGCGCGAGCATGACAAGGTGATGCTCGGCCGCTTCGGCTGGAAGGCTGGTATTCCCACCATCGCCCAGCAGGCTGCGGAGGCCTTCAATGGCGACATCGGCATCTCCTCGACGATGATTCCGTTCCCCTCGGGCGACTGCACCGAGAAGGAGAAGGCGTGTCTCGATGCGCCGAATGGCAACTCGCCGAAATACCAGAATGTCGAAGTGGGCGACGAGCTGTTCAAGCTGGTGGCGTTCTATTCGCAGAACCTCGCCGTGCCGGCGCGGCGCAACCCCGGCGACTCCGAGGTGCTGAAGGGCAAGGAGATCTTCTACGGCATCGGCTGCGCCAGTTGTCATAAGCCCAAATTCGTGACCGGCGAGGTGCCCGGCCAGCCGCATTTGTCGCATCAGTCGATCTGGCCCTACACCGATATGCTGCTGCATGACATGGGCGAAGGTCTTGCCGATAACCGGCCCGAGGGCGCGGCGACCGGGAGCGAATGGCGCACGCCGCCGCTCTGGGGCATAGGCCTCACCGAGACCGTGAGCGGGCATACGCTGTTTCTGCATGACGGACGGGCGCGCGACGTGACCGAGGCCATTCTTTGGCATGGCGGGGAAGCCGAGGCCGCGCGTGACAAATTCGCCGCCCTCTCCAAGGCCGACCGCGCCGCGCTCCTGGCCTTCGTGAATTCGCTATGACGAGAAGATCAGAGGTCACATGCGGCTGCAGCAAGCTCCACCTCTCCCCAGCGGGGAGAGGGGGCATCCTTGCGTTCTTGGCCGGCGCCATAGTTCTTTGCGCGAGTATGTCCGCCGCTCATGCCGAGGCAGATCATGCCGCGATCGCTCAGGCGTCGCTCACCGAAATCATTCGCCCCTTCTATGCCGCGCTTGCCGAGCAAACCGGCGCGCTTAAGGGGAAAGTCGAGACGCTCTGTAGTCAACCTTCCGCGGCGGCGCTCAACGAGACCAAGACTGCCTTCGCGGCGACGGTCTCGGCCTGGAGCAAGGTCGAAATCTTGCGCTTCGGTCCGGTGACGCAAGACCACCGCTACGAACGGCTATTCTTCTGGCCCGATCCCAAGGGCCTCGGTCTGAGGCAGTTGCAGGACGTTCTTGCCAAGCAGGACGAGACGGTCACCGAGCCCGACGAGCTCGCCGGCAAGAGCGTAGCGCTGCAAGGTCTCCCCACCCTCGAATATCTGCTCTATGGCGACGGTGCCGAGACCCTGACCATGAGCGGTGAGAGTGGCGCCTTCCGCTGCGGCTTCGCGCTCAGCGTCGCCACCAATATCGATCGCATCGCGAGGAACGTGGTTGAGGGATGGCGCGAGGGCGCGGCCTACGAGAAGTCCTTTCTCGGTCCCGTTCCCGACGATCCCCACTACCACGCGCCGAAAGAGGTGACCCTCGATCTGTTCAAGGCCTTCACCTCCGGCATCGAGCTGGTGCGCGACCAAAAGCTCGGCAAGCCGCTCGGAGCGAGCAGCGAGCAATCGAAGCCCAAGCTCGCTTCGTTCTGGCGGAGCGGGCTCAGCTTCGCCAACGCCGCCGGAAATCTCGAAGGCGTCCGCGCTCTGTTCGCGCAAGGCGGCTTTGCCCAGGTGGTGGCGCAGGAATCGCCGGGCGTGGAGAACTCGATCCTGTTCGACCTCGACCACGCGATAGAGGTCTTGCGCGGCATCGACAGACCGATGGCGGAAGTGGTCGAGGACGAAAGCCTGCGTGTCAAGCTCGAGGCCTTACGCGTCTCGCTGAAAAGCGCGGCACAAACCGCAGGCGACATGATCGCGCGCGGCGCCGGCCTCGCCTTCGGCTTCAACGCCACGGATGGAGATTAGAGCATGCAGTTCGACCGCCGCACGCTGCTGATCAGCCTGGCCGGCAGCGCCGCCGTGCTGGCTCTACCCGAGGCCGTGGCCGCAGCATTTCAGCCTGAATGCTTCGCCGCCTCGCGCAAGGACGATAGAGGAAACTTCTCCGCGGCGCGGTTCACCCTTAAGGGCGATGTGCAGGCGATCGAGCTTCCTGGACGCGGCCACGACATCGCGCTTCGGCCAGACGGCGGCGAGTGGGTCGCCTTCGCGCGGCGTCCCGGCCGCTTCGGCGTGGCTATTTCTCTCGGATCGCGTCCGCCCGTCTGGTTCGCTTCCAAGCCGGATCGCCACTTCTTCGGCCACGGCGTTTTCTCGTCCGACGGCAAGCTGCTCTATGCGACCGAGTTCGACTATGCCAATGCGCAAGGCGTGATCGGCGTGCGCGACGCGACCGACGGCTATCACCAGATCGGCGAGTTTCCGGCCCATGGCATGGAGCCGCACGACATCGCGCTTCTTGCCGGCGGCCGCATCATGGTGATCGCCAATGGCGGCATCCGCACCCATCCCGAGCGCGGCGCTGACGAATTGAACCTTGCCGACATGCAGCCCTCGCTCGTCTATGTCGACGTCGCCACCGGCGATCTCCTCGAGGAGCATCGCCTCGCGCCGGAGCTGCATCGGCTCTCGATCCGCCATCTTGCCATCGCCGCGGACGATACCGTTGTGTTCGGCTGCCAGTATCGCGGGCCCGAGGAGGATGCGCCGGCGCTGATCGGCTTCCACCGCCGTGGCGAGAGGCCGGTCATCGCCGAGGCTCCCGGCGAGACGCAGGCGGCCTTGCGCAACTATATCGGCTCCGTTGCCGCCGACAGCGGCGGAGGCATCGTGGCGGCCTCCGCCCCGAAAGGCGGCCTCGTCACCTATTGGGATGTGACGGGAAGGCGCTATCTCGGGGCTTGCGACCTGAGCGACGGGTGCGGGCTGGCACCGACCCATCAGAGCGCTCGGTTTCTCTTGACGAGCGGCGAGGGGTGGCTTGCCACGGCCGACGCGGACGGCGCCATGTCGCGCCAGGTTTCCGGCTTTCAGTGGGACAACCACGCCATTCTGGTGAGCTGAAAGGGGGCTCAGCCTGGGCCGTAGGCCACGCGGCCCAATTCCTATTCTCACCTTATTTCTCGGGATAAAGTCGGGGACCTAAGCCCCGGGACCCATGCAGACCAACCAGCATCACAAGACGCCGGCGTCGCACGCGCAGCATAAGCCGCCGGCGCCGCCGAAGCCCGCGGCGCATCCCGCGATGCGCGGCCGCACCAGGCTCCTGCTGATCGTCGGGGGGACCATCATTGGCGTGGCGGTGCTGGGGCTCATCGCCGTCAACCTCCTCGTCTCGGCAGATTGGGTGCGCGACCGTGTTGCGTCGCGGATCAAGGAGCAGACTGGTCGCGTGCTCGAAGTGAACGGCACGACAGCGCTTCTCTTCGTCCCTGGCCCCCGCGTCGTGATCACCGATGCGACCTTCGCCGATCCCGAGGCCCGCGCCGGCACGGCGGACTTCTCGGTGGGGCGGCTCGTTCTCGATCTCAGCCTGATGGAACTCATGAGCCGCGAGGTCGACGCCGAGCGCGTGGTGCTGGAGAGGCCGGTGCTGACGCTCCGCCTCGGCAAAGATGATCGGCCGAAAGAGGACAAGCCTAAGCAGCCCGGCGTGGCCAAGGCTCCGGGCGACAAGCCGCGCCGCGACGTGAGGCTGAGGGATGTGCGCATCGAGGACGGCACGGTCAATATCGTTTACGACGAGAAGGGCACCGAGAAGCGCATCGAGCATATCGCGGCAAATCTCAGCCTGCCGACGCTCACCGCTCCCTTCACCGGCACCGGCACGTTCGACTGGAAGGAGCAGACGGTCGACTTCAATTTCGGGCTGACTTCTCTTGCCGACCTTCGCCAGAGACGCCCGGCGAAACTCGTGCTTGCCCTCGACACGCCTGTCATTGCCGCGCGCTTCGACGGCAGCATCTTGACCCGGCCGGACTTCACCGGCCAGGGCAAGCTGTCCGCCAAGGCCCATTCGATTCCTTCGCTGCTCGCCTGGATGCGGGAGAAGCCGGCCGCCGCGACGGCCATCGGCGACGGCGAGCTTTCAAGTCGCGTCGAGTGGAAGAAAGGCGAGATTACCGTCAGCGAAGCGCGATTTGCGCTCGAGCATGCCACCGGGCAAGGCCAGGCCGTGGTCACCTTGAAGTCTCCCAGACCGCATGTCCGGGCGGCGCTCGCGCTCGACTACCTCGACCTCAACCCGTTTCTGTCGAGCAGCCCGGCGCAAGCGGCCGATGCCGGCGGCAAGCCGAAAGCGGCAAAGGAAAGCGCGCCATCTCAAGCCGAGAGCGTAGCGCCGCGTCAGGCGCCGTCGGGCGAGGCCTCGCCGCAACAGGGCGCGGAGGTCCCGAAGGACTGGTTCAGCAAGCCTGACGGAGATCAAAGCGCGAGCACCGGCGCGCAGGAGCCTTCCGCGCCGGCGTCTTCCGCCTCACCCGCCTCCTTCGACGCCGACGTCAATCTCAATGTGCGCAAGACGCGCGTGATGCATCTCGATCTCGGGCCGAGCTCGCTTGGGCTTACCTTCCGCGACGGCGTGCTGAGCGCAACGCTCGGCGGCATGGATCTTTATGACGGGCACGCCAGCGGCAAGCTGGTGCTCGATGCCGCAAAGCCCGTTCCCGCCTTCACCGGCGACTTCCGCCTCGAGGGTGTGCAGGCCAAGACGCTTCTCTCCGACGCCGCACAGTTCAGCCTGCTCGAAGGCCACACCAAGCTCGCGCTTCAGATCAGCGGCTCAGGCACGACCGCCGAGCAAATAAAGTCATCGCTTGAAGGTCAGGGCAGCCTGGCCGTGAGCGATGGCGCCATCGACGGCGTCAACCTCACCGAAATGATCAGCCAGATCGGCGAGGGCCAGATTCCCGACATGCGCCAGGGCCCCGGCAACAAGACTGCGTTCAGCGATCTTGGCGGCTCCTTCACCATCAAGAACGGCATTGCCCAGACCAGCAATCTCCAGATGACGAGTCCGCTGCTCAAGGTGGCTGCGGCGGGCAGCGTGGATCTGACGCAAAGCACGATTAACATGTTAGCGAACCCCGAGATCGTTGCGGGACCGGAAGGGCAGGGCGGCGCCAACGCTCTCGCCGGTCTCTCCGTGCCCGTGCGCATCGAGGGCCCGCTCGATCGTCCCACCATCAAGCCCGAGATCAAGGGCATGTTCGCCAATCCCGAGAAAGCCGGAAAGACCGTCAAGCAGATCGGCGAGGCCCTGCAGAAGAAGTTCAAGGGGAAACCGGTCGGCGAGGCGATCGGCCGCTTCCTCGGCAACGTCCAGATAGGTCCGCGCGGGGACGGGGAAGAAGGCGCGGCCGAGCCTCAAGGCAACAAGCAGCGATCGGGCAAGAAAGAGAATCCCAACGCAAAGCCTGCTCCCGACGCGGGCGCGACCGAGCAAGGCGACAGCGAAGAGCCTGACGATCCTGACCTCGATCGCATCCTGCGCTAGCCCCCGGAGCGTCGCGCTGCCCTAGTCAGCTGTGCTTATGGGCACCGGCGCTTGAGCCCACCACCATGTCTGCCTTGACGCCCCGCTGTCGACGGCGGCGCTGCTCTCCCCTATAAGCGCGCCAATGACCGCCGCACCGCCCAAACCAGTCGCGCCCAAGATCGGCTTTGTCAGCCTGGGTTGCCCCAAGGCGCTGGTCGATTCCGAACGCATCATCACGCGCCTTCGCGCGGAAGGTTATGAACTCTCTGCCAGCTACGAAGGCGCCGACGCGGTGGTGGTCAACACTTGCGGCTTTTTGAATAGCGCCAAGGAGGAGTCGCTTGCAGCGATCGGCGAGGCCTTGGCCGAGAACGGCCGCGTCATCGTCACCGGCTGTCTTGGAGTGGAGGCCGACCGCATCCGCGCGGCCTACCCCGACGTGCTCGCCATAACCGGCCCGCATCAATACGAGGCCGTGGTCGCGGAGGTACACAAGGCGGTCCCCCGGCCGCACGACCCCTTCCTCGATCTCGTGCCGCCGCAAGGGGTGAGACTCACGCCCCGTCACTACGCCTATGTGAAGATCTCGGAAGGCTGCAACAATATGTGCAGCTTCTGCATCATCCCCGCCCTGCGCGGGCGCCTCGTGAGCCGGCCCCTCGGCGAGGTGATGCGCGAGGCGGAGCGGCTCGTCGCCGCCG
>Ga0209521_10002016_pt1 | contig 16578 bp, 16 predicted proteins | sample Rifsed19ft4_FD_184016 | JGI IMG/M metagenome (GOLD analysis project Ga0209521, IMG submission 184016) | Soil microbial communities from Rifle, Colorado, USA - sediment 19ft 4 (version 2) | ecosystem: Environmental > Terrestrial > Deep subsurface > Rock core/Sediment | place: Rifle, Colorado...
AAATAATGAATTTATTAGATTTGCGACAATTGGAAAAGGTTCCCCCTCAAAAGTTAAATATATCGCGAATGCCTTAAATAAACGAAACACACTAAAGTATGAAATAAAAATAATTAACGAGTTGGTTGATGGCATAGAGGGTATTGCGAATATAAACTGTGTCAGTTCGAATAAGAGCTTGACAAGAGATGAAATAGAAGAGCATGTAAAAGGAGTTGATATTTTTTTGATGTTATATGATAAAGATGCATACCTGCTAAGCTGCAGTGGAGCTCTTTTTGAAGCTTTTGCGTATGTAAAGCCAATCATTTTTTTAAGTAATTCGTGTGTTAGTTACTTCAACAGTATTGGAAATATTGGTTATGAGTGTAAAGATTTAGACGACCTGACCGCAAAAATGGAATTTTTTATAAATAATTATAAGCAGACCGAACACGAACTTGAACTTATCAGAAGCAATATATTAACTCTTAGGACTGACATAGACATTAAAAACGCAACAACAAAACTTAGAAACATTATTATTATGTCAGCTATTTAATTCTTTCTTTTGGCATCCTGAAATAAGTGAAGATTAAAAAAGTTCTCAAAACTTTAATTGTTAAACTATATGCCAAGGAGTCAGAAATTAAAAGAGTTCAGGATTTTTATTGCAAGTATACTGGATTTAGATCATTGGCTGCTTGTGCAAAACAAACTGGCTTAGATATTTGGCTTTGTGAAGCGATAAAAGAATATTTGTATGAAAATCGGCTACTCGGATTATACTACTTTGAGAAGAATTCTCCTCCTCAAAAGTATATGAGAGAATATATCCTCAAAAAATTTTCTCAAATTAAAGCCGATTCTTATATTCTTGAAGTAGGTCCCGGGGAAAATTCCTTATTTCCAGTAGAACAATATAAAAATTGGTATGCTGTGGATAAATATTTCGATGGCAGTGTTATTAAATTTAAGGGTTTGGATTGGGCAGAAAACAAATATCCTCCACAAAAAATATTTTTAGGTAGCTTTGAAGATTTAGATAAAGTTTTGGAGCCAAAAGGATTATCCGGAAGATTTGATATGGTAGTTGCTTCACATTCATACGAGCATGTTTTTAAACCTATTGAATCGCTCAAGCAGGCAAACAAAATGTTAGTGCGGGGTGGGATTATTTGTCTATTTGTGCCCGACGCTTATACTGATGACCCAAGCACAAAAGACCCAACGCATACACTTTACATTACCAAAGGAATGATGCAGGAATTTTTTCAATATGCAGGCGGATTTAAGGATATTTCAATAGAACCCTTTCGTCCAAATGCAGATTTGGTTATTACAGCAATAAAAGAATGATTAGACTATCAAATGATAGGAATTAAAAAAGTATCTTATGGGAGAATGGGTAACAGGCTTTTTCACTATAATTTTCTAAGGCAGATTGCAAAGAAAACAGATATAGATTATTTTCACAGAAGACTTCCTGATTCGGTTTATTTTGAAAATATGGAGAAAAAATCCAGACCCCTTTCGCCCTTTAAAGAAACTATCAGATTGACTTCCAAAGATGTTCTAACTTTTAAACCTGATGAATTTTTAAAATATATCACAGAAGAAACAAACAAAGGGAAAGATATCTTGTTTGACCCGCCAATGTTAGGGGAAATTTTTTATGATTATCTATTTTATAATCCGAATGAATTCTTTAAGATAAAAATAAAATATAAAAAAGAATTTGAGTATGAATGTTCCGATAGAAAGGTAATAGGAGTACATTTTAGAGGAACTGATTTCCCTTCGTGGAATATCCATGCTGCCCTAAAAATTTCTTATTATAAAGCTGCTATTGAATTTTGTCTGGATGGGTTTAGAAATGATAACCCTGTTTTCATTTTGTTTACAGATGATAAAAATTATCAGGCATATTTAGAAACTATTAATTATTTAAGATTAAATGGAATACGTTTTTACTTGGGTTCAACAAATGATTTACCTGTTTACGATTTATATCAGATGACCCAATGCGATATATTGATATCTTCTCCCAGCACATTTTCCATTTTTGCTGGCTGCCTTGGTAAACCTAAAAAGATTATCCATGATAAAAATTGGTTAGATTATGCGATTAGCAGGAATGATATTTTTTGGGTAAAATTGAGCGAGACTTCTAATCCTTATTATTATTTGTGGAAAACCTTTTAAAAGGTAGTAAGTATATGCAAAAGAAATTCAATGATATATTTTAGAACTATTTTTTCATCGCCCAATGAGATTAAATATTTGAAGCTTAACCTTAAGGAATCCTTTGACTATATAGATAGATTTATAGTTTGTGAATATAACAGAACTCATGTGGGTACTGAAAGAGAATTGATTTTTGAAAATTACCGCGGACAGTTTACAGAGGATGAAAACAAGAAAATTCTCTATATAGGTGCTGATATATCTGCACTTGTAGTTGATGGAAGAAAAGATTCTGCCCTTGCCCATCAAAATGAATTAATTATGCGTGGTTATTTTGCCAGCCAGATTAATTTAAATGGTAAAGATATAGTTTTTTCAGTAGATGCTGATGAAATAATTTTTAAACAGTATTATGAACCGATTATTGACAGGCTTGAGAGGACATATTGGCCATTTTCTAAATCACTTAAATTGCCCATGCATCAATTCTTTTATCGGGTTAATTATTTATGGGAGGATTTTATGTTTACACATGCGGTGGCATGTAAGGCTATTGCTTTTAAGAATTATCCTTCCCAGTGGAGGGATATGGGAAAAGAATATTCTGAGATTGTCGGCTGCCATTTATCATGGTGTTTAAGCATTGATGAAATGATTCAAAAGCTGGGGATGTATGCACATCATCATGAGTATGCCCATCTTGCGAAGAGGGAAATGCTGGAAGACGCAGTAAAAAATAAAAAATATCCCTTTGAACCTACAAGAGATTTCAGAATAAGAGTTTTGGATATTAATAATGACCGTTCCTTTTATCCAGCATCTATTTATGGAATGCTAAATGAATTTGAGATGTTGATTGGAGAATAGCATTAATGAATATTGGTATTGTAACTGCATGGCTTGAGAGAGGTGCAGCATATGTCTCCAATGCCTATCTTGAGACTCTTTCACATAAACACAATGTATTCATTTACGCGAGAGGTGCTGAAAAGTATGCAAAGGGGGATCAAAAGTGGGATAAGGAATATGTCACATGGGGCAAGAGGATTCCATGGAAGATCAATACATATATAGATTGGAAGGATTTCAAAAAGTGGAAGTTAAAAAATAACCTTGAAATTATAATCTTCAATGAGCAACATAGCTGGGAAATTATTCTAAAAACATTAATGGAGATGGAAGTTATTATAGGTGCCTATGTAGATTTCTATTTGTCTGGAACAGTTCCGTTTTTTAAATTCTATGACTTTTTGCTTTGTAATACCATGCGACACTATAGTGTCTTCAAAGATCATCCGCAAGCCTTTTACATACCATGGGGGACAGATACGGATATGTATAAATATAGAGTAAAAGATGGGACATGTAATGGTGTAACATTTTTCCACTCCTGTGGTATGAGCCCTCTTCGGAAAGGAACTGATATTTTAGTAAGGGCATTTCAACAAGTAAAAGGAAATGCAAAATTGGTTATCCATTCGCAAGGTGCCTTTGATGAACACCCATCTACAGCTTCAATTGTTGCAAAGGATTCAAGAATTGAGTTGATCAGGGCTGAGGTATCCGCTCCTGGGCTATATCACCTTGGAGATGTATATGTATATCCAACACGTCTTGAAGGTATCGGCTTAACTATCGCAGAAGCCCTTGCATCAGGATTACCGGTTATTACGACAAATGCCCCACCAATGAATGAATTTGTAGTTCATGATCTTAATGGAAAGCTTGTTGACGTAGAGAGGTATCAAAAAGGATATTACTATTGGCCAGAGAGTATATGTTCTGAAAATGCATTAACTGAGGCGATGCAATTTTATGTAGATAATATAAATAACCTTAAGGACTATAAATATCTTGCGCGAAAGTATGCTGAAGATAACCTTGACTGGCAAAAGAACTCCTGCAACTTACCCGACCTTTTAGAAAGTGTATCTCCTAATCTTCAGCGACTTGATAGAGACTTAGTGGCTGCCGCTGAAAAATATGAAAGTTCTAGGTATAATTATCCATATATGCCAGAGTTTTTAAGAACTTTTCTGCACAAGGCTGGAGCTGGACAGGTCAAGGAGTTTTTAGAGAGAATATCATTAGATAAAAAATGAAAATACTTTGTGTTTTTGGAACCCGCCCTGAAGCTATCAAATTTGCCTCAGTGATACAGGCTTTAAGTAATGATGGATATTTTTCCCCAATAATATGCACGACCTCCCAACATAGGCATATGCTTGATCAGATTCTTGAGGTTTTTAATATAAAACCAGATATTGATCTCAATATTATGCAGCCAGATCAGGATCTCTTTGATGTTACAATTCAATCGCTAAAAGGACTTTCAAAGATATTGAAGGATGTGAATCCGGATTGTGTATTGGTACAGGGGGATACGACAACCGCTTTTGCAACAGCATTATCTGCTTATTATTCTCGTGTAAAGGTTGCACATATCGAAGCCGGGCTCCGTACACAGTGTAAAAACTCTCCATATCCAGAGGAATTAAATAGACGCGCAATTGCTGTTTTTGCCGATGCACATTTTGCCCCCACAGATTGGGCACGGGATAATCTGCTACGAGAAAATATTCCACGAGATCGTATCTGGGTTACGGGAAACACTACCATCGATGCCTTATATTTTGTCATCTCTCGTCTTAATAATGATGTTTTGCTAATGGAAAAGATGAAAAGACGATTTTCATTTCTTATATCTGACAGGAAACTTATACTGGTTACAGGACATCGACGCGAAAGTTTTGGAGCAGCCTTTGAGGAGATTTGCAACGCACTTAAAGATATAGCAGTGATGCGTCAGGATATTCAGATTGTCTATCCCGTTCATCTTAATCCAAATGTTCGTAAGTCTGTGGAAAAAATTTTAGGTTCAATAATATCGACAGAGGACAAGGAAGGAATTGATATAAAACGCTTGCTATCTAACTTGTTCCTCATTGAGCCCCTTGATTACATTTCCTTTGTCTATTTACTCACGAAGTCTTTCTTGGTTTTAACTGACTCTGGTGGTATTCAGGAGGAGGCACCTGCCATCGGTAAGCCTGTTTTGATAATGAGAGATGTAACAGAACGTCCAGAAGGTATAGAGGCAGGGGTGGCAAGGCTTGTTGGAACATCTCGCAAGACGATTGTCTCCAATATTCTCAAGTTGCTGGAAGAATCCGGAGAGTATAATCAAATGGCAAAACCGACTACAGTTTATGGTGATGGAAAGGCGGCAGAAAGGATTGTTACGCATTTGCGAGAGTTTACCTGAAATGTCCGAATACATGCACTATACTTTCTGTACTCTCTTTGATAAAAATCGTTCATGAGAGATTACATGAAAAATAATGACAATTTATTTTAAGAAAGTAATTCAAAAAATGTTGGAAATTATTGAAAAAATCAAAAGAGAAAAAGGTGTTGATAATTATTATGGAAAACCTATTTTACAGGAGCAGGAGGGAAATGATTTAATAAGTCAGCTGCTTGAATTGGATGAACCTGTTATGATTGCTCGCATGGGTAATGTTGAGTTATCGTGCATAAGCAATTATCTAAAACGGAAAGAAAATAATAAAGTAAAGTATAAGGAATCAGTAAAATTTACAATGTTAAATAATGCAGGTTTTTTTCCATCAACAGATAAAATGCTTGACAGGTTTAGTGAAGAATTTATTGAACATTTGGCGAATGTTGATGTAATGGGAGTATGGTTTAACAAGAATGAAGATTGTATTTGTCATAAATATTGCGAGAGTGCAAAGTTAGTGAGATTGAGATGCATTGAGCCTTATTATCACATAAGACCATGGAGTGCAAAATTAAAAGGGAAAAAGGTATTAGTTATACATCCATTTCAAGAAACTATAGAGAATCAATATAAAAATAAAAGAGAAAATATATTTGATAATCAAGAAATACTTCCTCTCTTTCATCTTGAAACAATTAAAGCTGTGCAATCAAATGCAAATAGTAAGACGATTTTTAGAAATTGGTTTCAAGCATATCAATATATGTGTGATGAGATATTAAAAAAAGATTTTGAAATAGCGATTATCGGGGCAGGGGCGTATGGCTTACCTTTAGCTTCATATATAAAGAAATTAGGTAAAAAGGCAATTCATATGGGTGGGGCAACGCAGATATTATTTGGAATAAAAGGGAAGAGATGGGATAACCACGAAGTAATATCAAAATTATACAATCAATATTGGGTAAGACCTTCAGAGTCAGAAACTCCACAGGGTTATCAGGCAGTTGAGGACGGATGCTATTGGTAAATGATATGGCTAATGATGTAGCTGTTTTAGTAGTATCCTGCGATAAATATCATGACCTCTGGAAGCCTTTTTTTACATTGTTTTTCAGGTATTGGCAAGATTGTCCGTATCCAATATATCTTGGGTCAAATTATAGTGTCTATAATGATTCAAGAGTTAAAACCATTACAGTTGGGGATGATATAGATTGGTCTCATAGCTTTCGCAGGATGTTAGAACATATACCACATAAGTATGTAATTATCTTGTTGGAAGACTATCTCGTATATAAGCATGTTGATACAGACCGACTAAATAAGTTGGTCTATTACTTAAAAGATAAGAAGGCAGCTTGTTTAAGGATATTTCCATGTCCGGGTCCACATGAAATTCGTTTGGATAATAAAGAGGTTGGAATAATTCGTAAAGGTGCAGAGTATCGTTTATCCCTTCAATCTGCTATATGGGACAAACAATCTCTCATAAGTCTTATACAAGATGGAGAGACACCATGGCAATTTGAAGTTAAAGGTTCTATACGGACAAACCAGATGGATAAACTATTTTTAAGTATAATAAGGGAAATTCCTCCGCCGATCACATATTTTTGTACGGCAGTACTCAAAGGGAAATGGCTTAGGGATGCTGTGGATCTGTGTAGAAAAGAGGGGATAGAAGTTGACTTAAGCATTCGTCCCTGTGAAACATCCTTTGACAGAGTCAGAAATTTTGTAATGCATGATATATTAGGCAGATCTTTAACATTTCTATCTAAATGGGGGTTAAAGAGGCATTGAGATTTCTCATCCTTAATACCGACTATCCTGAATTTCTACATTGGCTTTATAAAAAACACAATGGGTTAGAAAATCAGCCCTATGAAGAACAAATGCGAGTGCGTAATGAAAGTCTTTTTGGGGTGGCAGATTTTTATTCAAGCAATCTGCGGAAATTCGGTCATGAGGCGTGGGATATTCATGCCAATAATGAGTCTATACAAAAGACATGGGCAAAAGAGTACGGGATGAAGGTCAGGGAAACATCACCTTTCATACAGAGGTGGCAAAATACCTTGCATCAGCTGTATGGAATGACTGACTATGCACCACTTTCATATTTCGGTTCATCATTTCGTTCTATTTTGCGATTAATGGGTTCATGGTTTTACGATATCTTGGAGGCACAGATTAAGTATTATAAGCCTGATGTACTTATAAACCATGCGATGTTAGAGATTGGCAGCAGTTTTCTGAAAGAGATAAAGCCTTATACAAGACTTATAGTCGGACAGATTGCATCGCCACTGCCTAAAGGCACTGATTATAGATGCTACGACTTAGTTATTTCCTCTTTGCCTAATTTTGTCGAATATTTTCGTAAAGAAGGGGTGAGGGCTGAACTGCATCGTCTTGCCTTTGAGCCGAAAGTATTAAGTGCATTGGAAAAAGAAGAGCGTAAGGCTTCAATATCCTTTGTTGGCAGCCTGTCTCGGCATCATGAAAATAGGATTCATCTGTTGGAGCATCTCTGCAAGCATCTTGATGTGGATATATGGGGACAAGGAATAGATAGTATGTCAGAGAGGTCATTGGTTAGACGATGCTATAAGGGAAAGGCATGGGGTATTGAGATGTATAGGATTTTGTATAACTCTAAAATAACACTGAACCATCATATTGGCATTGCAGAGTCTTATGCCAACAATATGCGTCTTTTTGAAGCAACAGGGACAGGTGCTATGCTAATTACCGATTGGAAGGTAAATTTAAACGAGATGTTTGAGCCAGTCAGAGAAGTAGTTGCCTATAGGAATGCTGAAGAGTGTGCTGAACTGGTTAAATACTACATAGAACATGAGGACGAAAGAAAGGCTATTGCCGTCGCTGGACAAAGGAGAACATTGAAGGAACATACTTATTACCAAAGGATGCAGGAGTTAATAGAAATTATCCAGAAATATATTTAACAACAGAGAATGAAAAACAAAAGACCTAATGCAGTTATTTTATATCTATCAAGGTCTCTGCCTAAAGATATTGCTGATTTAAAAGAGAGCCTTAGACTTCTATGTGAGAATTTTAATAATAGATTTAAATACCCTGTGATTATCTTTCATGAAGATTTTGATGAGAAGCTTATTCAGGAAATTAGATGTAGTGCAAATTCCCATATACAATTTGAAAAGGTGAAGTTCGAAATACCAGATTTTTTAAATAAAGATGTAGTCTCTGCTCATCCATTCTCTATAGGCTATCGTCACATGTGCCGTTTCTTTAGCGGTATAGTTTTCCAGCATCCTTCTCTAATGGACTACGATTACTACTGGCGGCTTGATACAGATTCCTTTTTACTAAAGAATATTAACTACGATGTATTCGGTTTTATGCAAAGAAATAATTATATATATGGTTATATAACTATTCTTAAAGATCCACCGGAGGTGGTTAAAAATCTGTGGGAAGCAACAAAAAAATACATAGAGGAAAATAAAATCAAGCCGACCTTTCTGAATAAATTTATTCGCAATGGATGCTGGGAGAGGTATTATTATTACACCAACTTTGAGATAGGAAATCTAAATTTCTTTCGCTCAAATGAATATATGGAATATTTTAACTATTTAGATCGGCTTGGAGGGATATATGAATACCGATGGGGGGACACGCCTATTCATACTTTAGCGATAAGTATGTTCGTGCCTGAAAATCAGGTTCACCGTTTTAGAGATGTAGCTTACAGACATCAGAGTTATGAGAATTATTTAGGTTTTAATATTTATTCTATGAAAAGAATAAGTGTAAAGTTTGCAAAATTTTTTCATTGGTTAATTGGCAGTAAGTATATAGAATAAATTAAAAAAATTTATTCATGACAGCAATAAAAAATATTATCAAAAAATTAACCCCTCCTATTATCATCGAGATATATCAACTAAAAAAAGATTATGAGCTGATTGAAAAATTTGATGCAGGTGATAGTGGAATAGGGGATTTTGCCTTTAAGGGGGCAATCTTAAAAAGAAGGAGTTGATACATAATAGATTTAAAATTGTTTTTCAAAAATAAATTTCTTCAAGAACAGTTTCAACCTGGCATATTGGGAATCTTTGTAAATCCCTTTTATTTTGCCAGAAGGGGTTTATATCTGCACATCAAGTCTCTATCTTCCTTCATATATGGTAAAACTTTAGACATTGGCTGTGGAGGAAAACCATATAAGAATCTCTGCAACTCCTCAGAATATATTGGGCTTGAAATAGATTCACCTGAAAATAGAAAGAACAAAGATGCGGATTATTTCTACGATGGAAAAAAAATTCCATTTCAAGATGGTGAGTTTGATTCGATCATTACAAATCAGGTGCTTGAGCATGTCTTCAATCCTGATGTTTTTATTTTAGAGGTGAATAGGGTACTAAAAGATGGGGGTATATTGCTTATAAGTATTCCGTTTATCTGGGATGAACATGAGCAGCCTTATGATTACGCCCGTTATTCATCTTTTGGATTGAAATACTTATTAGAAAATCATGGATTTAATGTTATAAAATACAGGAAGAGCATTAATGATATTAGGGTTATATTTCAACTGATTAATGGCTATATTTATAAAAAGACTGTTACACAAAATGCATATTTAAATCTTTTTATTGCGATCATACTTATGTCACCCTTAAATATTTTGGGAGAACTGCTTTACAGGATATTGCCAAAAAATGATGACCTTTATCTTGATAGTGTAGTTCTCGCCAAAAAGAGAGGCAGTAAATGGGCATGAAGGAGTTTTCTAATCGACATGTCTTAATAACTGGTGGGCTTGGTTTTATCGGCTCCAATCTGGCAAGGAGGCTTGTGGAGTTGGGGGCTGATGTGACATTAGTGGATAGCCTTATTCCTGAATATGGGGGCAACCTGTTTAATATTGACGGTATTGAGGACAGGGTTAAGGTTAATATCTCTGATGTTCGTGACGAGCATAGTATGAAATATCTTGTTCAGGGTGTTGACTATCTTTTCAATCTTGCAGGACAGACAAGCCACATGGATTCTATGCAGGACCCCATTACGGATATGGAAATCAATGCTAAGGCACAGCTTTTTATCCTTGAGGCATGCCGCAAATATAATCCAGATATTAAAATCATCTTTGCCAGCACAAGGCAGATTTATGGCAAGCCGCAGTATTTACCAGTGGATGAGAAACACCCATTAAGTCCTGTAGATATTAATGGAATTAATAAATTGGCAGGTGAATGGTATCACCTCCTCTATAATAATGTATATGGCATCAAGACCTGTATCTTACGCTTAACCAATACTATTGGTCCAGGAATGAGGATTAAAGATGCCCGTCAGACCTTTCTTGGAATATGGGTCAGGCTACTGTTAGAGGGTAAATCCTTTGAAGTATGGGATGGAGACCAACTGAGAGACTTTACTTATGTGGATGATGCTGTAGATGCCTTCTTAATGACAGCGGTCAATAATAATACTAACGGCGGGATATTTAATCTTGGCGGGGAGAATGCTATAAGCTTAAAGAAACTTGCAGAACTTTTGATTAGTGTGAATGGCGGAGGCAAATGCACTGTAAAGGAATTTCCGTCAGACCGTAAACGAATTGATATAGGTGACTACTACAGCGACCACAACCTGATTTCTTCTACTATAGGATGGAGACCAAAAGTGCCTTTGCAGGAAGCCTTAAAAATGACTTTAGATTATTATAGAAAACACATCAATAAATATATCTAAAATGAACATGCCAATAGAAGTGCTTCCAAATAATCCGAATGCAAATTACTTAGCTCACAAGGATGAGATTGAATCAGCCATTGCCCGTGTCCTTAAGAGTGGCAGATATATTCTGGGGCAGGAGGTAGAGTCATTTGAAAATGAATTTGCTTCTTATGTTGGTGTCCGTTTTGGTGTCGGGGTTGGGAGTGGGACAGAGGCACTGCATCTGGCATTGAGGGCATGTGGTATTGGAGAAAATGATGAAGTGATAACAGTATCTCATACAGCAGTGGCGACTGTGGCGGCAATTCAGCTTTGTGGTGCAGCACCGGTATTGGTTGATATTGATATGGATACATATACAATTAATACAAAACAGGTAGAGCAGGCAATTACAAAGAAAACAAAGGCAATTATCCCTGTCCATTTATATGGACATCCGGCTGGCATGAAGAAGATTGCAGAAATCGCCAATAAATATAACCTTAAAATTATTGAAGATTGTGCACAATCTCATGGTGCCATTTATAAAAGCAATAAGACAGGGGCATTGGGAGATATTGCTGCCTTTAGTTTTTACCCTACAAAAAATCTTGGGGCAATAGGTGACGGAGGGATTGTTGTGACAGATAATCAGGAACTTGCAGAACAGGTCAGGTTACTGCGTGAGTATGGATGGCGTCAGAGATATATAAGCGAGATTCCGGGTTTAAATTCACGGCTTGATGAACTTCAAGCTGCAATACTGAGGGTAAAACTGCGTTACCTTGATAAGGAAAACAGTAAACGGCAGGCTTTGGCATCGGCTTATAATGAGAAACTTTCATCTTCAAATCTTATATTGCCTGTGTGTAATTCCGATTTTACTCATGTCTATCACCAGTATGTAGTGCGTTCCAGCCGTCGGGATGCCCTTAGAGAATATTTACAGAAAAATGGAATTGGGACACTGATTCATTATCCTGTTCCAGTTCACCAGCAGCCTGCATATCGTGAAAGTCTGCGATGTGCCCCCTCTATGGAAAACACAGAAAGAGCCGTAAAGGAAATTATCAGTCTGCCGATATACCCTGAGTTAAAACCTGAAATGGCTATCCATGTTGCCGATGCAATTATGGAATGGGAAAAGAATAAAGGGATATAAACAGGCATGTTAAACTTCTGCACCTATTTTGATTCCAATTATTTGGCAAAGGGGTTGACATTATACAGGTCATTGGTGCGGCATGCTATGCCATTCCGTTTATGGGTTCTCTGTTTTGATGATCTGACCTATGAAATACTTCAAAAACTCTCACTTCCTCAAATTCATCCGATACTGTTATCCGATTTTGAATATAAGGATGAAGAACTTATTAAGGCAAAAAGCAATCGTTCTAAAATTGAATATTATTTTACATGCACGCCGTCTCTCCCTTTATATATCTTTAAAAAATATCCTGATGTGGATGTTATTAGTTATGTTGATGCTGATATTTTCTTCTTTTCAAACCCATCCCCTATCTATGATGAATTGAGAAATAATTCTGTATTAATTGTTGGACACAGGTTTCCATCATATCTTAATCATCTTGAAAAATACGGTATTTATAATGTTGGTTTTCTTTCTTTTAGAAGAGATAATAAAGGATTGGAATGTCTGAACTGGTGGAGGGAAAAATGTATTGAATGGTGTTATGACCGGTTGGAAGATGGATGCTTTAGTGACCAGAAATATCTTGATGATTGGACTAACCGCTTTAAGAGAGTAGTTATACTTCAGAATAAAGGTGCTGGTCTCTCTCCGTGGAATCTGGCAAATTATCATCTCAGCGAAAATAATGGACAAATAATAGTGGATACTGACCATCTGGTCTTTTTTCATTTTCATGACCTTAAAGAGGTCCAGCAATGGTTATATGACCCATGCCTGACACAATATAAGGTTCGTTTGGACTCACTCCTAAAGGGGCATATATATGGTCCATATATACGAGAATTAAAAGATGTTACAAACTGGCTATCTAATATTAACGATAGTGCATATATGAAAATAAACTCAATCAGAGGGAGGATTCACGGAAACATCATTTATAGAATAGTGAAAAAGACAAAAGATCAACTTACTATGCTTAAGAAACTTTTGCTGGGTCAGTCTCTGGTTGTAGTTGATGGAAAGGTTTTATAAGGTGAAAGGCTCGCCGTTGGTCTCAATCATAACACCTTCATATAATCAGGGTGGATTTATTGAGGAGACCATTAAAAGTGTTTTGAGTCAGGACTATCCAGAGATTGAGTATATAGTTATTGATGGCGGTTCTACTGATAATACTGTTGAAATCCTGAAAAAATACGAGGGTAGAATTAAATGGGTATCTGAAAAAGACAGGGGACAGTCCGATGCCATTAATAAGGGCTTCGGGATGGCAAGGGGCGAAATATTTGCATGGCTGAATTCTGACGATATATATATGAAGGGTGCTGTGGGTAAGGCAGTGGCATTTCTTGATAATCATCCGGATGTAAAACTTATTTACGGAGATGCCTTATTTTGTGATGAAAATGGCAAGATTGTCGGAGAGTATCATTCCCCAGATACGTTTAATTATAAAAAACTGGCATTCTATAATTCTATATGCCAGCCCTCCACCTTTTTTAAAAGGGAGGCATTTTTTGATGCAGGAGGGATAGATTTGAACCTGCATCACCTGATGGACCATGACCTGTGGATGAAAATGGCAAAAAACAATGAAGTTGCACATATTCCGGAAATTCTGTCAATATATAGATTGCATTCCGAATCTAAAACAGTCTCGGAACTTCATGGGCTGAAGAGAAATGAAGAGAGCTTAAAATTAAGGATGATGCATTATGGCTGGGCTCCAATTAATCATGTATATGGATACAGTTATTATCTTGTTAAGAATAAGATGCCATCCTTTTTTGCGAGATTTGAAATTCTGGTAATATTCATTGCTCTACTTGTCTCTCTGGTAAAGTATATAAGGCTTAATAGAGGTATAAAAATAGAGGATATAGAAGTCATGAAGCTGTCTAATATCAGGAAGCTATTTTTTGGAGGGTGGGAATTAAAGAATTTAATGAAATAACCCCCCCCTCTCCTTTGAATTCCTCTCCCCACAAGGATGAGAGGGGTAAGGATGGGATTTTCGTATGAATCTTAAAGAGCAGCTTAAAATTATAAAGAGAGGGACTGTAGAAATACTTACAGAAGATGAACTGACTAAAAAGTTAGAAAAGTCAATCTCCACAGGTGTTCCGTTGAAGGTCAAGGCAGGATTTGACCCAACCGCACCTGATATTCACATAGGGCATACTGTCCTAATCCATAAGATGAGGCAGTTTCAGGAACTGGGACATGAGATAATATTTTTAATCGGGGATTTTACTGCGATGATAGGGGACCCAAGCGGCAGGTCGGAGATAAGAAAACCTCTCTCAAGGGATGAGGTTATGAAAAATTCCCTGACTTATCAAAAGCAGATATTTAAAATTCTGGATGAGAAAAAGACAAAGGTTGTGTTTAACAGTCAGTGGATGGATAAGATGCCACCTCCAGCTCTTATTGAACTAACTGCAAAATATACAGTGGCGAGGATGTTAGAGAGGGATGATTTTAGCAAAAGATATAAATCACAGCACCCTATAAGTATTCATGAATTCTTATATCCCCTTATTCAGGGCTATGACTCAGTTGCACTTAAGGCTGATATAGAATTAGGCGGGACAGACCAGAAGTTCAATCTATTGGTTGGAAGGGAGCTTCAGAGGGACTACGGACAGGGGCAGCAGGTGGTTATAACAATGCCTCTCTTAGAGGGGACAGATGGCATTCAAAAGATGAGTAAGAGCCTTGGCAATTACATTGGTATTACAGAGCCTCCAAAGGAGATGTTTGGAAAAATAATGTCTATATCGGATGAATTGATGATGAGGTATTATGAACTATTGAGCGATATTACTGTTGATGAGCTTGAGGGATTAAGAAAAGGAATAAAGGATGGCTCAGTTCATCCTATGGTGCTAAAAAAGAGACTGGCAAGTGAGATTATTCGGAGATTTCATAGTGAAGCTGAGGCATCTGATGCACAGAGGGAATTTGAAAAAGTATTCAGCCAGAGGGAGCTTCCGGATGATATGCCTGTTGTAGAATTAAAGTGGGATGGAGATGAACTGTGGCTGCCGCGTATAATATCTACAACAGTTCCGCCAACAAGCAGTTCAGAGGCAAGGAGATTGATTAAAGAAGGGGCGGTTACTGTAAATGGAGAGAGAGTGACAGATATAGAGAAGAAGTTAAGGCGAGGTGAATATATACTTAAGATAGGGAAAAAGAGATTTGTAAAAATTGTGCCTCAGAAATTATGAGAAATAACCTTTTAATGGTATTTAATCAGTAGAGTGGTTAAAGTAGATCGTCAGAGGATTCTGATACTGTGCAGGAGTAGATTCAAAACCCACCCTACAAATACTGCATAGAAGAATATAAAAGATACAATCATCGTTGCCCTCTTTAAGCCCTGCTCTTTTATTATTACAAGGAAGTTTGCGAGGCAGGGGACAAAAAGTATCATAACTGCAACACCGACAGTTGTCTGAATCAAATCAAGCTGATTATTTTTTTGAAGATAAAATAATCCCGCCGCACCATAATCTCTTCTTAAGAAGCCTACGATAAATGCCCATGTAGCCTTGTCAGGCAGCCCAAGAATTCCAGTTACAACAGGGTTTGCTATCTTCTCTATAATCTTTAAGGCGCCGAGTCTGTCCAAAATAAATAGACTGAATGTCCCTATAATAAATAGAGGCACAGCCTCTTTTAAAAACCACTTTACCCTGTAATATGTCTTTCTTAAGATATTTGAAAATTTTGGAATTCTGATAGGGGGTAGTTCCATGAAAAAATCGGATGATTTTCCCGGGACAACCTTTGATGCCAGATACCCTACTATTAAGAGCTGAAGAAGGACAGTTATTACAATAAAAAACAGTGCCCTCTCTGAAATCCCGCCGAGCATCCCCATGACAACGCCCAATTGGGCAGAGCATGGGATTCCAAGTGCAAGCAGAAGTGTTGCAATAATCCTCTCCTTCCTCGTCTCAAGGATTCTCACAGTAAGTGTAGCCATCGTATCGCATCCCAGTCCCAGAACCATCGGCAGTACAGCCTTTCCGCTCAGTCCCATCTTTTTAAAAATCTTATTAGACATCACTGTAAGTCTCGGCAGGTAACCTGAATCCTCCAAAGTGCCGAAGAAGATAAAGAAAAAACTTACAATCGGCAGGACTATAGATACGGCATAAGTAACGCCCATGGTGATTATTCCGTATTCTCCAACAAAAGCATCGTGGACAATCTGGATTGGTATGATGGAATCTATGAGAATTGTAAGCCAGGGATTTATATATTGACCGAAGATAGT
>Ga0209521_10002018_pt1 | contig 16576 bp, 17 predicted proteins | sample Rifsed19ft4_FD_184016 | JGI IMG/M metagenome (GOLD analysis project Ga0209521, IMG submission 184016) | Soil microbial communities from Rifle, Colorado, USA - sediment 19ft 4 (version 2) | ecosystem: Environmental > Terrestrial > Deep subsurface > Rock core/Sediment | place: Rifle, Colorado...
CCATGTTGAATAACAACCCTGGCCTGGTTATCTGACAGGATGCGAGCTTTATTCAGGATCCTGGCAAGTTCCACGGGTTCATTTCCAAAAATTGCGTAGACCAATTTACCTTCGCGAAAAAAGACCCTGGCTTTTTGGCCAGGTTTCTCAACGATCAAACAACCTGTTTTATGTGCCAGGTTTACCAGGTTGAGAATTTGTACGAATGTAAAATCCTGCAGTCTTCCCCTCAATGCCATAGGATGCCTCAATCGTCAGTATGCCAGATAATAATGAATGATTATACAGTCAAGGAAGGTGGGCGTCAAACCAGTACAATTTGCATGATCATTGGCAAGGAACACATTATTTTTGAGAATGATTATTCCTGACAGAAAATGACTATCAATAAGAACTCTTCAAAATTAAAAAATCTGTTATATTCAAACAAGGGATTGAAAAATTATGAAATTATTATTTTATGCAGATGGACGATCTGCAACGACCAGGAACTGGCTGAAGTATTGGATCCAACGCGGGGATGAAGTGCACCTAGCAACCTCATTTTCGTGCGAGGAACTGCCAGGCCTGGCGACCATGCAGGTTGTGCCAGTTGCATTTTCCAGTACGAAGAAAGACAGCGGGAAACCTGGAAAGGCAAAGAGCAGATTGTGGGGATCGAGCCTGGTGAAAACAAGGTTGCTGGTACGCCAGTGGCTGGGACCATTGACACTCCCTTCTGCCGGGCGGGCTCTCAGAGAAATATCTGAAATGCTACAACCAGACCTGGTGCATGCCATGCGTATTCCCTTTGAAGGGATGGTGGCTGCTGCAGCCAGATTGACCTTTCCACTGGTGGTTTCCGTGTGGGGAAGCGATTTCATCAAACACGCACATTCCTCCCCACTGATGGGTTCCTGGACAAGAAAGACCATGCTGGCTGCCGATGGGCTTCACCCGGATTGTGAACGCGATCTGCGCATTGGAAAGCAATGGGGTTTTTCGGCAAGCAAACCTCACCTGGTTATCCCCGGGAATGGAGGAGTTGATCCGCTCATCTTCCACCGCCCTGATTTACCTGTATCCGAACCGGTCGTCCTTAACCCGCGCGGTTTCCGAAGCAGCATTCGACAGGACGTCTTTTTCCGATCCATTCCACTCGTCCTGGCGAAAATCCCGGATGCACGTTTCCTGTGTTCCAGCATGGCAGGAGATCCGGATGCTGAAGCATGGGTGAAACGTTTAGGGATCGGAGCGTCGGTTGAATTACTTCCCCATCTCCCTCACTTCGAGATGGGGGACCTGTTACGCAGAACTGCTGTACTGGTCTCACCAAGCAGCCATGATGGGACACCCAATTCGGTACTGGAGGGGATGGCCTGTGGATGCTATCCTGTGGCGGGTGATATTGAATCCCTGCGGGAATGGATCAACCCGGGAAAAAATGGAACGCTTGTTGACCCGGGAAACGCACAGCAACTGGCTGATGCCATCGTATCAGCCCAGATGAACCCAGACCTGCGCCAAAAAGCTGCTGATGCGAATGCCACTATTATTTCCTCCCGGGCAGATTACATGAAGGGAATGGAAAAAGCAGGGACTTTTTATAATGATGTCATTACGACCAGCAATTTGATCAGGTAGAAATTGAGCATCTGATTAAAAAGACCGACCTAATGACAAATTTAATACAGCGCATACGCGATGATTATTGGAATTCCAATAATAATCTTCGCTGAGTTGAGGTATTATTAATCGTCATTTTTGGCAAGCATCAGAATCCCAATAAACAAGCTCACCTGCCTGCCAGATATGGAACGAGGATCGTAAATTCAGGAGAATGAATTATTCATGCAAATCGGTATCATCATCCCAACTTATAACGAGGCAGACAATCTATCCAGGTTGGTTTCCACGATATTTTCGTACCCACTGAATATCTCCCTGCTGGTTGTTGACGATAATAGTCCGGACGGTACAGGTCAACTTGCTGATGAGCTGGCTGGTTCAATGACTGATAAGATGGCTGTGCTCCATAACCCAGGGAAAATGGGGCTTGCATCCGCTTATTTGGAAGGGTTTCGCTTTTTCCTAGATAAAAATGTAGATGCGATCGGTCAGATGGATGCTGATCTATCCCATGATCCAGCGATATTAATGGATATGGAAAAATCATTAAAAACCAATGCAATGGTAATCGGGTCTCGATATGTACAGGGTGGAGGCGTCGACAGGGATTGGCCTACCTGGAGGAAAAAGTTGTCTGCATTTGGAAATGGTTATGCGCGGCAGATCCTTCGGCTACCTTATCGGGATGTGACATCTGGTTACAGACTGTGGAGGTCGGAAACACTCCATGAAATTCCATTGGACAGGGTTAAATCCAATGGGTATGTATTTCTGATCGAATTGCTGTATCTTGCCCACCTTTTAAATTTTCCGATCGGTGAAGTTCCCATTTTCTTTACTGAACGACAGGGAGGAAAATCAAAAATGTCTTTAAAGATCCAGATCGAGGCAGCCTTACGCGTTTGGCAATTGCCCCTGTTGTATCGAGATATCCATAATCAAAACCGGGTAAAAAATAGCCGAAAGGTAGTATGAAAATAACCTCATGACAAATGAGATTTCATATTCGAATCAATTCCCAGTTAAATTCAAATCCTCTCATTTGCGGATATTTAAATAATTTTCGAGTTTTCCCTTATCTGTTATGCGGAATTCAGTACGCGTGATATCGATGATCTGTTCTTCTGCAAAGCGGTGCAGGATGCGGCAAACCATTTCGCGCGTGCTGCCGATGCGGGCTGCCATTTCATCGAGGGTGAGGTTGCGTTCGATGGCATCTTCCTTTCGGTGCCCATAATATTTCGAAAGCATCTGCGCCAGCCTTCCAGCCACAGGCTGAAATGCCAACCCTTCTATTACCGAACTGGCATGCAGCATGCGATCAACCATCAGGCGGGATAATTCCCAGGTCATCCTGCCATTCTCGATCAGTAGATCAAGAACAGCCTCCCGGTTCCATAGGTAAACACTCGAATCTTCATTGGCTTGAATGCTCATCGGGTTGGGGATAGCTTCTTTAAAAAACGCCAATCCCCAAAAAACTTCCCCAGGAGCCAATTCTGCAATAACAAATGTCCTTCCTTCAGAAGATTCCTTGAGAGCACTGAGTCTTCCTTGTGCCACCAGGAACAGATAAGGCCAGAGGTCCCCTGCCAAGGTAAGGAAAATTCCTGATGGTAACGGTTTATGAACAGCATATTCATAAAATTTTTGTAGAACAGGCGGATCAAGAGACGAAAAGAGGGGTGATCTTGAAAGCAGAACTTGAAGATCGGAATCCATAGAACCATTATACAACGTAAGGAAATTTAATTAACTTAAAGCAAAGATTAGGAGTTCTTATTGTGATACATATCACAATAAGAGTAAAAAATATTAAAGGAGAATAAATATGAAAAATACCAGTAAGAAAACTCTCATGTTCCTGGCTGTTGTGGCAGTTCTGGTAGGACTGTTCATGATCACTGCAGCCCCCTTCTTGATCCAAACTTCGTTGGAAAATGTTTTAACTGAACTGCAGATCGTTTCGGCGCAAAAACCCGCCTATGCAAGCGGGATCCTATTATTCTCGTTCGCATTCCCCTTCTATCGAGGGTTGATCTTCATCGGGGGCATCATTTTAATATGCCTGGCGGGTCCGATCTCCAAGGGGGAAGAATGGACATTCCCGGTTGCCAGCCTGGCAGCTGCTTTTCCATCAGCCGGAGGTATGTTCATGTTCATGCCGTATGTATCCTTCGTGGATGGATTCCCGATTCCTTTGATCGTCTGTTTTGTCGGACTGCTTTTCTTCTGGACATTCATCCTAGCAAGGAACGTGGATAAATGGCAGAAATGGGGTCAATTCCTGTCAATGACCTTTGCAGGAATGCTGACAACACATGCCTTCATTGTTGGCATAGGAAACTTCCGCATGCTTCTTACGCGCGCCGGGAAACCGATGTATGCCGGTCTGGGAGAGTGGGTGCTGGCATGGTCGCAGCCGATCCAATGGGTGTGTGTCATCCTTCTATTCATTGCCATTTACCTGCTGGCAGCAAGAAGACCATCCGGTTGGTGGCTAACTTTAATTTGCGTAATCTCACTGGCAACCATTGACATCCCAATGCAGATCATCCGCCTTACCATGACGGAATCAACTGCCTGGGATTACTCCTATGGATTACCCGTGATCATTGGGATACTTATCGTCCTGTTCCTACCGAAATTCAAGGCAACTTTACTTAATGAATAATAACAACTGATATGGCTGGATCATTTTTAATGGAATCAATTTATTAAAGGGAAATCTTATGAAAAACAACATGAAATTGGGGCTCATCCTGGCAATCATTGGTATCCTGGCGGGATTACTACTGGCATACCAGATAGCCAGCATTTACCAAACAACCATGGATGGCAAAACGGCAGGTGCACGTCCTGACGAAGCGATCACTGTTCAGATAGTATTCGCCATCCTGGGATGGTTTTCTCTGGTGGGAGCTTCATTGATGGGCGTGGCTGTATTTGGTTTTGCAAAAAAAATGAAATGGGCATGGTTCATCGGGACCATTGCCGCCACGCTCTTCATGTTATCAGCCTTCTTCCCCATCATTCCACCTGCCAGCGTGGGACTTCCATCTCCCACCGCTACCACTTTTGGATTGGCAACCATCCTATGGTTTGGTATGCTCTTTGTCGGTGGAGTTGACAAGAAGATCATCATCCTGTGTTTCTTCATTGGGATCGCCTACGTGTTAAGCTTCATGGATGGGGTGGCTAGCATTTCACGCTACCAGACCGTGCCGGATGCCCTTCCGCATGGTATTTATGCGGTAACGCAAATGGTCAACTGGTGGGGAGGCATAGCCTGGGCTGTGAGTTTAATGGGAATCTTGCGACGGAAAAGTTGGGTTGTGCCGGTGGGGATATTCGCAGCCTTATTGTCTATTTTTGGCGGTTATTCATTGGGTGGATTGGATTTTTACCTATTCGGAAAAATCTCCATGTTTCTGCCAGCACCAATCATCAGTACCTGTTTGCTCATTTATTTGCTCCTTCCCGGAACACAAGCAATGCTGGAAAAAAGGCAGCCTGGATATGAAGGATCGTAAATAAAAATTCCTGATGCTCTCGCAAATGAACAATGGGGGATAGAAAAAGATGCGCCTAAACAGCGCATCTTTTATAAAACAATCTTTTAGAACCAGATCACTGCCCGGTTTTAACAGACAGACCCCATGGGTTCCCGGAAAAATGGCATGTAATGCAGCTTGAATCCCTGACAATATCGTGTGATGCATAAGCAAGGAGTTGGTTGCTGCCATCAACCGCTTTCATTTGGATCAACGGAAGCCATTGCCCACTTGAATCATCCATCCCATAAGGAATTCCCCCCGCCTGGTGACAGGCAATACAGGATACATTCTGATGGTCGGTGTCATGTCCAGCGATCGAATTTCCAGATGCAAGAACGTCATCATGACAGCCACTTGCAGCACAGCTGGACTGGAGATCATGGGCATTATGGCAGTCTGTGCAAACCATATCAGCATGGGCATTCGCCAGATCGACCGGAGGCTTATGCCCGGGAAGATCAACCTGTTTATGGCACATCAGGCAAAGTTCACTCGAGGAATTAACTACCGCATACTGTTCCAGTATGGGAACCTCCAGCCAGCTGTACTCGGCAGTAAAATTTCCCTTCCTATCTGGCTCATGGCAGATCTTACATTGAATATTCTCCCAGATATCCTGCGATGTCAAAGGTGGCGGATCGGTCACCTCAAACTTACAAATGAAACAGGACTGGGGAATTTCGTCAACTGGTGGGATGTAATTGGCAGGTGCATGGCATTGGGTACAAGCGCTATTCTCTCCTGCCCGATCGACAACAAACGTGTGGGCATGAGCGCTGATCTCCCATGATGCTGGTATGGCATCGACATCCACAGTGGCAGCTGCTGGAATAGTTTCGGCACCTGCGGGATCGGTTGTGTTACCCGCAGGATTGGTGGGAGCTCCTCTGGAGCTCCCATTATTCGTATTACTCTGGTTTCCCAGTTCATCGGGTGATGGATTCCCGCCAGGGCTGCATGCTGACAACACTAGGGCTGCCAGCAATGCCAAAATCACGGCGATGAACAACCTGGAAAACTTTGAAAAGATATTCGCTCTCACAATTTAAGATCAATTCCCAGATGGGGGGCCACCAGCCGGTGCTTCAGTGGGGACTGCGCCGGTTGCATCTCGAACTGTAAGTTCCCAAGTATTGCCTTCAAAGTGGCAGCGGTCACATTCGACCAGCCACTGAATGCTGTGGGAGTGTGTATAAGCAGTGGTTACAGCACCAGTGCGGCCAACACTTGTAAGAACCGTTGTGAAGATACCATCAACGGGGGCTACTTCCATTCCTGTAGCTTCATGACAAGCCATGCATTCCACTGTTTCCAGCATCACACTGACATTAGCATGTGCTTCAGTTGTATCTGTATGGCATTCCTGGCAGGTTTTCGGTGCGCCTGAGTGAGGGTCATGACAATCCGAGCAGAATTGCGGTCGGTCCGCCTGCGGGAAGGCACCAGCATAATTCAGGTGCGCACTTCCACCGAGGACGATTGCATGAGTCACACCACGACCGCCTGTGAACGACACACCGGATGTATTGGCATGGCATTTACCGCATAATTCGTTGGGGGAGCTCAAGGTTTCGTAGCTATTGGTTAATGGGTTGAGCCAGGCGATTTCATCACTGGCGACACCATTGCCATCCACTTCATGGCAGTTCACGCAGGTGATGCCTTTCCAGTCTGCTTCGTCAACGAAGTTCATGGTGGCTGCGATACGCAGTTCCGGATCAAAAGCAAACTTGCATGTCACGCAGTTCGGTGATGCATCAACCTGGGATTCGGGATTCCAGTTCTGGGGTGAATGGCAGCGCGAGCAGTAGTCATTCGGTCCCTTGCCAAGGTCATATGTGGATCCGTGGACACCTGATTCCCATGCTACCAGATACTCGGATTGATCCACTGGCGCCACGGTTGGAGCCTCAACAATAGGAGCTTCGGTAACCAGTGGAGTCAGGTCGGTTGGGACCTCGGTTGGAACTACAGCAGGTGCACAGGCAGCCAATATGAGCGAAGCCGTTACCAGTGCAACACCAACGAGGAGCCATACCATTGGTTTTTTTATCATTTTCATTTTCATTCTCCTGTTTAAATACAAACATCGGTGGCGGGAAGTAACACACGTTACTTAGTACAATTTATCACAAATAATTAGAAAAGTATTTGACTATCATCAAATGACGAGTTGATGATAATCAAATCAAGATATGTTATTATTGATAATATGAAAAACAATTCTGAGATCGTATCTTCGGAAAAGCTGGCTGAGCGACTTGGCAATGTTATTCATTTCAAGAATTTACCGCTACGTGATCGAATTGATATCATCAAGGCTGGCCAGATTCGGTATGTAAGTGCCGGCACGGTTCTTTTTTCGGAAGAAGATCCATGTTCCGGGATGTATGTTCTCCTGCGGGGACATGTTCATTTATGCAAACTGGGACCACAAGGCCAGGAAAATATCGTTGCCGACCTTGACCCTGTCATCATGTTCAATGAAGTTGCCCTTTTGGATGGTGGTTTAAATCCTTATACTGCCATTATCAATCAGAACAGCCTGGTGTGGCAAATAAGCCTTGAAGCATATCAAAAGTTATTAAAAAAGTATATTAATGAACCGTTCATGCAACTTTCCCTGGGATTGTTGGGGATCATGGCTGGCCGCTACCGGCAACTGGTAGATCATTATGCCGACCTATCCTTCCTGACTGTACCTGTGAGGCTTGCCAAGTTAATCTATGAGCTGAGCGATCAGGGCAAGAATTCCATCAAACGGCAGAATGTATCCATCAACGAGATGGCTGCCCGAATTTCCACTGTTCCAGAAGCGATCAGCCGTGGTTTAAATTTTCTAAAATGCCAGGGGGTTATAAAAACCGATCGTTTGACAATCAGCGTTGTTGATCGAGAAGAACTCGTCCGGCTGGCACAGATCAACCCGGAAATCATGGGGTCATTTTAAAGTAGATCTCCAGAAAACCCAAAATATAATTTCAAATTAAATATCATTTCCAAATCCCCCATTATTTGACATTCGGCAAAGACCAATTGAATACTTTGTGATAGGATGTACAAAGGAAATATTAACCCCGAATTTTTTAATGTTCAGGAGTAATGTCTATGCCATCTTTTAAAGAGAGACTTAATTATCTGTTTTCATCCACCAAGGGATTGATCCTGGTCGCAATGAGCATGATCGCCATCGAAGTAGCCCTGTTCGGCATGCTGTCCGGTCCAATGGCAGAAATGGGTGTAAGAGATTTTGTTGTGCGGGTCATGAATATGGATCTCGTCCAGGCAGAGCGGGAGGGAAGGATGATCATCCTTTACCACTCGATCGCAATGGCGATGATCGCCATCGAAACATACATGGTCACCGACCTGATCAAAATGAAATCCTTCTATAAAACTGCTGTAAGGGTTTTGATCACCATTGGTTACCTGCTGGTCATGGTCTTCGGGATGATCTTCGCCTACCGGGGTCACAACTGGGCTTTTCACGGCGTCTATATCTTTGGTTTAAGCCTGATATTCATCAGCGGGGTGCTGCTAACCATTGCGCTGTGGCCATGGAATAAGGAGTATTACCAACCAGACAAAAACTACTCCAGAATGAAAAAAGGTGTTGACCTGGAAAGAACGGCCTTTTTTGCCACAGCTCTGACCACCATTCTTTCAGCTTTATTTGGTGCAGTTCCAGGTTCATTCTTTGGTAACGGGTTTAATGTATTCCTGGCGGAAAATGTAATCCGATTCCCAGAAAAATCCACCATGCAATATGCGATCATCGGACACCTGCACATCATGCTGGCACTGATCGCCATCATGCTCACCCTGGTCATCGGACGCTGGTTGAATTTCAAAGGTATCCTGCACAAGATCGCCATGCCGTTGATGATCCTGGGAACGATCGTACTGAACCTGGGCGTCTGGGGGGTGGCAACTCCACTCGAACCAATCGCTCACATGATCATTTACGTGGGAGCCACGCCATCCATGCTGGCTGCGCTGATGCTGGTGATCTTCACGTGGGATAAATTGATCAAAGAGGGAAAACCAGCTGAAGGAAAATTCAGGTTCGGACAAAAAATTGGTTCCCTGCTTCGGGATCCGCTGCGCTTTGGACCCATGTGGCAGATGGTGTTCATGAATTTCACCACCAGTTTCCTGGGTATATTCATGGCTATCCGGCTGGACGAGATCTTCCGGGTATGGCCTGCGCGGGAGGAAAGAATTGAACTGACCGGGCACTGGCACGTTCTGGCAGCCATCATCGCCACTATCGTCCTGCTGTATTACGGCGAGATGATCGGGTTAAAGGGAAAATTACGGCAATGGTATGGATGGCTTATCATCATCCTGTCTGATATTGCTTTTGGTGCAGTAACCATCTTCGAAATGAAACGCCTATTCATCAGCGAAGCCACACAACAACCATTGGTCAACAACCTGATGCTGGCAATAGATTTCGGTCTTGGAATGTTACTGGTCCTGGTCGCCCTGCTCCTGATCTGGCGCCTGCAAGACCTGTTCAAAAAGAAAGGAAGGTGGAGTGAAGAAGTGGAACAAGAATTGAACCAGGAGGTGGAATCATGAAGTACACTCTGCTGATTGCCGCCCTGTTAATATCATTACTGACTTCCTGTGGAAGTGTAGATCTCAACGCTGATATTCCTGTGTTCGATACCGGCGTGAACCCTGACAGTTGGGCATCGATCCCGGCAGGTGAATTCTACAAAGGGCAATTCAATGATGTTGCTTCAACGGCAGCATACGAGATCATGGTTACAGATGTAACGGTCAGCCAGTATGCAGAATTCCTCAACAGTGCATTAAATGATGGGAGCGTAAAAATCAACGGAAGCAAGGTGGTTGGTTATTATCCAGGTGATGAATTCCATGGATTCAAACACGAAAGTCCCATTGATGCCGGGGATTGGTTGTTCATTCCCCTGAATGACCCTTCGCAGCGTATCATCTATGATGGTTCAACATTTTCTGCCCAGGCTGGTTATGAAAACCATCCCATGACGATGGTCTCGTGGTTTGGCGCCTGGGGTTACTGCGGTTTCTTTGATTACCGGCTTCCATCAGAAATTGAGTGGGAGAAGGCAGCCCGGGGAACAGACACACGTCCATTTCCCTGGGGAGATGAGATAGCGCGCAACAATGCCAATTTCTATTCGAGCAGGGATCCTTTCGAAACGATGAGCACTGTTGGATCACGCACCAGTCCGGTAGGTTTCTACAATGGGCGCACCTATGATGGATACACAACATTGGATTCTGCATCACCTTATGGGCTGTATGACATGGCAGGCAACGTATGGCAGTGGGCCGGGGATGTATATGAAAACCAGCACTACCGCTACATGAGGGGAGGGTCAAAAGACACTTACGAAATGGACCTGCGCATCTGGGTGACCAACAATGCCACACCCACCTATTACAGTCCCGGTGTTGGGTTCCGCTGTGTAAAGTAATTGACGAAACAAACCAGATGGATTAATATCTTGAATTCAAAGACACTGACAAAGAAGATAACCTCATGAAACCAGACTCGATAACCAGATCATTGGCAACCAAATTAAGATTGTACTGGCCACTGACCAAATCCCTTCAAACCGGCTTACTCCTCTCAACAGGATTGGCTGGTTACATGAGTTCGCGCTGCCCGGTTACCCATTGGTATGATTTCCTGGGATTGGGTATCAGCCTGTTCCTGGCTATCGCCGGATCAACCATCCTTAACATGTGGTACGACCGGGATATCGATGCTGTCATGGACCGTACGCATCACCGCCCCCTGGCAAGCGGTCTCGTAACCCCCCTGGAAGCATTCCGCCTGGGATTGGTTCTCGCAATTCTCGGTGTTGGATTGGCTTTCATCATGATGCCAATATATGGGTTGATCGTTTTTTCAGGATTATTTTTCGATGTGGTCGTTTACACCATCTGGCTTAAACGGCGGACCTGCTGGTCCATCGTGTGGGGTGGGATATCTGGTGGAATGCCCATCCTGGCTGGCAGAGTTTATGGGGTGGGCTCCGTTGATGCAGTTGGCGTACTGCTGACACTGGCTGTCCTATTCTGGATCCCAACACATATACTGACCTTTTCGATGCGTTATGTTGACGATTACAAAGCTGCCAGGATACCCACCTTTCCTTCAACCTATGGTTTTGGAGCGACCAGGATCACCATCGCGGTATCCAGCTTATTGGCTGCAGTATCGATAGGATCAGCAGGTTTGCTTATCGGCATGGAGTGGGGTTTCCTACGCCTCCTGGGTGTTCTGACTGCTGGGTTGGTGTTGATGGCAATAGCCAGTATTTTCCGACCGAGCGAGCGTGTCAATTTTGGGTTGTTCAAATATGCATCCCTGTATATGCTCAGTGCGATGATCCTTCTCTCGTTATAGGTCCGGTCTATCACTCATGGTGATGGACCTAATAATATGAAAATATCCCCCCTAGACCGGATCCTTCTCCTTCTGATGAGCCTTCTTTCCGCCTGGCAGGTGGCTATCGGTATCAATGATTTCGATACCCTTCCCATCATCGCCTACACGATCGGTTTTGGCACGCTGATCATAGCAGGGTTACTGATAATAATCCTGGGGTGGGAATTTTTGGAGAGCCCATTCGTAGTGGTCATCTCTTCCCTTATCCCAGCAAGTCTGTCGCTTGGGCTTGCTTGGGAATATCTGCCCGACATTCGGATCTTTTATTTAAGCTTTGTCAGTATCGGATTCCTGGCGATCCTGGCGACACGTCTTACCGGAACAACCAGAAATTTCCCCCTGATCATCGTGACCATTGCCCATGGTGTTGAAGGATTGTTGATCAGCCTCCTGCCCATTTGGCTGGTTACAAAAGGGCTGGTTTCAGTATCATTCCTACTGGTCGGTTTTGGAGGAGCGTTAAGTGGATTGAGCGGTCTACTGCTTACCTTTATGAAATTCAATAAACCTATTCTGAAGCGCAGCCTGACCTTGCATATCCTGCCTGGATTACTACTGGTGTCCACAGCTGCGCTGGTAGCTGGATTTTCCTTTTAGAAATGGATGATCTTTACTTTTTATTCATTGATTCAAACAGATGGAATGGACCACGTGGGTTTTAACTTTTTCACCAACCAACCTGGTCCCATCCTCTACATTTATCCAAACTATATATATTTTAAGATTTGAACAAGGAGGCAAGGATGTCTAAAAACAAATGGTGGGCTAAAGTTCTTCGTATTGCCGGTATCGTCCTGATGAGCATGACCGGTGCTTTCACCCTGCTGGGTGGCCTGGGTACATCCTGTGTGGCGCTTAAGCCAAAAGGATTCGGACCTGCTTTTATCAAACTGGCGTCGATGCAATGGCTGTATATCGTTTTTGTTGTGGTGACTGCTGCCATTGGTGTTATGGGTATACGAGCAGTTTTCTTGATCATCAAAGGTAGAAAGAATGCATACCGTTACTCGATCATCGCCCTGGTTCTTGGTTTAATTGTCGGTATTATCCACATGGCTGTCTCAAGATCGCTGCGGGGATCGTCGATGCCTGTTGATGCAGTGGTATATACCACCATTCTGACCCTGGTATTCTTCCTGATCATTCGCATCCCGAGTATCTGGGCGGCTGTTAACTTTGAAAAGGAAAACGGTGAAGGGAAAGAATCCGGTGGAGCTGCTGCAATCGTCATGGGTTTCATGTTCCTCAGCATTCCATACCTGATGAGCAGCACCCACACCATAGGTGGCATCAATTATGCAAATGTATGGTATCCGATCATGAACACCATCGGTTGTGTACTGGTCGTACTCGGTGGAGCAGCCCTCGTCTTTCCGGGAAAGCTAACCCTTAGAAAGACTGTGAGTGAACTGAACTAAGCAATACATTATGGTTCATTTTCTACCAGACATAAAAAACTGGTTCTTTCCAGTTGGGAAACCTGGATATTTGCCATTTAGAAAAAGAACCTGAATAAAATCTTTTCTCTCCAAATTATAAGGAAATCTCCTCGTCTTTAAGACGGGGAGATTTTAATTCTAATTGATTTCCAACAATCTCAAGTTATTAGAAAGCAATTTACAAGCAGCTCTTTATTCTTCGAATTCATAACCACAATCACTGCAAAAAGTTGAACCGGGGTTGACTGATGTACCACAAGAAGGACAATAATCCAAAGAGGGGATATGAACCCGTGTGTTCTTATATTCGCCTTCAGCAGGAATTGGTATTTCCTGGGATGAGCCAAGTGGAATTGGTTTTTCCAGACCAGGAGGATTTACCGACCGTTTTTGATTGTTGGAGCGAACAATCAAGAAACCTATCACGATCAACACCAATATAATCAAACCGGAACCAATTGCAATTATTGTCAGACTTAAATTCTCCAAAATTGGCACTCCTTTTAATACTTATGGAATTTATCCAGGGTTTCCTGAAATTTACCCTTTGTGAAGGTTTTCGATCATTAAATTTTAAAAATATTATGCAAGAAAACCTTCCAACGGTCAACCAGTTAAATGATCAAATATAAGTATAAGAAAACACCCCGATCACCTGCCGGTATATGCAGGGAATCGGGGAGTCAATAAAACCTGTCTGTTTATTATTCTGTTGGTGAATTTCGCAATGTTTCAAGACGCTGCTGAAGTTCTATGCGGCGATCTCCGACTGCCTGACGGATCTCGCCAGTAAGACTTTCGGCTCGTTCACGAATCATTCCTCGTAATTCAGTGCCTGAATCAGGTGCAAACAAAAGGGCAACAGTTGCACCAACCAAACCACCCATGATCACACCTGCAAAAAAACTGATGGTACGTCTCATTATTATTCTCCTTCCAATTTCATTTCATCACGGTATCAACCGCGGTTAATTCCACCACCATTATAAGATAAAAACAACGGAAAAGGGAGGATTGTCACAGGGATGGTTTTGTGGAATAATACCATCAGCGCGTGTATCATCAATGAACACGACGCTCTGAGCCAAAAAACATCCCTGTGGCGGCATGGATGGGCAACCCATTTCCCATCCAGCCCGGCCCCTACCCTGGAGGAGGGTACCATGTCCACGACAATCCCTGAACTATCTGCTGAACCCGAGCGCAAGAAAATCACAACACTTTCCCTTCTTAAGAAGAAGGAAAAGCATGAACCAATCGCGGAATTGACCGCATATGATTACCCTACCGCACTGGCAATGGACCAGGCTGAAATCGATGTTATCCTGGTTGGAGATTCCCTGGCAATGGTCGTTCTGGGTTATGAGAACACATTGTCTGTAACCATGGAAGATATGCTCCATCACTGTAAAGCTGTAAAACGCGGGGCGAAATACGCCCTTTTAATTGGCGACATGCCCTTTATGAGCTACCAGGTCTCCGTGCAGGATGCTGTTCGCAATGCCGGACGGTTTCTGCAGGAAGGTGGGATGGATGCAGTGAAACTGGAAGGAGGAAGAGAAAGGGTGGACGCCATCAAGGCGATCGTCAGCAGCGGAATCCCTGTACAGGGTCACCTGGGTTTAACACCTCAGTCGGTACATCAGATGGGAGGTTTCCGTTCCCAGGGGCGTACTGCTGCTGCCGCAAAGCGGATCCTGGAAGATGCCCTGATGCTGGAGGATGCCGGTTGTTTCAGCATCGTACTCGAATCTGTGCCAAGCAAACTGGCTGGATTTATAAGCGAGAGAATCCACATCCCCACCATTGGCATTGGTGCGGGCATACAGTGTGATGGGCAGGTGCTGGTTGCTCATGATCTGTTGGGTATGTTCGATCGCTTTACACCTCGATTCGTAAAGCAATATGCCCAGCTGCAAAAGGAGATGATGCGGGCATTCGGTGAATATATCCATGATGTGAAAAACAAGGAATTCCCAACACCTGACCACAGCATTGATATGCCTGAAGCGGAATGGGATTCTCTTTTAAAACAGGTGTGAGCATGGCGGGTGAAATCCTGATCGTTGGCAGCGGGGCAATGGCCACCTTGTTTGCAGCCCGTCTTTCAGCCGGGGGAACCCGGGTAAGCATTCTTGGTACCTGGCAGGAGGGATTGGCCGCTTACCAGAAATCCGGCGCAGGCTCAATGGATGCAGATGGTCGTGAACAATTTTTCCCCGTGGAAGTACTATCCCCCGATAACCAGCAAAAAAAGTTCCTTTATGCCATTGTCCTTGTAAAGTCCTGGCAAACATGCCAGGCAGCCAGTACCCTGACCGATTGGCTTGAACCTGATGGATTATGCCTGACACTGCAGAATGGTCTTGGAAACCGCGAGTGCCTTGAAGAATTCCTGGGTCCCAAGCGGGTGGTGATGGGTGTGACCACCTCTGGTGGAACTCTCCTGGGTCCAGGACGTGTTCTGGTCGGTGGAGAAGGGGATACCACCATCGAAGAACAAACCGGGCTGGAACCATTGGTAATGATGCTACAAGAAGCTGGTTTCGAAATCAAACTGGTCGGTGACGCCAAATCACTTATTTGGGGGAAACTGGTGATCAATGCAGCCATTAACCCTCTCAGTGCCATTCTCAGGGTTAATAATGGGCAGCTGTTGGAAAACAAGGATGCCAGTTCGCTGATGGCTGAACTAGCCCTTGAAACCAGGACAATTGCGATGGCTTTGGGTATAGGGCTGCCTTATGATGACCCGGTGGAAGCAAGCAGGGAAGTAGCCCGACGAACTGCCGCCAACAATTCATCCATGCTGCAGGATGTACTGCGCGGAGCACCGACCGAAATCGAAGCCATTAACGGTGCCATCTGGAATCTTGGAAAGGAAGTGGGCATTTCAACACCAGCCAATGCCATGATGACCCGCCTGATACGGGCGATGGTCTCAAAATCCTTATAAGCGTAGACACCACCAACTTCCAATAAAACTGGCAGAGAAAAGGGGAAGGAAATTAACCTGCTCCCAACATGTGGTTAAAATGGTAATATTGGGATAAATAACACAATATGCACGGAGGCTTTCATGCGCAGGTTTTTCTTTATCATTCTGATCTTTTTCCTTGGATTACTCCCGGTCGGTGTCAAAGCACAGACCGATCTTCATTTCAGCAGTGTTAATGTTCAAATTTGGCCGGATTACGACCAGCCCAGTGTTCTGGTCATCTACCATTACATCCTGGCAGATGATATCACCCTGCCTGCCACCCTGGATCTGCGGGTGCCTATAACGGCAAGTATCAATGCAGTAGCAACCAGTGATGGAAGTGGGGGATTGCTGACTGCGAATTATGATCGAAAAGTGGACGGGGATTGGGCTGTGCTGACGATGACAACTGACAGCCGAAATATCCAGGTGGAATACTATGACGATTATCAGCTTGACGGACAAATTCATCGATATGAATACAGTTGGAATGGCAGTTACCCGGTGGACATGTTCATAGCCACTGTCCAGCAGCCAGTTA
>Ga0209521_10002020_pt1 | contig 16574 bp, 14 predicted proteins | sample Rifsed19ft4_FD_184016 | JGI IMG/M metagenome (GOLD analysis project Ga0209521, IMG submission 184016) | Soil microbial communities from Rifle, Colorado, USA - sediment 19ft 4 (version 2) | ecosystem: Environmental > Terrestrial > Deep subsurface > Rock core/Sediment | place: Rifle, Colorado...
AAGAATCGCGAACGCCGACGGCACCACGAAGAGCGTACCGAGAAGCGAGGCGAGAAGCCCGCCGATGACCGCGATGGCAAGCGGCGCCGTCTGCGCCGTACCGAACGCCATGGGGAGCATGCCGCTCACCATCACCAGCGACGTCATGACGATCGGCCGCAGCCGTGACCGCCCCGCCTGGAGCGCCGCCTCGTCCGCTGGGAGGCCTTCCTGGCGGTAACGCTCGGCGAACGTACAGAGGAGGATCGAGTTGGCGACCGAGATCCCGATGGCCATCATCGCACCCATGAACGACTGAAGGTTCAGCGTCGAGCCCGATACGAGAAGCGCAAGGCCCACACCCACGAGAACCGCGGGGAGCGCGGTGACCACGGCGAGCGCTACCCGTCCCGACTGGAAGTAGGCCACCAGGAGGACGAATACCGCGATCATCGAAAGCACGACCCCCAGGCGCAGGTTCCGGAAGATCTCCGACAACGGTGCCAGTTGACCGCGGACGCTGACGTTCAGGCCGGGTGGAGGCTCGGGGAGCCCGCGAAGCGCGGAGGCCACGCTCGCCGCCGCGGACCCGAGGTCCGTATCGTGCACGTTGGCATTCACCGTCACCATGCGCTGCGCGTTGCGCCGGTGGTACTCCCCGAACGACTCGCCGGTGCGAAGCGTGGCGACGTCCCTGAGCAGCGTGGGAACGCCCTCACCGTTCTGGCGCAGCGGTATGCTGGCCACGTCGTCGATCGAGCTCACCCGTGCCTGCGGGATCTCTACCTGCACTTGATAAGCGATCCCCGAGTTGGGGTCCGCCCAGTAGACCGGGGTGGTGAACCGGCTCGACCAGGTGGCCGGAGCTAAGGCACGGCCTACGTCGATGACGCTCAAGCCAAGCTGGGCGGCGCGTTCGCGATCGACGTCTATATTTAGCGTGGGATACTCGAGGAGCTCGCCGAGCTGCACGTCTCTCAAGCTCGGGACCGCCGCGAGAGCTTCCCGGATCACCTCGGCACGCTCCCGACTCGCGGCAAGGGACGACCCGGTGACGGCGATCTCGATGGGAGTCGGGGCTCCGAAGCTCATGACTTGGCTCACCAGATCGGCGGCCTCGAACGTCACGCTCGCGCCGGGCATCACCTGAGGAATCCTCTCGCGAAGGCGTTCTTGAAGAGCCGCCGCCGAAACCGCGGACTCTTCGGCTAGGCGAACGAGGAGCACTGCCTCGTGGGGGCCGCCCGTCCACAGAAAGATGAGATTCACCGGAAAGGAGGAAGGTTGCACGCCCACGAAGGCGAGAGACGTCGCGAGGTTCTCGGCGCCCACCTCGTCTTCGATGACGTCCAGAACGTCGTGTACCAAGCCCTCCGTGCGCTCGACCCGCGTGCCGGCGGGCGCTCGTAGCCGCATCTGTACGAGACCGGTGTCGGTGCTCGGAAAAATTTCCGTTCCCAGGAGAGCGAGGAGGAGCGCGATGAGGACGACGCTTCCGCTCAGATAGCCAAGGACGAGGGGACGGCGCCGGCCGAGGGCGCGCTGTGACCAAGAGGTATAGCGCTCCCGGAGGCGCTCCATATACCCTTCGCGCGCGCCGCCGACGGGATGCTCGTCTCCCTTCCTCTGGAGCCAGGTCTCCATGATGGGAACGAAGGTGTTGGCAAGGAAGAACGAGGACGTCATGGCAAAGCCCACCGACAGGGCGAGGGGTACGAACATGGCGCGGGCGACCCCTGTCATGAAAAACGATGGGGCGAAGATGGCGAGAATCGAGAGCATGATGAGAAGGAGGGGAACGACGACTTCTTGACTTGCATCGAGAACGGCACGTGCCACGGGCTTCTTGTCCGCGAGGTGACGGTGGATGTTCTCGACGACGATGACGGACTCGTCGACCAAAATGCCGATGGCGAGCGTGAGCCCGCCGAGAGTCATGAGGTTGATGGTTTGTCCCGACGCCCAGAGCGCGACGAGGGCGGAGAGGAGGGCCAGCGGAATGGTGGCGACGACCACGACCGCGCTCCGGAAGCTGCCGAGCACGAGCACGATCATGCCTCCGGTGAGGAGCGCCCCGAGCACACCCTCGAACTGAAGGGCGGAGAGAGCATCGGTTACATAGAAAGACTGGTCGAACTCGAAGGAGACGTCGATGTCTTCGGGAACCGCGGTCCGAAACGTGGGCAGCGCTTCACGGACGCGGCGCACGACGTCGAGCGTCGAGGCATCGGCCCGTTTGGTGACCGCGATGTAGACGGTGCGGCGGCCGTTGACCAGGGCGTAGCTCGTCAGGATGTCGGAGCTATCCTCGGCGTAGCCGATGTCTCGGAGATAGACGGTCGCACCCGGCCCGGAGCGGATGGGAACGTCGTTCAGCTCCTCTGCCTGTCGGACCGTCGAGTTCACCGGTGTCATGTAGTTGACGTCGCCGATGCGCACGCTTCCCGAGGGGAGGATGGTGTTGGTGCGGGCAATCGCGGTAACGACCTCGTCGGGCGACATCTTGTAGGAGCGTAGGCGGTCCGGGTCGACGCGCACCACCAGGCTCCGTGCGGTGCCCCCAAAAGGCGGAGGCGCCGAGACGCCCGGTACGGCGGCGAACATGGGTCGGACCCGGAATAGGGCAAGATCGGAGATCTCGTCGACGCTCCTCGTCTCGCTCGAGAAAACGAGGTAACCCACCGGAACGCTCCCGGCGTCGAAGCGCATCACGAAAGGAGGCACCGTGCCGGGAGGCATGAAGGAGCGCGAGCGGTTCACCTGGGCCACGGTCTCCGCCATCGCCTGCGCCATGTCGGTGCCTTCATGGAAATGGAGGGCCATGAGCGCCGCCCCCTGGATGGAGCGCGACTCGACATAGTCGATGCCCCGCACGTACAGGAAGTGATACTCGTAGTAGTTGACGAGGTAGCCCTCCATCTGCGCCGGGTCCATGCCGCCGTAGGGCTGAGCCACGTAGATGACGGGCGTTCCCAGCTGGGGAAAGATGTCGGCTGCCATCCGCTGCATGGCCAGAATCGACATCAGGCCGATCCCGACGATCACCATCAGGATCGAGATCGGCCGCCTCATGGCTACGCGAATGAGCCACACGGTGTTGCTCCTTCCCTTTCTGCCCAGCTACTCGAGCTGTGAGAGCGCAGGGGCCAAGTCTCCCTCCGCGGCGGAGAGCGCGAAACGAGCTCGCCAAACCTCGAGCCGAGCGATCGCATCTTCTGTTTCGGCACGGCGCAGGATACGCTCCGCCTCGGCTACCTCGAGGACCTCGGCGAGCCCGGCCTCATAGCGCGCGCGAGCCTGCACTTGCAGCGCCCGCGCCGCCTCGAGCTCGACCGGCGTGTTCTCGGCGATGCGGCGGGCGGCGTCCAGATGGATACGGGCACGCTCGATTTCGGCGGCCACGTGCTGAAGCGCGTTAGCGTAACGGGCCTCCGCCGCCTGCTCCCGATACTCCTCGACCTTGGTTTCCTGGCGCACTGCAAAGTCGAGAAGCGGAAACCGCACGGCCAGCCCGAGCGCCCAATTCGTGGTCTCTGGCCAGAGCCCTCCAGATCCGCCCTCGAAGCTTCCATCGAGGAGCGCCCCGGTTCCCCGCGAGTAGACGGCCGCCAGGAGGTCAAGCTTCGGACGGTAAGCAGCCGCCGCCACTTCGCGACGTGCCCGGGCTGCATCTCGCTCCGCTTGCCCGATCTCGACAAGAGGATGAGCCTCGGCATCTTGGGACGCGCCGCCGACGACGGTGGCAGAGCTCTCCAGGAGCTCCGAGCCGTTGATTTCGAGGCGCTCGCCGGCGCGGCCCAGCCACTCCGCCAGGCTCACCCGTGCCCGCTCGCGAATCTCTTTCGCCCGGATGAGCTCCGTTCGCGCCCTTGCTAGCTCCGCTTGCGCGAAAGAAAGGTCCGCTCCCGGGCGGAGCTCGTTGTCGACCAGCACGGAAACCGCGGTCGAAAACACGTCCATCCTCTCCACGGTGGCCGTGGTAGCGCGCACCGCCGACTCCGCCGCCAGGACAGCGACGAATGAGTCCACGACACCGAGCGAAACCTCGAGCTCGGTCACACGAAGACCCGCTTGGGCTCTCTGCCTCACGGCCTCTGCCTCACGAACACCCCCTGCCCGGACTCCGAAATCGAACGCTTCCCAGCGGACCAGCGCGGCTGCCACGCTCCCAAAGGTGCCTTGGGAGGTCGTCTCCTCCAGGACGGGACCCGAGATCGAGGGCACCCCGCCACCCGGGAGTAGGAGTCCGAAGACGTTGTTGCGGGTGGCGCGGTTCCACTGTAGGTAGATGTCGGCGTTCGGGAGATAAGCCTTCTTCGCGAGACCCAGGTTCTCGTGTGCCGCAGTGAGCTCGGCCTCGGTGGCCCGCACCTCGGGGAAGGACTCGAGAGCCATTTCGATGGCGGCCCTGAGCTTCATGGGCTGGGAGGGTTGGACGTCTTGCTCTGAAAACCCCGCGCGTATCGTCAGAAGGAACACGAGTCCCGGCCCCAAGGACGACGCAAATGGCTGTTTCAAGGCTTCCCCTCCAAGGCCTTCCTCAGCTCGCCCCTGGTCAACGCCTCGCTCACTAGCTCAATGAGGCGGCGCTTCTGTCCCGACCAATACCGCTGCCCGCGTGCCGTGATGCGGTAGTACTTCCGGAGCTTACCGGCTACAACCTCCTTCCGATGCTTCAGAAGCCCCCGGCGCTCCAAACGGTGAAACTTCGGATAGAGTTGGCTGGCGTTCAATCGATAGCCGTGACGGCCGAGCTCTTCCAGCATCCAGAGACCGTAGACGGGGTCGCTGGATGCATGGTGCAGGATATGGAGCTCGACGAAATCAACGGCCAGTCGTTTCCGCTTCACGATATCGGGGTAGGAGAATGAACGACGGGCAGCTGCTTGTCAACAAAAAAGAGAGGGAGCCGGACCGGGTTTCGATAGCGAGCTCAGAACCAATGGCGCAGCCACTTCTTCTCGAAGAGGATCTTTCCCCAATGCCAACGGCGCCCGACCTTGTGGAGCTTCACCTCCGGCACGGGCTCTGCGTAAAAGTTGCCCCGGCCGAAACCGGCTCTCCCACCTCCGGTCTCGATGAAGCACTCACCGTAGCCACCGAAGGCCGCTGGCCTGCCTTTCCCCGTGATGGCGCGAACGATGTTCCGTGCCACAACCTCGGCCTGGCGGTGGGCGAACACACCGGCCTTGGGCAAGGGCTTGCCGAGCTTGAGCGGGATCCCCGTCACATCTCCGATGGCGTAGACGCGGTCGAACCGCGTCTCGAGCGTGTGGCGGTCCACGGGAATCCACCCGCTCTCGCCGATCAGCCCCGCGTCGCGCACGACTCGAGGGGCCCGGTGCGGCGGCACATAAACGAGGAGGTCGAACTCGGCGCTCGCTCCGTTGGCAAAGTCCATGCGCCGCTGCTCAGCGTCGACTTTCGTCACCTGGTGCTCGGGGTGATAGCCGATGCCCTTTTGTTCGACCAACTGGCGAACGCCTGCCGAGACCTTCGGGCCTGCGACGCCCATGGGACCAGGCTCGGCGGCGTAGAGATCGATCTGCACCGCATCTCGCACTTTCCGCTTGCGGCAGTCGTAGTCGAGGAGCATGGCCGCCTCGTAGGGTGCTGCCGGACACTTGTAGGCAGGCGCAGCCGTGAGCACGACGAGCCGACCGGAGCGAAACTGTCTGAATGCTTCTCTCAGGGCTTCAGCGCCGGACAAGGAGTAGAGGTTGTAGCCTGCCTCGGGGAGGCCCGGGATCGTCTCGGGCGCGAGCTCGGCGCCCAGCGAGATGACCAAGTAATCGCCGCCATAGGTCGTTCCGTCGACGATGGCCTGCCGGCTTTCGGGATCGATCCGCTCGATTTCCCCGTGAATGACCTCGATACCTTTCCTCTTCAAGAGATCGAGGGGGCGGGAAATGTTGTTGGCCGTCCGCAACCCGGTCATGAGCCACAATAGTGAAGGGGCGAAGAGGTGTTGCTCCTCGCGATCCACGAGCACGATGCGGTGCTGCTCGGGAAGCTTCTTGCGGAGCTCAACCGCGGCGACGAGCCCTCCCACACCGCCCCCGAGCACAAGGACCCGGCTACTACCGTTCATGTGGTTCCTCCCTTCAGAACACAAGAACCCGATCCGCCGACAATGTCCAGGCGGCCAGCTCCTCCATGCTGCTTCGCCGGCCGGAGTCGGCGAGCTCGCTGTCTGCGATTCCGCGCGCATCCATACAGGACCCGCACACGCCGATCTCCGCCCCTCGCTTTGCTATGGAACCGAGCATGACTTCCAGGCTGTAGTAGCCGCTCGGGACTTTTTGATTCTTCTTCGCGCAGGCTACTGCGTCTCCGATGAGAAATACTCGAATTTCGCTGCTTTCCTGGCGGGCGAGAGAGCCAGCGAGCCGGAGCCCGTTGTAGCTTCGCTCGGTGCCGTACGGGGGGTCGTTGAGAATGAAGAGGTAACGCGTCAACGTCGACTCCATCTTCAGAGCGTCATCCACCGGGCTTCCCGAATGCCGTCGGATCTCTGAAGGAATAGCTTCCCTTGTCGCCCACGAACGGAAGCGCCAGGATCCTTGCCAGCGTGAGAAGCTCGGGATCGCGGAACTGTCGAAGGCCGACGGTCATTCCCTGGTGCCCGGATTGTGGTTGGTCACGATAGGTCCCCAGCAGGTGATCCCACCAGGGCAGGTTGAAACCGAAGTTGCTGTTGGTCTCCGCGGACAGAATGGAATGATGGACTCGGTGCATATCCGGGGTCACCACGAACCATCGCAGAACTCGATCGACGCCAACCGGAATCCGCACGTTCCCGTGGTTGAACATGGCCGTGGCGTTGAGCAAGACTTCGAATGCGAGGACGGCCACGACCGGAGGGCCGAGAGCCACCACGAAAACCGCCTTGAGGAGCATCGAGATCACGATTTCGAGCGGGTGGAAACGATTTCCGGTGGTCACGTCGAAGTCGAGGTCAGTGTGGTGCACCATGTGCAGCCGCCAGAGGGCGGGAACGGCGTGGAACAGCACGTGCTGCAAATAGACTACGAAGTCGAGCGCGACGATGGATACGATGCACCCCAGCCAGAATGGCAGCTCCAGGCCGTTCAGAAGACCCCAGTTCCGCTCTCTCGCCATCCAGGCCACACCGACCACCGCGGAGGCAAAGAGCGCTCGGACGGTGAGTGTATCGATGACGACGATTCCGAGATTGCAGAGCCAGCGTTGCCCCTTCTTGGTGCTCAGGCGCCGGCGCGGTAGAGCTACTTCCCATAACGCCATCAGCAACAACACGGCCGCGAAAGCGCCTAAGCGAATCCAGGCTTCGTAACGTATCGCCAGATCCGTCATGGACAGGTTCATGCTTCCACCTCGAATCCCCGCGCCCGCCAGTCGGAAACGCTCTCGTCGAGGCGCGTCGCCTTGAATCCGCGAGCCCGCAGCCTCTCTACGGCCTCGACGGCCAGCATGCAGTAGGGACCCCGGCAATAAGCTACAATCTCTTGATCGGCGGGCAGCCCCTCGAGCCGGCTTTCGAGCTCTTTTAAGGGAACGGAGAGCGCACCGGGGATGTGTCCTGCTTGGTACTCCTCGGAGGGTCGCACGTCGAGAACCACAACCTCACCGCGTCGCACGCGCTCGAGCAGGGCTTCCCGGTCTACTCCTTCCATGCCGCTCCGACCCTTCAGGTAATCTCTTGTCACCTGCTCGATCTCCGCCAGTCTCGACTCGGCCAGTAACCGTAAGCTTCGAAAGAACTCACCCACCGCCGGGTCGGCGAGCCGGTAGGTCACGAAGAGGCCCTTCTTCTCCGCTTCCACCAAACGGGCTGCGCGCAGAACCTGGAGGTGCTGCGAGGTATTGGCGATCGACTGATTCGCCTCCCTCGCCAGCGCCTCGACCGTGCGGGGCGTTTGGCAGAGTAGATCCAGGAGCTCCAAACGTCGTGGGCTCGAGACCGTCTTGCCGATTCGCGCAAGTTGCTCGTAGATAGAGTCTTTAAAGAATCGAGTGGTCATAATCAATTAATCAATTGAATAATAGATTAAGTGAGGGACAAAGTCAAGCCCGCACAGGGGGGTGCGCTGGTTATGACCGAGCGTGCGTTAGACTAAGGGGCGGGTATGATCTGGGCACGGATTTCGAATTGGCGGATGGGGCTCTGCCTAGTCAGCTTCGTTTGGCTCGCCGCCTGCCAGGGGAGTCTCAACCAAGCGCTGCTGGAGGCCGTCAACGAGGCGGACGGCGACGAGGTCCGCGATCTGGTGGAGGATGGTGCCGATCCGAACTTCCGCGATGACAAGGGATCGACGGTGCTCATGCTCGCGGTGGTCTCCGGCACCGAAGAGGGCATGAGGGCCTTGCTGGAAGGCGGTGCCGATCCGAATCTGACCGTCGAGAACGGATCGACCGCCGTGCACATGGCGGCGGCCACCGGACAGACCGCCCTCCTGCGCATCCTTCTGGAGCACGGGGGCGATCCCAACGTCGAGGCGGAGGCCAGCACGACCCCTTTGATGATGGCTTCGCTGTGGTCCCGCGCCGACACGGTGACCGCATTGGCCGAGGCCGGGGCCGATCTCGACGCCCGGAATGACGAGGACAGGACGGCGCTCATGATCGCGGTGACGGAGAAACGCCCCGAGATCGTGCGCGCCTTGCTCGACGCCGGTGCCAGCCCCACGGCTGCTAGGCGGGGCATTACGCCTCTGATGATGGCTCGCCAAGAGGGCACCACGGAGATCGAGCTCATGCTTCTTGACGCCATGGGATTGACCGAGAGGAGCCAGCGACGGAGGTTCTAGTCGAGAAAGCTCAGCGCCGGTTTCGGTAGAGCGTCCCGTCGACGGCCGCCGTCATTTTGTCGACGTCGAGATGATTTCCCAGGAACTCGCGGATACGCTCGGCTTGCCGGCGAGGATTCTCCACGACGTCCTTGTAGTCCACGTTCAGAAGCTCGAAGCAAGGACGGTGCTTCATCAAATAGTCGACTCTCCAGAGGTGATTCTGATAGAGCTCCAACATCTTCTCGTCCGAGCTCTCGTTCGTTTCGCCCCGGTTGTCCAGCATCTTGGCTTGAGAAGCCAGGACCTCTTGGAGGTTCCTTCGCATGAACACGACCTTGTAGTTGTAGGTCTCCGGTAGCTCCTTCAACAGGAACGAGATGATCTTGATCGCCTTGCCCCGGAACTCTTTGAGCCACGAGTTGTCGCCTCCCTTGTCCAGATCTTTCACCCGTTCATATTCGTAGTAGCCCTTGGGGTTGTCGTCCCCCGGTTTCCGGATGTTGTCGATCGCGATGCCGATCCCGCCGGCCTCCAGCATCTGCATGGTCATCGAGGTCCCGGAGCGGGGGAGGCCGGAGACGACGATGAGCGCCTCCCCGAACCGGGCTCTCCGGTATATCCTTCCCAGATAAGAGGTCATGGTGGTTGCTGCAGACGACCCGAGCCTATCCGGTGGCTCGTCGCAACCCAATAAGATAGCGCCTGAAAACTTGAAATGCCACCCGCTTCCCAATAAACTAGCTGACTTGCCTTTTTCGGGACGTGGAATGGTTTTCGAAGCGCGGAGTGATGCATGAGGAAGTCTGATTCGACTGGAGCTCGATTCTCCCGGGCGGTCGTCCCGGTCGCCTTCTTGACCGCGGTCTTGGCTTTTGCCGAGCCGACCTACGCCTATATCGGTCCGGGAGCAGGCTTCGCGCTCTTGTCATCCTTCCTCGTTCTCTTCACCACCATCATCCTGGCTTTGTTCTCCCTGCTCCTTCTGCCTTTTCGTGCCCTGTTGCGACTCATTCTGCGCAAGACTCGACCGAAGCCATGGATCGAGCGCCTGATCGTCGTCGGTTTCGACGGGCAGGATCCCAAGATCACCGAGAAGTTGATGCAGCAGGGGAAGCTCCCCAACTTCAAGAGACTGGCCGAGCTGGGGTGCTACAGCCCTCTGCGCACGACTTTCCCCTCCATCTCCCCGGTCGCCTGGTCCTCGTTCAGCACCGGAACCAATCCCGCCCGACACAACATCTTCGATTTTCTGGATCGGGATCGCCGCACTTATTTGCCCGTTCTTTCATCCACCCACATCGGCGGCCTGGAGAAGTTCTTCAAGCTCGGACGCTATCGCATTCCACTTCGCAAGCCGGAGGTTAGACTGCTCCGGAAGTCCAAGCCCTTCTGGTCCATCCTGGGCGAGTACAATATTTGGAGCTCGATCATCCGGGTGCCAATTACTTTTCCCCCCGATCGCTTCTACGGCGCACAGCTCAGCGCGATGTGCGTGCCGGATCTGCTGGGAACCCAGGGTACTTTCCAGCTCTTCACCACCCGCCCCGCCGCCGAACGCTTCAAGGAAGGGGGCCTGCGCGTCCCTCTCCAGTCGAACGGAGATCGCTTCCAGGCGAAGATCCAGGGGCCCGAGAACTTGTTTCGCGAGGGAGAATCGAAGCTCGAGCTTCCCCTGACCATCGATCTGGATCGTCCGGCGGGAAGAGCTCGCGTTTCGGTCGCCGACCAGACGGTGGAGCTCGAGCCGGGCCGCCTGAGTGACTGGATCACCCTGACCTTCAAGGCGGCTCCCGGAATCAAGGTGTCCGGGATCTGCCGGATGATGGTGAAGGAGATGGCGGAGCATTTTTCGCTCTACATGACGCCCATCAATATCGATCCGGAAAAACCCGCCATGCCCATCTCCCATCCTTCCTACTATTCGACCTATCTGGCCAAGAAGATCGGTCCCTTCTCGACGCTTGGCCTCGCCGAAGACACCTGGGCGCTCAACGAGGGGGTCACCGACGACGGCACGTTCCTTCGGCAAGCCTACGACATCGATGGCGAGCGCCAGGCGATGTTCTTCGCCGCCATGGATCGGCTCCGCCGCGGGAGCCTGGTATGCGTCTTCGATGCCACCGATCGGATCCAGCACATGTTCTGGCATTACATCGAAAAGGGACACCCAGCCACCCGGAACGGAAAAGCGGGTCTGGTGGATAAGTACGGCAAGGCGATCGAGGAGATCTACATTCACAACGACAAACTGGTCGGCAAAGTGCTCGATGGCCTGCCGGCAGGTGACGTGCTCTTCGTGATCTCCGATCACGGCTTCAACTCCTTCCGCCGCGGCGTGAATCTCAATAGCTGGCTCCATGCCCATGGGTATCTGGCTCTGAAGGACGGTGCGGACGGATCGGCGGAATGGTTGCGTGACGTGGACTGGTCGCGCACCAAGGCCTACTCCCTCGGCCTGACCGGAATGTTTTTCAACGTGAAGGGCCGTGAGGCGGAGGGCATCGTAGCCCCCGGCGCCGAGGTCAATCGATTGAAGGCGGAGATCATCTCGAAGCTGAGCGGTCTGGTCGACGAGGAAAAGGGGGACATCGGGATCAAGGAGGTTTTCGATACCGCACGGGTCTACCGAGGGCCCTACCTGGAGAACGCCCCCGATCTCCTCATCGGATACAACGGCGGATACCGCATCTCCTGGGACGGCGCCACCGGCATGGTGGTGGGCCCGGTCTTTCAAGACAACGTCAAGTCCTGGAGCGGGGACCATTGCATCGACCCGAGGTTGGTCCCGGGCGTCCTGTTTTGTAATCGAAAAATCAATACTCCCGATCCTGCACTGGTCGACATTGCGCCCAGCGCCCTTCGACTATTCGGGTTGGAGCCTCCGAAACACATGGATGGCAAGCCGCTGTTCAGCGCCGAATCGTTCCAGGCGGCGAGGAGTTGATGATGTGGACCAGGATCCTTGGCCGAGCCGCACTGTTCGCCCTCGCTTTAGCGGGGTTTTCCTGCGGTGGCGGGCGGGACACGGAGGGAGACGGTCCACGGGTCATCATTCTCGGCTTCGACGGCATGGACTATGAGCTGACCGCGAAGCTCATGGCGGAGGGAAAGCTTCCCAACTTCTCTCGAGTCTCCCAGCAGGGAGGTTTCTCGCCCCTCGCCACCTCGGTGCCTCCGCAAAGCCCGGTGGCCTGGTCGGACTTCATCACCGGCATGGACTCGGGCGGCCACGGTATTTTCGATTTCGTTCACCGGGATCCGCAGAGCATGATCCCCTACCTCTCCACCAGCCGCACCCACCCCGGTGGCACGACCATCAAATTGGGCAAATGGCAGATCCCGCTTTCCGGAGGCAGCGTCGAGCTCCTTCGCCGCGGGCAGGCATTCTGGGAGGTTCTGGAGGCCCACGGGATCGAGACCACCATCGTCCGGATGCCCGCCAACTTTCCGCCCTCCGGTTCGGCCACTCGCGAGCTGAGCGGCATGGGAACGCCGGACATCATCGGCACCTACGGCACCTTCTCCTTCTACACCTCGGAGCTCTTCGCCTCGGCGGGGAAGGACGTTTCCGGCGGCGAAATCTACGAGGTCGACGTCTTCGACAACGTCGTGGAGGCCGAGCTCTACGGCCCCGACAATCCGTTCTTGACCGAGTCGGAGAAAGTCACCGTGCCCTTTACCGCCTATCTCGATCCCGAAGAGTCGCTGGCCAAGATCGTGGTGGGCGATGAGGAGATCATCCTGGAAGTAGGGGAGTGGAGCGATTGGGTGCCGATCGAGTTCGAGCTCATTCCCACCCAGGGTCTGCCGGCAATGTGTCGCTTCTATTTGAAGCGGATCGAGCCCGACTTCGAGCTCTACGTCACGCCGATCAATTTCGACCCCCAGGCGCCGGCCATGCCGATCTCGACCCCCGCCTCCTACGCCGCCGATCTTGCCGAGGGCTCCGGGCGCTTCTACACCCAGGGCATGCCCGAGGACACCGCCGGGCTCATGGAGGAGGTCTTGACCGCGGAGGAGTTCCTGGTGCAAGCGCGAATGGCGGGGGAAGAGAACATCGAGCAGTACAAGTACGTGCTGGATGGGTTCGGCGACGGTCTCCTCTTCTACTACTTCGGGAACGTCGATCAGGTGAGCCACATGATGTGGAGGAGTCGAGACCCCGAGCACCCTGCCTACGGTGCGGAAAAGGACGCTCGCTTTGCGGGAGTGATCGATGAGCTCTACCAGGAGCTGGACGGGATCGTGGGCTATACCGTGGAAAGGCTGCGGGACGGCGACCTGCTGGTGGTGATGTCGGATCACGGATTTGCCTCCTGGCGGCGTGCCTTTAGTCTGAACGCCTGGCTCCACCAGAACGGGTTCCTGGCGGTGCGAGACCCGGACATGGAAGACGACCCCGGTATCTTCGCCAACGTGGACTGGACCGGAACGCAGGCCTATGCGGTAGGTATCAACGCGCTCTACATCAACTTGCGCGGTCGCGAAAAATGGGGAATCGTGAATTCCGGCGAGCGCCAAGCAGTGATGGACGAGATCGCGGAGAAACTTCTGGCCACCATCGATCCGGAGACCGGAGAACCGGCGGTGACCAAAGTCTATAAGCGGGAAGAGTGGTACAAGAGTAGAGGGGAGCTCGAGAACGGTCCGGACCTGATCGTCGGCTACGCGAAGGGAACCCGAGGCTCTAATGACTCGGCCCTGGGGGCGGTGGGACGAGAGGTGTTCAGTGACAATACCGGCATGTGGAGCGGCGACCACGCCATGGACCACGAAGCCGTCCCGGGTATTCTTCTCACCAACCGACCTCTCAAGAAAACGGCCTCGCGACTTCAAGACCTGGCCGCGGCGATCCTGGCGGAGCTGGGAATCGAGGGTGAATTTCCCTCGCCGGGCGGAGGAAACGCCGAGCGCGGCAGGGGAGGAAAGTGATGTTCGGATCGATGACGAAAGTAAAGCTGGACAAACACCTGGTGGCCAAGGTGAAGAAATATGCCGATATTGCCGGCTATTCCTCACCCGAGGAGTTCATCACCCACGCTCTCGAGAAGGAGCTCGCCAAGCTCGAGGACGCCGGCTCGGAAGAAGAGATTCGCAAGAGGCTTCAAGGGCTGGGCTACATCTCCTAACCAGCGTCCGAAACACCATGTCGTCCGTGAATGCCGTCCTGAGGCCAATCTTCGAGCTTCTTCTCTCGCCTTTCCGCGGTCTTCCTTCCATCATCGGCCTGGCGGTAGTTTCATTGGTCACCGCCATCGCCATGCTGCTGATATTCAAGAAAACTTCCAATCAGAAGGCCATCGCCGCGGTCAAGCGACGCATCCATGCCTGCCTTTTCGAGATCCGGCTCTTCAACGATGACTTACGAGCCATTCTGCGGGCGCAAGCGGAGATCTTGCGCCACAATCTGACCTATCTTCGACTCTCCGCCGTCCCGATGCTGTGGACCATCCCTCCCTTCGTCCTGGTGATCGCTCAGCTGCAATTCCATTACGGTTATCAGGGGCTCGAGATCGGCGAGCCGACGCTATTGAAGGTCGTGCTGCCGAACGGGGAGAACGACGCCTCCTGGGAGGAGGCACCGAGGCCGGGGCTCGCCCTCCGGGCGCCCGACGGCATTCGAGTCGAGACTCCCGGCCTTTGGATTCCTTCACGGAGAGAGATGGATTGGAGGATCCGTGCCGGGAGTCCCGGTGACCATACGGTCGAAGTAGTTCTGGACGGGCAGTCCTATTCCAAGACCGTCACGGTATCGAATGAGGTCACGCTCCGTTCGCCCTCCCGCCTGTCGCGCGGCTTCCTGAACCAGCTCCTCTATCCGGCCGAGGCGCCTCTCCCGGCCGAGAGCCCCATCCGATCCATTTCGGTTGCCTATCCGGAGGCGAGCGTGAGCGTCCTCGGTTGGCCGCTGCACTGGATGATCGTCTATTTCGTGCTGGCCATCGTCTTCGCCTTCGCCCTGAGGAACGTCTTCAAAGTACAGATGTAATTGGCTCCCCGGTTGCAGCCCCTCTGAATAGGGCGCATAATGTCCTTAAATCCTGGAAAAGCTGTAGGAGGAGTTTGCCAATGAGCCAGAAAAGGCTTGGTTTCCTGCTTTTTGTGGGTGGGCTGGTGCTGGCCGGGGCCAGGGTTGCGGCCGCGGTGAGCGACGAGCTGCCGGTGGCGACCGGCGAGTACCAGATCCTGCTGGTCGGCAAGCGCATCGGCGAGGAGCAGTTCCATGTCTACAAGGACAAGAAGAGCTACCAGGTGGAATCGACTACCACGCGGTACTGGCCGCATCCCAGCCAGCAGCGCTATGCCTACAAACTGGATCCCTCCTTTCAACCCGATGAGCTGACCCACAATCTCCACGACGGCGGGAAGCTGGTCACCGTCGAGCTCCGCAAGAAAGGCAAGAACTGGCGGAGCGAGGTCAAGGGTAAGGAGATCAAGAAGGTCCAGCAAGACATGGGCGAAAGGCAGAACGCCGAGATCGATTTCGGATCACCCCTCTTTCAATGGGTCACCTTTCGCCAGCTGAAGCTTGCAGCCGGAGAAAGAACGGGCGTCGAGGTGGTGGTGCTCGATGGAGCCGGACCGACCGCGCAGACCGTGAGGCGGATCAAGCGAACCTACACGCGCCTTCCCGATGAAGAAATTCCGGTGGAGGGACAAGAACCGGTGACGGCGTCGGTCTATGAGGTCACCGAGGCAGAGTCGAGCTATCGGCTGTGGCTTGATCCATCCGGGTTCCCCATGCGCTCGGAACGTGAGACGCCGGAAGGTCCCTTGGAGGTTCGCCGCGTCCGATTCCAGATGACGCCAGGCGCCTGGTAGGCGATGTCAGTCTAGTGGTTAATGCCGCGGGGCCCCACCCCCGCGGCCTCGGATTTTCGTCGGCGCTTCGTTTCTCAGTGCTCGCTCTCTCTTCGTTCGCTCGCTGTCCTCCGCTCGCAGGCTCGCTGCGGACGGCGGCCGGGCTCGCTCCGCTCGCGCAGGGTGCCGATGACTTTTCAGCACCCTGCTAGTCGCGCGCCGACCGTGCTAGAGTAGCGGCGATAGGACGGTAGGGATGCCGACTAGCTCTCTCTGTGATCGATACCGGAGCTGGTTCGACCACGAAGCCAGGGCGCACGAAAAAGTCTTGAGCTCCCTTCACTCCGTGCCGGCCTCGCGCCGTGCGGAGCCCGAGTTTCAAAAAGCCATCGACTTGGTCGGCCACATCCTGGCCGCCCGCTGGCTATGGCTCCACCGCTTCGGCGTCGCCGCAGAGGGTCCCCCGGTGGTCTTTCCCGCCGGCGTCGCCCTCGAAGAGCTGGAAGCGCTGGTCGACAAAATGCATATCGCCTGGTCCGGTTATCTGAACCGACTGGATGAGGCCGAGCTGGCACGCGAGTTCGACTACCGCAGCCTGGAAGGTCGAAGGTACCGTAATACCGTCGAGGACTTGCTCACCCAGCTCTTCGGACATTCGTGGTATCACCGCGGACAGATCGCCGCCCTGGTACGCGCCCTGGGCGGTGAGCCCGCGGTCACGGACTATCTCTTCTGGAAACGCCGGCCTATCGATTGAAAGGAGGATGTAGTCGATGACCGAGCCCGATAACTTCTTCTTCCGATTGTATCGCTTGATCCCCTGATAGCCTAGCTCGGTCCCCCCGCGACTCAGCGGACCTCGATCCAATCGATCCTCACTCCTAGATCGCGGATATCGGTGGCGTCGGGAATCCAATTGCTGGGCCTCCAGGTCTGGGTGTCCAGTTGCAGAATCGCGAAGGTGGCATCGAGGTTTGCCGTCCATTCGGGCTGGAGCTCGACGCGATGCGTATCGAAACCCCG
>Ga0209521_10002024_pt1 | contig 16546 bp, 18 predicted proteins | sample Rifsed19ft4_FD_184016 | JGI IMG/M metagenome (GOLD analysis project Ga0209521, IMG submission 184016) | Soil microbial communities from Rifle, Colorado, USA - sediment 19ft 4 (version 2) | ecosystem: Environmental > Terrestrial > Deep subsurface > Rock core/Sediment | place: Rifle, Colorado...
GTTCGAGGACATCAGCGCGCCGAGCCGGACGCTCGGCGGCGCGGGGGCGCGCACCGGCATCGAGCGCGGCCTGGGAATGGTGCTCACCGAGATCGACGAGATCGCCAAGGCGACGTTCGCCTCGATCACGCTCGCGAGCATGCTCAAGCTCCTCGAGCGCCGCAAGCGCCCGGGCTAGGCGGCGGCGTGCCGGGAGGGCCAGCTGACCGGCGCCGGCCCGGGCTGCGAGTCCTCGTAGGCGATGCACTTCTCGCACGCGGTGTGCCGCACGTTGCAGGCGAGGTTGGCGCGCCGCAGCCGCTGGAAGCGCTCGCCGTGCCAGCCTTCCATGAACGTTTCGCAGGTCAGGTCGCCCATGTCGAAGCGCCCGTCGTGGTCGAAGCAGCAGGCCGAGAGCCGGCCGTCGTAAGTGATGTGCCCCTCCGTGAACAGCGACCAGCACGGCAGCGGCGGCCGCAGCGCGCCGATCCTTCCCTGGTTGCCCGCGCTGGGCACGGTGCCTTTCGCGCCGGCGGTAAGCCCCGCCTGGCCGTAAAGCGGCAGCCAGTAGTGCTCGTCCACGTAAGGCAGGATGCGCTCGACCGCGTCCTGCATGCGCGCGAGCTGCGCCTCGTCGTAGCGGATGCTCGAGGCGAAGATGCCGCAGCGGTGGCCGGTGCGCGCCTCGATGCTGTCGCGCACGCGCCGTGCCGCCTTCAGGTTCTCCTCGATCTTCCGGTAATCGTCGGCGCGCACCCCGGTCACCTCGTGGAACTGCTCGGGGCCGGAGAAGTTGAAGCTGAATTTCAGGCTGTCCAGCCCCGCCTCGATGCACTCGCGCACGCGCTCGCCGCTCGCCATGCGTCCGTTGGTGGTGAGGAACACGTACGGGAAGCCGCAATCGCGCTTGGCGTAACGCACCGCATCGGCGAGCCAGCGGCACAGGAACGATTCGCCGAGGTAGAACAGCCCGATCTCCTCCACGCCGAGCGCGCGCATCTCGCGCAGGATGCGGCGGAAGAAGTCCGGGTCGATCTCGCCCTTGTCGCGCAGGCGCATCGCGCTGGCGCAGAAAAAACACTGGAAGTCGCAGCGCGCGGTCAGCTCGATCTTGACGCTCCTCGGCACCGGCGGGGTCGGCGAGCGGTACGCGGCTTCGAGCTGCGTGATGCGGTCGATGCGTTCGGTGATTTTCGCCATGCCGAGGCGCCGGTCGGGATGATGCGTCAGTATGAAGCCTGCTGCCGCGGCGGCTTTGACCCATGTCAAGAGCGGGCGCGGGCTGCGCGCGAGAATCGGCGCGCTTTGCGATGAGCGCTTACGCATTCATCAAGGCAATCCACGTCGGCAGCGTCGCGCTGAGCCTCGCCGGGTTCGCCGCGCGCGGCGCGCTGATGCTCGCTGGCTCGCCGCTGCTCGAGGCGCGCTTCGTACGCATCGCGCCGCACGTGGTGGACAGTGTGCTGCTCGCAAGCGCCGTGTGGCTCGCGTGGTTCCTCGGGCAGTATCCGTTCGTGCACGCCTGGATCACCGTTAAGCTGCTCGCGCTCCTCGCGTACATCTTCTTCGGCGCCATGGCGCTGCGCGGAGGCCGGACGAAACGCGCGCGCGCCGCGTGGTTTGCCGCGGCGCTGGCGAGCGCGGCCTACATCGTGACGGTCGCGCTGACGCGCGACCCGCGCGGCCCGCTACAATGGATGGCGTCATGAAAATCCTGCTCGCGGTGGATGGATCGAAACAATCGCTGGACGCGGTGGACTGCCTGATCGGGCACGCCGACTGGTACCGCGAAAAACCCGCCGTCGAGCTGTTGACGGTGCACCTGCCCGTTCCCCAATTGCCGCGCATGGGCATGGCGGTGGGAAAGGACCAGATCGAGCGCTACTACCGGGAGGAAGGCGAAGAAAGGCTCGCCGCGGCGAAGAAAAAGCTCGACGCCGCCGGCATCAGGTACGAGACGCGCATCCTGGTCGGCCCGGCGGCCGACACCATCGTCAAGCATGCCAGGGACGCGGGCTGCGATCTCATATACATAGGCACGCACGGCAGGACCGAGGCCGGCAATCTGCTGCTCGGCTCGGTGGCGACCAAGGTGCTGCACATCTCGAGCGTGCCGGTGCTGCTGGTGAAATGAGGCGCCCGCCGAAGCGGCGCGTTCCTACGTCGAACTCGACATCGTCGACGTGATTGCGGAGGGCAAGGCGAACATCACCTTCGATCTCGCGCAGCCCGGCGTCGCGGAGTTCAGGCGCGCGGTGGAGCGCGCGGGGTTAGCCATCGAACTAAACCTAGGCATTTGTTGATAAATGCCGAGGTTTTATGCTACGTTGGGGTATGGACGCTAGCCAAGAATCCAGGATTCTCAAGTACCTACGGCGCAAAGGGATAGTGCGGCCCCAGGAACTCTCCTCGCTTGGTGTTCGTCAGGAAGCCCTCTGGCGCCTACACAAGCAGGGGAAAGTCGAGCGCCTCGGCCGAGGCGTCTACGGCCTTCCCGACCGCCGCATCACCGAGCAGCACAGCCTCGCCGAAGCAGCGAAAAAGGTACCCAACGGCGTGGTGTGCCTGCTCTCGGCGCTGCGTTTCCACAACCTGACGACGCAGTCGCCCTTCGAGGTCTGGATGGCGCTCGACCGCAAAGCTTGGCTGCCCAAGCCGGGGCCAGGGCTGAAGTTCCGTTTCTACCGTTTTTCGGGCAAGGCGCTGACCGCAGGCGTCGAGCAGCACGTGGTGGACGGCGTGCCGGTGCGCGTCTACGGCGTGGCGAAAACCGTGGCCGATTGCTTCAAGTACCGTAACAAGATTGGCCTCGACGTTGCGCTCGAGGCACTGCGCGAGGCACCACGGGAGCGCAAGGCAACGTCCGAAGAGATTCACCGCTACGCGCGCATCTGCCGCGTCGAGAACGTGATGCGCCCGTATATGGAAGCACTCGCGGCGTGAAAAACGTTGCCCACTCCGTTCGCCAGCGGTTGCTCAATCGCGCGAAGGAGACCGGGCAACCGAACGATCTGCTGCTCGTGCGCTACGCGCTCGAGCGGTTTCTTTACCGGCTCAGCATCTCGCCTCACGCCGATCGCTTCGTCTTGAAGGGAGCGCTGCTGTTCACGGTGTGGGGACATGAAGGGCACCGGCCGACACGCGACGCTGATCTGCTCGGTTTCGGCGCCAGCGACCTAAAGCACCTCGAAGGCGTCTTCAGCGAGGTATGCGCCATCGGGTTCGAGGATGGCATCGTCTACGACCCTCGTTCGGTCAAGGCTCAGGAGATAGCCGAGGACAAAGGTCTACGTCGGGGCGCGCGTGACGTTTCAAGCCGAGCTCGCGCAGGCGAAGATTCCGGTGCAGATCGATGTCGGCTTCGGCGACGCGATCACTCCCGAGCCGGAAACGGTCGAATACCCTGTGCTGCTGAACGCTCCGCCGCCGAAGCTCCGGGCGTATCCCGTCTACACAGTGATCGCCGAAAAGTTCCACGCCATGGTGGTGCTCGGCGAGGACAACAGTCGCATGAAGGATTTCTACGATCTCTGGGCCATCTCGCGGCGCTTTGAGCTGGACGCAGCACTCATCGCCAAGGCGATCGCGGCCACGTTCGAGCGGCGCAAGACCGCGCTGCCAAAGCGCACGCCGGTTGCGCTCAGTCCTCAATTCGCGGAAAGTGCCGCAAAACAGCGCCAGTGGGAGGCATTCGTGCGGCGGAGCCTGCTGCCTGCGGATGGGGTGAAGCTCGTGCAGACCCAGGAGGCGATTGCCGGCCTCTTGTTGCCCGCGCTCGAGTCGCTGAGGAAGAAGTAATGCCGGTCAGCGTCGCCGAGAAGAAATTCGAATCCGAGATCGAGGCGGCGCTGGCCCGAGACCAGCCGGATGACAGCTACGCCTGCCCCGGTGGATTCACATCGCGGCGTGCGTTACACTGAAACCGAGACAAGTATGGGTGCAATTGTCGAGCACAAACGAGTTGTGTTGACGGCAGATCTCCCTGGCGAGAAATTGACCACGGGCGACGTCGGCACCGTTATTCATGTCCATGGTAGCGGCCGCGCGTTCGAAGTCGAGTTCGTCGCTCTCGACGGGGAGACCGTTGCACTTGTGACGCTCGAGCGGGCGCAGGTCCGGCCGGTCGAGCGTCACGAAATCACTCACGCGCGTCACGTGGCGTAATCGAATCGGATACGATGAAATCGAGCCTCGTTCCAGGTATCACCACTACGAATACTGTTGTGGTGGATGAAAGCCGCTGCATCGGCTTCATGGGCAAGGAGGGCATGGTCTACGCGACGCCCAAGATGGTGAGCGACGTCGAGTACACCTGCCGCGAATTCCTGCTCCAGCACCTCGACCCGGGAGAGGACACGGTCGGCACGCACGTCTCGGTCGACCACCTCGCGCCCACGCCGCTCGGCATGCAGGCGAGCGTCGAGATCAAGGTCACCGAGGTCGACCGCCGCAAGGTGGTGGTCGCGTTCAGCGTGCGCGACGCGCTCGAGGAAGTCGGCCGCGGCACGCACGTGCGCTTCGTCGTGGACACGGCGAAGACGCGCGAGCGGCTCGCCGCCAAGCGCGCCAAGGCCGGGCTCGCCTGAACCTCCTATAGAATCGCGGCGTGAGAATCGCCGCGATCCTTCTCGTCGTCGCAGCGTCCTGGGCCTGGGCGCAGCCGGCCAAGGGCCCGGGCGGCAAGCCCCCCGGCGGCATCCCGGTCAAGGCGGTCGCCGCATGGATCGCTCCGGCGATCCTGGAAACGGCCGCGGTCGGCACGCTGCGCGCAGACGAGTCGGTGATGATCCGGCCCGAGATCGCGGGACGGCTCGCTTCGTTCGGATTCAACGAGGGCCAGAGCGTCAGGCGCGGCGACGTGCTCGCGACGCTCGACGCCGGCGAGCTGCGCGCCGTGCTCGCTTCTTCGGTTGCGCAGGCGGGGCTCGACAAGCAGCGGCTGGAGCGCGCCGAGGACCTGTTCAAGAAGGGCTTCATCAGCCAGCAGGCGCTCGACGAGTCGCGCTCCAACCACGCGCGCGCCGCGGCCAAGCAGCGCGAGGACGAGGCGAGGCTCGCCAAAGCCGAGATCCGCGCGCCGTTTCCCGGCGTCGCGGGGCTGCGCTTGGTCAGCCAGGGAGCGTACGTCGCCGCGGGGACCGACATCGCGCGCCTGGAGAAGATCGACCAGCTCAAGCTCGATTTCCGCGTGCCCGAGACTTACCTCGGCGCGCTGAAGGCCGGCCAGAAGGTGAAGGCCGCGGTCGACGCCTACGCCGACGAGAGCTTTGGCGGCGCGATCTACGCCATCGAGCCGGCGGTCGACGAGCAGACGCGCACCGTGCTGATCCGGGCGCGCGTGGCCAACGCGGAACAGAAACTGCGGCCCGGGATGTTCGCGCGCGTGCAGCTCCAGCTCGGAGTGAAAGAGAAGGCGGTGTGGGTGCCGGAGGAGGCGATCGTGCCGCGCGGCCAGGAAAGCTACGTGTTCCGCGTCGCGAACGGCAAGGCCGAGCTGGTGCGCGTGCAGACCGGAGTGCGCAAGGTGGGCGAGGTGGAGATCGCGAAGGGCATCGCCGCGGGGGACGTGGTGGTCACGGAGGGCACCCAGCGCCTCGGCCCGGGGATGCCGGTCACGGTGATGGGCGGGCCGGCGAAGCCGGCGGCGGCGGCGAATGACAAGAAAGGATGAATTGGTTTTCGCTTTTCATCGATCTCATGGCTTTCGGGCCTTTTCTTTTCCGAAAGCCATGAGACATTGGGGCGATCGCGGACCTGCGAATGCTTTCGCTATGCGTAGCCACCAATGTCTCGCGATTTTCGGAAATGAAGAAGCCCGAAAATCGCGAGATCGGATGAAAAGCGAAAAGCACAAGACGTAAGACATGCGGCTCCCCGAGCTCTGCATCCGCCGCCCCGTCCTCGCCACGGTGATGAGCCTGATGATCGTGCTGCTCGGCGCGATCTCGTTCGGGCGGCTGTCGGTGCGCGAATACCCGAAGATCGACACCCCGGTGGTGTCGGTGCGCACCGTCTACAAGGGCGCGGGACCCCAGGTGATCGAGTCGCAGGTCACGCAGCCGCTCGAGGATTCGATCTCCGGCATCGAGGGCGTGCGCACGGTGAAGTCGGTGTCGCGCGAGGAGGTGAGCCAGATCACGGTCGAGTTCGTCCCCGAGCGCGAGGTGGACGCGGCGGCGAACGACGTGCGCGACCGCGTGGCGCGCGTGCGTTCGCTGCTGCCGGAGGCGGCCGACGAGTCGGTGGTGTCCAAGATCGAGGCCGACGCGCAGGCGATCATCTGGCTCGGTTTCTCGAGCGACAAGCACTCCTCGCTCGAGCTCTCGGACTACGCGGAGCGCCATATCGCCGACCGCCTGAAGACGCTGCCCGGCGTGGCCTCGGTGATCGTCGGCGGCGGGCGCCGCTACGCGATGCGCATCTGGCTGGACAGGGAAAGGCTGGCGGCGTTCTCGCTCACGCCGCAGGACGTGGAGAGCGCGCTCAGGCGCCAGAACGTCGAGATCCCGGCCGGGCGCATCGAGTCGGCGCGGCGCGAGTTCACCGTGCTCGCGGAAGCGGATTTGCGCACCGCGGAGCAGTTCAACGAGATGATCGTCACCGAGACCCGCGGCTACCCGGTGCGCCTGCGCGACGTGGGAGCCGCGCGCCTGGGGGCCGTCGACGAGCGCTCGATCGTGCGGCGCAACGGCCGTCCCGCCACCGGCATGGGCGTGGTGAAGCAGTCCACCGCCAACACGCTGTCGGTGGCGCAGGCGGTGAAGCAGGAGATGGCGCGCATCCAGCCCACGCTCCCCGACGGCATGCAGCTCGAGGTGGCGTTCGACTCGTCGCTGTTCATCGAGCGCTCGATCCAGGCCGTGTACCGGGCGATGGCCGAGGCGCTTCTGCTGGTGATGGCGGTGATCTTCGTCTTCCTGCGCTCGTTCCGTTCCACGCTGATCCCGTTCGTCACCATCCCGGTGGCCCTGGTGGGCTCGTTTTTCTTCCTCTACCTGCTTGGCTTCACCATCAACGTGCTGACGCTGCTCGGCGTGGTGCTCGCCATCGGCCTGGTGGTCGACGACGCCATCGTGGTGCTGGAGAACTGCCATCGCCACGTCGAGATGGGCAAGACCCCGGTGCAGGCCTCGGCCGACGGCTCGCGCGAGATCGCGTTCGCGGTGGTCGCCATGTCGCTCACGCTGACCGCCGTGTTCGCTCCGGTCGCGTTCGTTCCGGGGAACACCGGAAAGCTCTTTTCCGAGTTCGCGCTCACGGTCGCCTCGGCGGTCGCGGTGTCGGGCTTCGTCGCGCTCACGCTCACCCCGGTGATGTGCTCGAAGATCCTGAAGGAGCACGAAAAGCACGGCGGCCTGTACCTCGCGATGGAGCGCTTCTTCGCCGGCATGACGCGCGGCTACCGCCGCACGGTGGCCGCGGTGCTCGCCTGGCGCTGGGCGGTGGTCGCGACGTTCGCGCTGGTGGTCGGCGCCACCGCCGCGCTGATGGGGGTGCTCAGGCAGGAGCTCTCGCCGCTCGAGGACCGCGGCTACTTCCTCACTCTCATCCAGGCGCCCGAAGGGGCGTCGATGGAGTACACCGACGGCTACGTGCGCGCCGTCGAGCGCATGTATTCCGAGGTCCCGGAGATCCGCAACATGTTCGCGGTGGTGGCGCCCGGCCTGGAGCGCCCCAACCCGGTCAATTTCGGGGTCACGTTCACGCAGCTCGCCCCGTGGGAGGAGCGCGACCGGAAAACCCAGCAGATCACGGCCTCGATGGCGCCGAAGCTGTTCGGCGCGCTCCCGGGCGTGCTCGCCTTCCCGGTCAACCCGAACTCGCTCGGCCAGGGCTTCCGCTCCCCGCAGGTGCAGTACGTGGTGCAGGGCAACTCCTACGAGGAGCTGGACGCCGCGGTGGAGAAGCTCCTGGCGAAAATGCGCGAATCGGGGTCGATCGTCAACGCCGACTCCGATCTCAAGCTCAACAAGCCGCAGCTCGCGGTCGACGTCGACCGCGAGAAGGCGGCGGCGGTGGGCGTGGACGTCGAGACCATCGGCCGCACGCTGGAGACGCTGCTCGGCGGACGCCAGGTCACGCGCTTCAAGCGCGAAGGCAAGCAGTACGACGTGATCGTGCAGCTCGAGGCGAAGGACCGCAACACCCCGGCCGACCTCACCTCGATCTACGTGCGCGCCAGGGACGGCCGGCTGGTGCAGCTCTCGAACCTCGCGCGCGTGCGCGAGACCGTGGCCGCGAAGGAGCTGAACCACTTCAACCGTTCGCGCGCCGCGATCATCTCGGCGAACGTCGCGCCCGGCGCGACGCTGGGCGAAGCGCTCGACTTCCTCGACCGCGCGGCGGCCGAGGTGCTGCCCGAGGGCACGCGCACCGATCTCGACGGCGTGTCGCGCGAGTTCCGCGAGTCGGGAGCGGGCCTCGGGTTCGTGATCCTGTTCGCGGCGATCTTCATCTACCTGATGCTCTCGGCGCAGTTCGAGAGCTTCGTCTCGCCCTTCGTCATCATGCTCACCGTGCCGCTCGCCGGGCTGGGCGCGCTGCTCGCGATCCTGCTCACCGGAGGCACGCTCAACGTCTATTCGAAGGTGGGGCTGGTGATGCTGATCGGCCTCATCACCAAGCACGGCATCCTCATCGTCGAGTTCGCCAACCAGCTGCGCCTGCGCGGCATGGCGAAAGACCAGGCGGTGGTCGAGGCGGCCACCCTGCGCCTGCGGCCGATCCTGATGACCACCGGGGCGATGGTGTTCGGCGCGTTGCCGCTCGCGCTCGCGATGGGCGCCGGCGCCGAGGCGCGCCAGGCGATCGGCTGGGTGATCGTCGGCGGGCTGCTGGTGGGGACGCTGTTCACGCTGTTTGTGATCCCGACGGCGTACTCGCTGCTGGTGCGCGCAGGGCCGAGAAGGGAGCCGGCGCTGCAAGCCGCCGGCGGCGGGCAGGCGACGCAGGTTTCCGACCGCCTCGACTGATTCGATTTTGTCCGGGTGCGGCGGCGCTAGAATGCCGTGGTCTTCCCGCACCGGAGATCGCCATGACAAGTCGCGACGAGTACGTGCAGAAGCTGAAGGCCCAGCTCGAGCAGTGGAACGCCGAAGCCGGGAAGTGGGAGGCGAAGGCGAAATCGGCCGAGGCCGGCATGAAGGCGGAGTACGAGAAGCATCTCGAGCAGTGGCGGGCGCGCCGCGACGAGGCGCTCTACCAGATGCGGCTGCTGCAGAACGCCTCGGCCGACGCCTGGACGGAGATGATGCGCGGCGCAGACGAGGCGTGGGAACGGATGCAGGAGGCCTTCTCCAGCGCGCGCTCGAAGTTCGAGAAGAAATAGCGTCGCGTGAGCGAGGCGCTCCAGGTCGTCGGGCGAGGGTTCCGCTTCGAGGACCTGAAGGTCGGTTTCCGCTTTCGCACGCACCGGCGCACGATCACGCAAGCGGACCTGTCCGCCTTCGTCAACCTCTCCTGGCTCACCGAGGAGCTGTTCACCGTGGCGGACGACTCCGGCCGCGCGATCGCCGGGCGGCCCGTCCCGGCGGCGCTGATCTACTCGTGCGCCGAGGGCCTGCTGCTGCCGACCATGCAGGACACCGGGCTCGCGTTCCTGAACGCGACGCTCGACGTCAAGGCGCCCACGCTGGTGGGCGACACCATCCACGTCGAGTCCGAAGTCATCGAGCATCGGCTGACCTCGAAGGGTGATCGCGGGCTGGTGCGATTTGCGAACAAGGTCGTCAACCAGCGCGGCGAGACGGTGCTCGAGTACAACCCGCTCAGGCTGCTGAAGAGAAAATGAGCGGGCCGCTCGCCGGCATCCGCGTCCTCGAGCTCGGCAGCCTGGTCGCCGGGCCGTTCTGCGCCAAGACGCTCGCCGACTTCGGCGCCGAGGTGGTGAAGATCGAGCCGCCGGGCGAAGGCGATCCCCTGCGCGGCTGGCGGCGCATGCGCAACGGCGTGTCGCTGTGGTGGCAGGTGCAGTCGCGCAACAAGAAGTCCGTGACCTGCGACCTGCGCCGTCCCGAGGGCCAGGAGATCGTGCGGCGCCTGGCGCGCGGCAGCGACATCGTGATCGAGAACTTCCGCCCGGGCGCGCTGGAGAAGTGGAACCTGGGGTGGGATGCGCTCTCGCGCGAGAATCCGAAGCTGATCCTGGTACGCATCTCGGGCTACGGCCAGAGCGGGCCGTACCGCGAGCGTCCGGGCTTTGCGGCCATCGCCGAAGCGGAGGCGGGCTTGCGCTACGTCACCGGCTTTCCCGACCGGCCGCCGGTGCGGCCGAACCTCTCCATCGGCGACACGCTCGCCTCGCTTCACGGCGCGCTCGGCGCGCTGCTCGCGCTGCACCACCTGAAGAACGGCGGCGCCGGGCAGGTGATCGACGTCGCGCTCTACGAGTCGGTCTTCAACTGCATGGAAAGCCTGCTGCCGGAGTACGACGCGCAGGGCTACGTGCGCGAGCGCACGGGGAGCACGCTGCCCGGGATCGCGCCCTCGAACCTTTACCCCTGCAAGGACGGCAGCTACGTCCTGATCGCGGGCAACGCCGACAGCCTGTACCGCCGCCTCATGACGGCGATCGGCCGCGAGGACCTGCGCGACGACCCGGCGCTGGCGAAGAACGAAGGCCGCGCCGCGCAGATGCAGCGCATCGATGACGCCATCGCCGCGTGGACGTCCGGGCTGAGCCTGGAGGAGGTGCTGGAGGCGATGCGGAAGGCCGAAGTCCCGGCCGGGAAAATCTATACCGCCGCCGACATCGCCGCCGATCCGCACTACGCGGCGCGCGGCATGATCGTGCAGACGGTCGCCGGAGACGGCGAGCCGCTGAGGCAGCCGGGCATCGTACCCAAGCTCTCGGCGACCCCGGGCGCGATCCGCGCGGCCGCGCCCAAGCTCGGCGAGCATACGGACGAAGTGCTGGGCGGGCTCGGCTACGGCGCCGCGCAGATCTCGGAATTGAGGAAGAGCGGGATCGTATGATCGACCACATCGACCACGTCGTTCTCACCACGCGGGACCGCGAGGGCTGCATCCGCTTTTATCGCGACACGCTCGGCATGAAGCTTGAAGCCTTCGGCGAGGGCCGCACGGCGCTCAAGTTCGGCAACCAGAAGATCAACGTGCACGACTGGGGCAGGGAGTTCGAGCCGCGCGCGCACGTCGCGGCGCCCGGAACGCTGGATCTTTGCTTCATCGCCTCGGTGCCGCTCGACGAGGTCATGCGGCGGCTCGCGGCGGCGGGGGTGAAGATCGTCGAAGGCCCGGTGATGAAGACCGGCGCGACCGGGCCGATCCGTTCGGTGTACGTGCGCGATCCGGATCTCAACCTGGTCGAGATCTCGGTTTCCGCCTAGACCCCGAGCATCGCCAGGGGAAAGCGGAAGCTCACCGCGCCGCGCGCGCATTCCTGGCGGCAGGCGCCGCAGTGCCAGCATTCGTCCGGGTAGCGCACCACCGCCACTTCGCCCTCCATGTGGATGACGTCGAGCGGGCAGTACAGGTCGCACAGCTCGCAGCCGTTGCATTTCGAGGCATCGATCACCGCCGGCACGTGGCCGCCCCTCAGCCCGCGTAACGCAGCTTGTCGAGCCGCGTCGTGACGTCCCCGCCCGGCTGCTTCTGGATCACCATCAGTCCGCAGAAGTTTTCGTCGTCGCTGAGCGGATAGTCGGCGCGGTAGTGGTAGGGAGGAAAGCGCGTTTCCCGGCGCGCGAGCGCCGCCGTGGCCGAGATCTTGGACACCGCGTGGATGTTCATCGCCTCGTGCGTGCGCATCAGCTCGTGCAGGTTGTCGGCCTTGAGCTCGTCGCGCGCGGCGTCCAGCCTGCCCAGCTTCTCGAGCGCCGCCTTCAGGCTCAGCTCGGTCTTCACCGGGCCGAAGTGGTCGCTGCAGATCTGGCGCACGATGGTCTCGAACTCGCGGTAGGTGCTCCCGGATTTGCGCTCCAGCGGCCGGAACACGCGCGCCTGTTCCTCCGCCATCGCCTTGGTCGCGAGCGGCCTGCGATGGGCCGTTTTCTTCGCGTAGGCCGCGGCGTGCCTGCCGGCGGCGAAGCCGCCGGCGGTCGCCATGTGCAGGCAGCCCATCTGGTCCGAGGCGTCTCCGGCGGCGAAGATTCCCGGCACGTTGGAGGCGCAGTCGCGGCCGATGCGGATGCCGCTCCCGCAGACCTCCGAGGGCCGCGCCTGCATCGGCTCGGAGACCGTCATCTCGATCATCGCGCCGTCCTTCGCGTAACCCTTGGCGAGCAGGAATTCGGGCAGCGTGTCCTTGTCGATGCCCAGCGTGCGGAACAGGTGCTCGAGGTCCTTTGCCTTCAGATGCCCGCAATCCATGTAAATCGGGCCGCGCCCTTCCTTCAGCTCCTGCAGCGCCCCCCAGACGATGAAGTTGCGCGGCGCCTTGTTGCCCATCTCGTGGTAGTTCTTCATGAACGGCTCGCGCAGCGAGTTGACGAGCTGCGCGCCCATGCCGAAGAAGGCGTTGAAGCCCGGCGTGCTGAAGCCCTTCGGCACGATGGTCATGCGCACGTATTCCATGTTGGCGAGCGCCACCCCGGCGTCGAACGCCGCGCGGTGCAGGTCGCCGGTGTTGGCCGGGCAGTACCACAGGTTGAACGGATTGCCGACCTGCGCGTTGAACATGCGGTTGGTGTTGCCGGTCGCGATCACCACCGCCTTGGCGTGGATGCGGTAGAAATCGCCGCTGCGGATGTCGAAGCCGGTGAAGCCGGCGAGCTCGCCGTCGTGCAGGTAGAGATTGGTGACCTGCACGCGGTTCAGGATCCTGCACTTGCGCCGCCGCACCTCGATCGCCATCTTGGGCTTGAGCTTCTTGCCGTCGAAATTGATGGCGTAGGGGCCGGGCTGGCCCAGCGCCGCGGTGCGGAAGATCTTGCCGTCGGGCTGCCTGAGCGAGACGCCGATGCGCTCGACGCGCTCCAGCGCTGCCTTGAGCTCGTCGCAGTAGACGGCTTCCTGCACCTCGAGATCGGCCGCGCCACGGGCGACGCTGCCGACCCAGCCGAGATAGGCCTCGCGCGTATCCCAGGGCTCGCCGGTCTCGAGGAACGCCATGAAGTGGTCGATGCCGCCGGCGATCGCGCCGCTGTGCACGATGTTCGCCTTGTCGACGATCAGCACGCGGCAGCCCGCCTGTGCCGCCGCCATGGCGCTGTTCAGGCCCGCCGTGCCCCCGCCGATGATCGCCACATCGGTTTCGAGGTCGTGTGCGGAGCGGCTGCCCATGTCCCGGACATGCTAGGCCGCCGGCTCGGCGCCCCGACTTGATGTGAATCAACGCCCGGCGTGCCCGGTCATCGCCGCCGGCGGCGCGCCGATATGATTCAATTGCGCGGCATGGCTCTGGATCAGACTTGGGAATTCACGGCGCTCATGGTCGCCAGCGCGCCCGGGGAGCCCGGGGTCTACGCGCTGTGGGAAAAGGGCGATCTGATCTACTACGGCGCGGCGCTGGGGGGGACGATGACGATCCGCTCGCGGCTTGGCGATCATTTCTCCGGGCGCGACGGCGCGTGCACGGTGCGCGCGACGCACTACAGCTGGGAGCTGTCTCTGGATCCGAAGGCGCGCGAAGCGGCGCTTCTCGACGAATACCGCGCGGCGCACCATCGCCTGCCGCGCTGCAACGCAAAGGCGGCCTAGGTCGCGTCCTTCAGCCAGGACGGACGGCGCCACGAGCCGACCAGCGTACCGGTCGCGGCCATGCAGCCGTAGGCGTCGAACAGGATCTCGCGGTTGCCGTGCTTCAGCGCCTCGCCGACGATGACGAGCCGCGCGCCGCCGTCTTCGCGCTGCTCGAACTGGAGGGTGAGGCCGCTTGCGGGATCCTCCACGATCTGCTCGCGGATCTGGCAGGTGGCCCCGCCGGGTTTGAGTGCCATGCGCCTGGCGGACAGCAAGCGCCGTGCCGGGCGCGGGCGGCGAGCGCAACCGCCTGATCGAAAGGGACAATGGATCCCGCGCGGGCCACCGAAATGACGCCGCTCCCCGACGCGCTTGTGTAGAATTCCCGCAAAGGAGGGCGCCATCATGAAAAGACTGCTTGTCGCAACGCTCGCAGGCGTTGCCTTCGCCGCCTCGGCCCAGCAGGTCTCGATCGCCACGTCCAATCCCGGCTCGATCTATCACTCGTCGGGGTCGGTGATCGCGAAACTGCTGAACGAGAAGGGCAACGTGCAGACGACGATCCAGCCCTTCGCCAGCCCGAACGTGTTCATCCCGTCGATCGAGGCGGGCGAGATCCAGCTCGGCCTCGCCAACATCGCCGAGGTCCGCTACGCGCTCGAGGGCAGCGAGCACTTCCAGGGGCGGCCGTACAAGGGGCTTCGCGCGGTGGCGATCATGTACCCGCTGCGCTCGGCGATCTTCGTGCGCAAGGACTCGCCGATCCGGTCGCTCGCCGACCTGAAGGGCAGACCGGTGCTCGACGGTTTCTCCAGCCAGAAGATCATCCTGCCGCTGCTCGACGCGATGTACGCCACCGTCGGCATGAAGCGCGGCGACATGCGTCCCGTGCAGGTGCCGACCGTGGTCGCGGGCGCGGATGTCTTCGCCTCGGGCAAGTCGGACATGTTCTTCTTCGCCATCGGCGCGGCCAAGCCCAAGGAGGTGGACGCTTCGGTCGGCGGCATCCGCATGCTGTCGCTGGCGAACACGCCCGAAGCGGCGGCGGCGATCAAGAAGCACTTCCCGCCGGGCTATCTGCGCCTCGAGAAGCCGAGCCCGGTGAATACCGGCGTGCTCTCGGACAGCTACTCGCTCGCCTATGACGCGCTCGTTTTCGCCAGCCTCAAGACGCCGGACAACATCGCCTACCAGACGGCGAAGGTGATGTACGAGAACGGGAAGAGCATGGGCGAGCAGTTCGGCCCGTTCCGCCTGTTCGACACCAAGACCATGGCGAAGGACGTGAGCCCGGTCGAGTACCACCCCGGGGCAGTCAAGTTCTACAAGGAAGCCGGCATCTGGCCGGCGAAGTGACGCAGGCGAGCGGAGGCCGGCTCGAGCCGGCCTTCGCCCGCTGGACCGTCGCCACCCTCGCCGTCGCGCTCACGCTGGGCGCGGTGGCGTGGTCGGTCGGGATCTACCAGATCCTCGACCTCGCGCTGTACACCGAGCAGTTCTCCGCCGCGATGCTGTCGGTGGGCCTGGCGCTCGCCTACCTGCACCTGCCCGCGCAGCGCCATGCGCCGCGCCTGCGCGTGCCCTGGCACGACTGGATCGCCGCGGCTGCCTCATCCGGCTGCGCGATGTACCTCGCCGTGCGCTACCCGATGCTGGTGGACATCATCCTGCTGCGGCCGCGCGACGCGGTGATCGTGGGCGCGGTGCTGATCGTGTTGGTGCTCGAGGCGCTGCGGCGCGGCACCGGACCGACGCTCCCGGCGATCGTGGTGGTGTTCATCGCGTATGCGCTGTTCGCCGACCTCGTGCCGGGGCGGCTGGAGGGCCGCGCCACCGACTGGCAACGGCTGGTCGGCTATCTCGCGCTCGACACCAATGCCATGCTCGGCCTGCCGATCAAGATCGGCACCACCATCGTGGTCACCTTCATCCTGTTCGGCGCGTTTCTCTCGGCCACCGGGGGGTCGCGCTTCTTCACCGAGCTCGCGCTCGCCGGCATGGGGCGCTTTCGCGGCGGCTCGGCCAAGATCGCGGTGGTCGCGTCCGCCCTGTTCGGCTCGATCTCGGGAAGCGCGGTCGCTAACGTCGTCGCCACCGGCGTGGTGACGATCCCGATGATCAAGAAGAGCGGCTACGCGCCGCATCAGGCCGGCGCGATCGAGGCGGTGGCCTCGACCGGCGGGCAGCTGATGCCGCCGGTGATGGGTGCCGCAGCGTTCCTGATGGCCGAGTTTCTGCAGATTCCGTACAGCGCCGTGGTGCTCGCTGCGCTGGTGCCGGCGCTGCTCTACTACCTGGCGCTGTTCATCCAGGCCGACCTCGAGGCGGCGCGCCGCGGCATCTCGCGGGTGGACGAAGCCGAGATCCCGCGCTGGCGCGTGGTGCTGCCGGGCCTGCATTTCGTGGTGCCGTTCGCGGTGTTGATCGTCGCGCTGTTCATCTACGGCCAGCAGCCGGAGACCGCGGTGCTGTGGTCGGCCGTAACATTGATCGCCGGGGCGTTTGCCTTCGGCTACCGCGGAAAACGCCCGCGCATCCGCGAGCTGCTCGACGCGTTCCGCTCCACCGGCATCGCGGTGATCGAGATCATCCTCATCACCGCCGCCGCCGGATTCGTGATCGGCGTGCTCTCGATCTCGGGCCTGGGCTTCAACCTGACGCTCGCGCTGGTGCAGATCGGCGGCGGCAGCACGCTGCTGCTGCTCGCGCTCGCGGCGGTGGTGTGCATCCTGCTCGGCATGGGGCTGCCGACCGTCGGCGTGTACGTGCTGCTCGCGGCGCTGGTTGCGCCCGCGATGGTCGAGGTCGGCGTGCTGCCGATCGCGGCGCACCTGTACGTCATGTATTTCGGCATGATGTCGATGATCACGCCTCCGGTGGCGGTCGCGGCCTACGCGGCGGCGGGACTGGCGGGCGCCGACGCGAT
>Ga0209521_10002026_pt1 | contig 16544 bp, 16 predicted proteins | sample Rifsed19ft4_FD_184016 | JGI IMG/M metagenome (GOLD analysis project Ga0209521, IMG submission 184016) | Soil microbial communities from Rifle, Colorado, USA - sediment 19ft 4 (version 2) | ecosystem: Environmental > Terrestrial > Deep subsurface > Rock core/Sediment | place: Rifle, Colorado...
CCATGAGGGGGATAAAGGGGGAGGGCTCGTCGTAAAAATTGTCCGCTGCCTCGTCTGGCAAGCAACTTGCTGGTTTCCCCAAAAATCAAAGTCTATTTTTGGGGCTTCTTAATTTGGTTGACTCTATACTTTATTTCATCGTTTTTAACATCTTCTTTGCTCTTTGCCCCTCTTCTGCCAATGGATATTTATCCATGACCGTCTCCAGAAGAAGTCTTGCCTCTTTTTTATTTCCAAGCTCAGCAAAGGCCATTCCTTGCTTCAGCAGTGCAGCAGGAACTTTCTTGCTTTGCGGATATTTTTTTACAACCTCGTTAAACTCCAGCACAGCCCGTTCATAATCTTTTTGCGCATAATATATCTCACCTATCCAGTACTGGGCATTAGAAGCCAGGTCATGGTTAGGGAAAAGAGAAATAAGCCGGGTGAATTTTTCAATGGCATTTAAGTAATCCTTATCTTTTATAAGCTTAATTGCCTCATTATACAATTCATCCGGCTTCACTTCCTGATTATTGGCATCCTTTTTGGCCTCCTCAGCAGCAGAAGATATTTTTGCCTGTTCCATTACAGCAAGTTTTTCGTCTATGGCTATAAGTCTCTTTTCCAGCGCTGAAAAACGCTCCTGAACTGAAACCAATCTGCTGTTCATTTCTGTTACTTCCTTGGAATCAACAACCTTCGCCTGCAGCAATCCCATATCATTCTTAATCTTCTTCATCTCTACCGCTGACTCTTCAAACTTTCCGCTCAAAAAGACCATATCTTCTTTAATCTTATCTATGGATGCATTCACATTCGCCTTTTCCTTTTGAACAGCTTCATCTATTGAGTCAAGCCTTTTCTTTTGAGGGTCCAATCCCTTTCCCAGTTCTGCAGTTGCCTTTTTTATTGTCTCCTCAAGATAGGCAAGCTTTCGCTGCTGCACAGTCATATCCCGCTTAAAACTATCCATATCCGCCTTTACGGGATCATCTTCAGGTGTAATGGCAAGGCAACCAGACAATACAGTAAGCAGGGAACAGTAAGCCGTAAGCAGTAAAAAACAGCTATATAATTTTTTAGAACGCATAGTTATCTCGTAATCTCCGCCTATTTTTTTATAATAACAAGCTCTCCCCTTCTATTCTTTGCCCATGCTTCTTCCGTATGCCCAGGGTCTACCGGCCTTTCCTCGCCATAACTTATGGTATCTAACCTTGATTGACTTATACCGTAATTTATGAGATACCCTCTTATGCTCTGCGCCCTTCTTTCACCAAGGGCAATATTATACTCATCGCTTCCTCTTTCATCGCAGTACCCTTGAATCTGAATATTAACACCCGGATTTTCCTTGAGCCATAGTGCGTCCTTCTCCAATATAGATTTCATATCGTCTCTTATGGTAAATCTATCAAAATCAAAATATACAGTTAAAAGCATTCCCTTTTTTCTTGCCAGTTCTGTGATTTCATCGCCTGCCTCTGCTCTGGCTGATACTTCCTTCTCAACTACAGCTGCCTCGGACAGTGGCGCTTCCTGTATTGGCTGTTCTACAACTTTCTCACCTTGAACTGCCGCAGCCTCTTCTTTGGCCGCAGCTGATTTTTGCGTCTCTTCTTCTTTTACAAGCTTCACACACCCAGTAGCTACAAAGAATAAACTGGCTATGACCAACGTAACTATAGGTAAATTATTTTTGTGCATTTCTTTCCCCTCCTTAATTTTTAATTTGGCGACCAAGCAGGAGAAGTGGAACTTCCCCTTTTCCCGCTCTCCATTATCACCCGCTTTTGATCTGCCCCATTAGCACGCATAATATATATGCTAGGCACACTTGCTCGTGTTGATGAAAAGATTATATGCCTCCCATCAGGCGACCATGAAGGATATTCATTATCTCCACTGTTTGATGTAAGCTGAGTTTGTCCTGTTCCATCGGCATTCATAGTCCATATATCAAAATGGCCGCCGGTCAGTCTGGCAAATGCAATTTTATCACCCTTGGGCGACCAAGCAGGGGTTGCATTGTATTTGCCATCGTAAGTAAGACGGGTAAGACCGATTCCGGCAGAGTTTATCATATAGATATGCGGATTTCCACCTATATCGGATACAAAGACAAGTCTTTTCCCATCGGGAGACCAGCTTGGCGATACATCTATTGCCCAGTTATTGGTAAGCCTTTTAAACCGCATACCTTCAAGCTCTAACAAATAAAGCTCCGGGTTTCCATCCCTACTTAAGGTCAACGCTATCTCTTTTCCGGACGGAGACCACCTTGCACCTATATTGATACCCGGCTGATTGGAAAGCCTTACCTCTCTGCCACTTGCAAACTCCAGCATATATAAGTACGGCTGCCCTTCTTTGTAAGAAGTGTATAAAACCTTTTTGCCATCAGGCGACCATTGAGGGGAAAGGTTGATTGTGCTGTTTTTGGTAATCTGTCTTATATTATAACCGTCATAATCAGCTATGTATATCTCCTTGCTGCCCGATATGTTTGATACAAACATGAATCTTGTTTCAAATATTCCTCTTTCTCCTGTTAAAGCCTCCATCACCTCGTTTGCGAATTTGTGGGCTATCCTTCTTACATCTGCCTTTTTTCCAATATACCTCCTGCCTACAAGCATTTTTGCCTGAAAAGTATCAAATAGCTTAAATTCTACAGTTACTCCCTCTTCCTCTTCAATAAGAACACCCTTTATTAAAGCATCGGCGCCTATAACTTGCCAATCCTTAAAATCTATGTCATACCCCTGTTTGCTTGGATCTTCTATATATGCCTTTTTATCGATGATATCAAACAGGCCAGAGAACTCCAGGTCGTGAGCAAGTACATCCCGCAGACTGCCGCCAGTCTCAGAATGTACACTCAAGCCTCCAAGGTTTTTTATATCCTGAATGGCAATAGGCAGTCTTTTGCCAATAGGGGCATTGATATCAATATAGACTTTTGCAGAACCCTGTTCCGTGAGCAAAGTCACCAAAAGGCTGATTATAAAAAATAAATATTTAACGATCAAAAATATATTTTTCCTCATTCTCTTTCGCATTCAGGAAAGCATACGCCGATTTCCACAAAATCCTTGCCTAACCCCTGAGGAAGGGGCGGAAACAATGAGGCAGCCTTTTCTATTGCCCTAACACCTGACTGTACAAGTATCGTATTACCGGATGACTGTTCAATATGACTTTCAACAATGCGGCCTCTTTTATCTATCCGCACACCTATCACGGCAATCTCATCTTTCTTTATATCGCCCACATAGTTCCATTCATCCTGGATTAAATCTCCTATCACCTTGGCATATTTTTCTTCCAATTCTTCAGCCCATTTCATCACAGCTCCTTTCTGCATCACCTCCTGATTTCTCGCATCAGATTTAATAGGCCTTACAATCCCTTCTCGGTGTTTTACCTTTTCTCTAATCTCTTTAATCCTCTTTGCTAACTGCTTATTTTCCAGTTCCTGCATAGCTTTGCTGATTGACTCTTCTGCCTCTTTCTTCTTTACACGCTGTTGTATCTTTTTCAGCGCCTCATCCAGAGATGGCTTTTTTTCTTTCTGTATAGAAACGGCCTTCTCTTTTGTAATAGGGCTTGAAACAAACTTTTTTGATTCAACCTCAACAGGCGGTTTTGCCTGTTCTTCTACGGTTGAAACCTTTGCTGGGATTTCTGCTGGCTTTACCGGTGTGAACAAATCAACGGTATATACCGGGGCTGTAAATTTCTTTGAAGAACTGCTATTGGCAAACAAAAATAGCGTAACCAAAATAATTATATGCAGAAATAGAGAAACTGCTACCGTTATGCCAAGACCTGGTTGTTCATCCCATTGGTTATAGAAACCGGCTGACACTTACTCCCCCTCAACAGGTTCGGTCATCATACCCACCCTTTCTATACCCGCCTTTCTTATCTCTGCCATTACTTTGACAACATGACCATAAAACACCTCGTTATCTGCCTTTAAAAGAACTATTTTATCCCGTTTTCTTCCACTTTGGTAAATTGTTTCAAGTTTTTCTTTTAAATCAGAAACCAAAATCTTGTTCTTATTTATTAGCAGTGTCCCTTCTTTATTGATGGTTATAACCAATGACTCCTCATCTGGTGTTAATGCGGACGCCTTTACCTTTGGCAGATTAACATCCAGCCCCTCTTGAAGCATGGGTGCTGTAACCATAAATATGATTAAGAGAACAAGCATCACGTCTACAAGTGGTGTGACATTTATCTGAGAAAGCACGTTTCGTTGTTTCGGCCTTGAAAGATCAATCATTTTTTCTCTCGTGTAAGCTCTCTTTCCACGATATTCAAAAAATCACCTGCAAAGTTCTCCATCTCAACTGCCATTCTGTTAATCCTTGTCACAAAATGATTGTAGGCAACAACCGCCGGGATAGCAGCCATAAGTCCCATAGCAGTGGCGATAAGTGCCTCAGATATGCCAGGGGCAACAACTGCAAGGCTGGCCGATCCCTTTACCCCGATACCTCTGAATGAATTCATTATACCCCATACGGTGCCAAAGAGGCCGATAAACGGCGTAGTATTTCCTGTTGTGGCAAGAAACGAAACTGCCTTTTCCAGCCTGCCTGTTTCGCGGGAAATTGCCTTTTTTAATACCCTCTGAATGTTGTCCATCTCTCCAATATTGAATTGGACATTTGATTGAGCATCTCTTCTTTGCGCCGTTGCTTGCAAGAGTTCTTTATAACCTGCAGCAAAAACCCTCGCAAGCGGGGAAAATCTGTAATTTGAAGAGGCATCAAATATGGAGGCAAATTGTTTTTTTTGCCAGAAGAACTCCAGAAATTTTTCCGACTCCTTTTCCATCTTTCTTATGATCCTATACTTATATATGACAATTGCCCACGAAAGGATAGAAAAGAGAATGAGCAGGATAAGCACAAGCTTTACCATGATACCTGCGCCCGCTACCATCCCCCACAAACTTCCCTGCGTAGTATCGCTTAAGTTCTGGATATTCAGCAATGTATCTATGCCTCCTTTTGTAAGAATGAGGTGAAAGATAAAAAATTATTATCTCTTGCCTTATTTTTTTAGCACCTTTAAGATTTCAAGTCAATGTTTTATGCTATAACAAAGGCAACAAATCACCAATCGCCGTCCTGTTCCTTTTGTACAAAATAAGGAATCCCTTGTGAAAAAGTCTTGAAAGTATGGTGAGTGTGATGTTATATTATAAAACATTGCGTATGGCAAGCATGAAGATTCAACATATACAAAATGCAGTCAACCAAGGCCTTAAACTAACGTATATACACTGTTGGATAGCAAGTCCGCTCAAAAACCCTATTTCTTTTATAGTGGCTCTATTTCCAGCGGCTTCATCCTGTCCTTACAAGCCTTCGCTTACAGACCTTTGGTTCCGGTGTAATATAAACCCGAAAAATGCAGTTGGTTTTTATTTTTCGGGTCAAACGCAAGATTTGAGCCAAAGACAAGGAAAAGCTGGTTGGACAAAACCGACGCATACCCCTTAATGTATGTGAGTATTTGGACAGCCAGCTTTGACGCAGTATTTGGCCAAAGATTGCGATTGTAAGAAAATGCTATTGCATTTTCTGGGTAAAAGGTGAACGCATTATGAAAATAGCTATAAGCACCATAGGTATGCTCATATTTTTTGTCCATGTGGCCTGCTCTGCAGAGTCCAGTCCTCAAAAGCAAGAAAAATCTATACGAGAACTCATTATCCACCTAAACAATGAATATCGTTTTCTTGATGCTGAGCTAAAAAAACTGGAAGATGATATCAAAGAATTTCCGCATACAACCTTAAGCATATCTGTTATAAAACGGGACAATACGGTAAGGCTAATCTCTCTGGAGATATTTGACGGCGATAGACCACTGGGAAAACATATTTACACTACCCTCGAAAACGAAGCAATGGAGGCCGGAGGACGGCATCAGGTATTTGAGGCGGAAATCAAAGAAGGTAATCACACTCTGAAGGCAGTATATTATTGGACAAAGACCGATAAGTCTCCGCAAAAGGACGAAACTATAATCCCTGTTTCCATATCATTGGGAAATAGCTCCTTTCTGGAACTATCATTTGACAAAAAAGAAAATAAAATAGGGTTGAGCCATTACCAGCTTAATTTCAGCAACAAGTGATTATAATGAGAATTATATATCTGATATACGTTATTCTATTTATCTTGTTTACCAGGCCTCTTCTTGCGGCAAATACTCAGCCGCCACTAAAACCTTCGCTTTCCTTCGACGAGTACCGGTATCAAAGAGCTCTCTATGCATTTCTTACCGGTGATCACATTATATTGTCAAAACTCACCACCTATCTTGCGGAAGCCTCCTCAAAAGAAAAGAATAAGGCGCTCCTCATACACAGCCTCTCTGGAATCAATAGAATATATCCACCTGCAGACTATCCCACCTTTAATGCTAATATCCAGTCTAAAGATATGCCAGAACTGCCGCAGTTGCTGGATACTGTTTACATGATGGGAAACTATGAAAGGTCTCTATCGTTAAGCAGAAAGTTGGGTGCCGATGCGGCAGCACACTATTTTGAAGGCATGAGCCTTCTCCGCCTGAACAGATTAAAAGAAGCTGGCATTGCACTTACAAAAATCCAGAAAGACGACAAATTCTATCCGTATGCTAGAATTGCCCTTGTTCAAATAGAAATCATGAGACAGCGCTTGGGAAATAACACTATCGAGGAAAATTTGAAAGAGATCCTCTCCCTACCCACTATAAACGAGGAGCTTTCTGAAAGGATACATATTCTCCTCGGACAGATTCTCTTTGAAAAAGGGCTTTTTGCAGATGCCCTGAGTGAGTTTCTCAAAGTACCGTATAAAGGTCAGTTTTATAGAGAGGCTGCACTGGGGCAGATATGGAGTTTAATAAAATTAGATTCCTGCGGAGATGCTATCCTCCTTCTCAAAGAGATTAAATCATCTGCATTTTATGACGATATAGAGCAGGACGCCGCAATAATAGAGGGGCATTGCTATCTTAACCTGGGCGAAGTTAAAAAGGCAGCCGACCATTTTCTTATACTCTCGAAGGCCTATATGGCTAGCAGGGAAAGACTCGAACAACTCATCAACAATAAATCTATAAGAAACAGGTATATCACTCTTCTCCTTGGAGAAAATACTGCTCCGTTAACCAAAGAAGAACAATATTACCTCGCAGAGCTCCGTAGTGCCCCGGATATATCGGCTCAGTTAGAAGAGCATAAATTTTTAAACACCCTCAAAAACGGTTTTGTTGAAAAAGAAAAAGAGAGCGTGGATAAGGAAATCTATACAGAAAATACAACACAAGGCTTAAAAGGAATATTGAGGAAACGAGGGGAAGACTTTGGGAGGCTAAAAAACCTCATCCTCGCCGTAAAAAAAACAGAGCAAAACACAATAAAGCAGCCTTTCATGATGAAAACAGATAAAGACTTCTTTGCAAGCACGGAAGAAACGATAGTGGCCCAATGGCCAAAGATATTGAATCGTAACATTACTGAAGAGGAAAAAATGATGGTTAAACTCATTCTGCAAGAAGAAATAACTACAATGGCATGCCCCGATTCGACTCTTATATGCCCCATTATCCCAGATGTAATTCCGCATAAAAGAAAGTATAATGTTGATCAAACCAAAACTGCGATGATTTTTCTTGAAGCAATTGGAAAAGATATGGCCAATATGCAGAACGGTGAGCAAATCGGGTTTGAGAAAAGGTTTGCTACAATAAGAGCAGATATCAATAAGAGAATAGAAAAAAATAATGGCACCGTAAGTAAATTAGAGGCATTGAGGGAAGCATTAAGAAAGTATATCGTAGCAACTGAACAGGGATTGGAAAAAAACCGTGCCAGATTAGACAACTCTGCAGTACAGAGTTTCATTAAGATTAAGTATGATATGGAAAACTTTAATACCCGTATCATTGCAGGACTTGATGCTGTAACACGTGATACAAAAAAACGATAAAATTAAACACCCATGAGAGACTGTGTTCTCTAATGACCAACGATGGTGGCATTGAACCACCATCTCTAAGGAATGATTTACCCCGTTAGAAAATTATACTCTCTAACGAGGCTTATACCACCGACAGGAGTCGGCAGTTTTCTCTAACGGGGTAAAGAAGGCCGGCAAAAATACATATGCAAATCAGAATTATAAACATTTTAATAAGCATATCGCTGCTAGTCATGTGCTCCTGTCAAATGGTGGGTAAATCTGCAGTTCTAGGACCTGTTACAACTGCTGCTGCAGAAGAATCTTTGAGAAAAAAGCAGGAAGCCTGGGAAACCTACACACAGTTAATGCAATCTGGCAAAGACGTTTCTATGAACACATTTCTAAGGCTCACAGAAGATTATCTCGAGGCAAAGGAAATGCTCTACAAAAAAGAACAGGAAAATTATGAGCAAAATCTAGAACTATACAATAAAGGCTCTTTAAAGGCAGCGCCTAAACAACCTAAACCGGACTACTCTTCGCTAATCAATAAGCTGAATATGCTGGTAGAAAAGTATCCCCATGTACAGGGTATAGACGCTGTTTACTATATACTGGGCTATATCCTCTCTGAACAGGGAAGGAAAGATGAGGCAATGAGTATATTTGAAGAAATGATAACAAAGTACCCCACGAGTGATTATTTCATAGAGGTTACCTTTAGACTCGGTGAACTTTATTTTGAGACAAATCAGCTGGGAGACGCATTGGCGGCATATAGACATATATTGAAGTTCCCTGATTCTGTGTTTTATGATAAGGCTCTTTATAAGATAGGCTGGATTCATTATAAATTAGACAAATTTAAGGAAGCGCTGGAATCATTCATGCTCACCGTCGATCTCAATTGGAGAGAAGATGCTAAAGAACGCAGCGTCACAAGCGAAGCTATGTTTGAAAGCGTGATGAGTCTCAGTCATCTTAATGTAGAGCAGGCAATCGACTATTTGAAAGCACGAAGTGCAAAAGAATATACGCTCATAATCTTCACAAAACTTGGAGAATTGCTTATACAAGAGGCACGGTTCGAGGAAGCAATATCGGTATATACAGCTATGACAAAATTCTTCCCTGCCGATAAAAACCTTTATCTTAGCTACCAAAGATTGGCTGACCTCTATGAACGTATGGGGGACAAAGAAGCAAACCTTATGACCAGAGAAAAACTAATCGACCAGTGCAATCCTGCAACATCATGGTATAAACAAAACTACCCCAACGGCTCAGGAGAGGTTGACAAGGTTGTTGCAGAGATGATGATCTTTACTTCCAAGGCACATCATGTCAAAGGCAAGAAGCCGGAACATAAGGCAGAACTTCAGAAAGCTATAGAGGGCTACAGAAAATTCCTGGCCCTCTTTCAGAAACACACTTATACCAAAGAAATGAACCTTTTGCTTGCAGAAGCCCTCTTTGACGCAGAGAGATACTGGGAGGCAGCACGAGAGTATGACAAGGCTGCCCAGTTTTACCAGGAAGGCTCTCAGAGGGGAGATATAGCATATTCAGCATTTCTGGCCAGCGAAGTAATATTCTATAAGTCGGCAGGTGAACGAGGACAAATCATCACGTACGCAGAACGCCTATTGACTACTTATCAGAAAGATCTTTCCACAAGCGACAAATGGGCGAAAGCAATTTACAAGATCGCTGATATGCACAGAAATTTGGGCGCATTTAAAAAAGCCCATGAAAGTCTTATGCCTCTGACAAAAGACAAGGAAGCAGTCCCCGCCTTTCAGAAGATTGCAGAACTCTACCTTGCGGAAGGAAATAAGGAAGCTGCCGAAGAGACATATCTGAGACTATTTAACATACTGAAGAGCCCCGACATGCAGGAAAAAGTTGCTCAACTCCGGTACCAGAGAGGAGAAGAACATTTCAAGGCAGGTAGATATCAAGATGCCGTTGCAAAATTTAACAAAGCATTTGACATTTATCCTGACTCCAAAATCGGAGAGGCGGCCCTCATGAAGGTCGGTTATACCTATATTCAGACCAATAAGATAAACAATCTTGTAACTTTAACTGAACAGATCATACAAAAATATCCTGCTTCTGGCGGAGCTGTTGCACTACTTATAGAAGCCGGGCAAAAACTGGAAAAGAACGAACCCTCACAATCTGCAATGCTCTATGAAAAGGCATCTTTTATGACACTTGATACAAAGGACAGTCAGAAGCTTATTTCTGCGGCAACTGCACTTTATGAAAAAAATAAAAAATATGATAGAATAGAAAATCTTTACAAAAACCATATAGCAACCAATAAACTCTCTCTTGAAAGCAATGCAGAGATTACTTACAAATTAGGGTATATACAACTTAAAAACGGAAAAAAAATAGAGGGAATGGAAACGCTCAATCAGTTAATGAAACGGAAGGGGGAGATAGGCAACCTGATTATCATAAAAACCAGGCTGCTTCTCATGGAAGAAAAGTATACTACCTATGCAGAAGTTAAGCTCATCAACCCATTTGAAGAAACTCTCAAGAAAAAAACTCAACTCCTCGACAGTCTTCTGATAGAATATTCCGATCTTGCTAAACAGAACGATCCCGACCTCTTGACAGAGGTATTGTTTCGTATGGCAGCAGCTCTTGAAAACTTCAAGGATTCTTTGATCAATTCTGAGAGGCCTTCGGAGCTGACAAAGGAAGAATTAGAGGAATATAACTTTCTTCTGGAAGAAAAGGCATACCCGTATGACGAGCAGGCTGTCAAGGCATACGAAAAAGTCATACATGTTGGCAGAAACACTATGGTCTTTAATCAATGGGTGCAAAACAGTCTGGAGAGATTGTCAATTCTCAGGCCAGCGCTGTATAAGAGGGATTTCACTGTAAGGGAAATGGAGCCAGTCTTTATCTACCCCAAACCTGTAGAGTTGGGGGGCAGGCTATGAGGCTCAGCATATTAAATCCCCCGCTAGCGGGATGCGGGTTAGTGCTTATCATAGTACTTATGTTATCGGGGTGTACAATAGTAGAGCAGCACACTTCTCTCCAACAAGGAAACGTCATACAAACCGATAAGGCGGCAGATGCTGTTGACATGGAGATAGAGGGTGATATAAGAGAAAAGGTAAGGTTGCTCCTCCAGGAAGGATTGAAACAGATAGACACTGACCCAGGTAATGCCCTTAAAATTTATCTTGAGGCAATTAAACTTGCGCCCAGCAGGTGGGAGACACATTATAATGCGGGCATTGCCTACCTCAAACTCCATAATATAGAAAATGCTGAGAAGGAATTTTTTGTTTCTTTAAAATATAAGGCACCGACTGGCAAAATATATAATGCCCTCGGGTACCTATACCTGAAAGCCGGGAAAAAGACAGCTGCTATTGAGGCATTGAAAAAAGCGGTGTCTTCTGAAAATTCTTCCCTTTATATTATAAATATGGCAAACATATTACAGACTACAGGCCGAATGGATGAAGCCATGAGTTACTACGAACTGGCAGCATCTATAGATCCGTCAAACCCTTTTCTTCACTATAATACAAGCCTGCTTCTGTATAAAATGGGTGAATATAAAAAAGCACAACAAGAGCTTACGCAAACGCAAAACCTTGAAGAGGAAAATACAAAAACAATCTTTTATAAAGCCCAATTGCTCCTCAAGCTCGGAGAACATGAAGCTGCCTTAAAGCTGCTTCAAGACATGAGGGATCAGGACCCCACAAATCCAGAGCTAGATAAAGATATAGGAATAATATATGAGATCTACCTTGGAGATATGGAAAAGGCGCTGGTAAACTATTATGCATATATAGCCAAGGGCGGTGAAAAAGCCAAAGATGTTGCATCGTGGGTAGATGTGGTTAAGGCTAAACAGGCATTAAAAAAGGAACAAAAATGAACTGTTTTATCCATTACGTAATTGGGTTCAAAGCCTCCATCATGAAAAGCTCTGTTAACAGATATGCGTGCTGCAGAATTCTCGCAGGGCTAATCATGTTTTTATGGTTTACTGCAAGCCTTGCATACGGCAGTCAGGATACAAAAACAAGCACGAAATATACTGAACCAGAGATAATAGAGCGCACCATAACAGTAGAAGGATCGATAGAAAAGCCGCGGGTAATTTTTATTATACCGCGGGCCAAAGTATGGAAAGAAGACCCTCGTAGAAAGAGTTTTATAAACGATACCTTAAGACCTGTATATCCCGGGCATTTAATAAGGGAAAGAAATGTTGTCAATCCTACAAGGAGGTAAGTTTTCATGCAAGAAATAGCAGTATTCTTCAGAGATGGAGGGATATTCATGTATTTCATCCTGGCCGTTGCTGTAACAGGAATAGCAATAATAGTAGAACGCCTTCTTCTGCTTGTTTTCAAATGTAATGTGGATGGAAAAGCGCTTTGGACAAAGATAAGTAAATTAATTCAAGGCGGAGAAATAGAAAAAGCGCGTGCAGTATGCAAAGGCTCTAACGCGCCGCTTTTAAAGGTAATGGAAGCAGGAGTCTCTGCAGCAGCTCATGGCCACAAAAAGGACATTCAGAATATTTTGGACGAGGTTATAACCGATGTCATACCCACAATAGATAAACGGATACCCTATCTACTCACACTGGCAAATGTAGCCACCCTTTTCGGCCTTCTCGGTACCGTACATGGTTTAATCCAAGCGTTCACGGCTGTAGCATCAGCTGACCCTTCACAAAAGGCAACCCTTCTGGCAGGCGGTATCTCGATAGCCCTTTACAATACAGCATTCGGTATCTTGGTTGCTACAATCTTGCTTATTATGTATGCCGTTTTACAGGCAAAGGCAAATAAGGTCATAGATGAAATAGACTCGCTTACCATCAAATTTATCAATCTGATCAACAGGGGAAAAGGTGGCTCAGAGGCGCAGTAAGAGACACCACCATGCGATGAGTGATGAGTTGGACTTTACCCCCCTCATAAGCGTCCTCATCATTATCATCTTCTTCCTGCTGCTTACGGCGGTATTTGCCAAGATAGCTATTATAGATATTTACCTACCGCAAGAAGGACAGAGCAGCGAGACAGCGGAACAAAATACACCTTCTGTAGGAGTGTTAGCGATAAAGATTACTGAAGATGGGTTCGAATTGGGCGGCATTGGCGGAGGGGTTCTTATTCCCAAAAACTCACAGGGGCTGAACTTTAATGAACTTACCAATCAACTCATTGCAATCAAAGATAAATATCCACGAAAGGAAGACGTAATTCTCTTATTTGATAAAGATATATCCTATGACACCGTAGTGAAGGTTATGGACGCCTCGAGAGAGATCACAGATGGTACAAGACGTATCCTCTTCCCCCTGGTATCACTCGGCGAGAACAGGTAGAGATAATGGAAGACAAATCACTGAGAAAAAAACGTAAAAGGAAGAAAAATATAGTCGGTTCGTTGATGCTGGTACCGCTCGTAGATATATTTACCAATATACTCTTGTTCCTTCTCATGAGTTACTCTGCGGAAGGCAACATTCTTACCGTTGACCCCAAGTTTAAACTGCCCGTATCTACATCACGCCAGAATCCGAAATTGAAACTGGTGCTTCAGGTCACAGAGGATGCTATCATCATGGAAGGAGAGAGGATAACAGGGGTGCGGGAAATTATGGCTGTAACGGATTTGAGCATTGCCCCTTTATACGAAGCACTCAACGAGAACACAAAAAAGGTGGAATACATAGCAAGAAATAATCCATCGTTTAAGTTTACCGGTGATGTGATAATCCAGGGCGATAAAAAGATACCCTTCTTACTTTTAGAAAAAATAATGTATACGTGCGGTCAGGCAGGCTACAATAATATCTCGCTGGCGGTGTTCTCCCGTGAATAAAAAAAAAGTCTTTTTTGTTTATGCACACAGACCGGGCAAAGAGCCGGAAGAGATTGCACCCAAAAAATCTCTGAGCCTCGGCAGTGCGCAGGACTGTGACATTATAGTCTCAGCACCCGGGGTACCATCAAAACATAAGTTTCTTAAAAAAACACGTTCAGGGTACATCCTTCGAATTCCCAAAGACCTTGATGGCGTAATGGCTATCGGGAAAAGCTCGCTTCCCCTGCAGGGCATTATTGAATTTGGTTTTTTAAAAAGGAAAAAAGATTGTTACCTTTTTAATCTTCCGAAAAATAATCCTGCCAGATTGCAGATTGGTGATCTAACTCTCACATTCGGTCACAAAGATATAATTATTCCGGAAAAGCAAACCGTAGTATTAGACAGGGCTTTAAGAAGGCCTCTTATATCAAGGGAAGATTACACCTTCCTCCTTATTCTCACCCTAACTGCTCTCATCAATTTTTCAGCAGTAGCTTATCTGAACACTCTCAAGATAAGAAAGGCAGAACCGATAGAAGCTTTCAAAACTATAGCGCCCAAATTTGCAAAGCTTATCCTTGCACCATCCAAAAAGGAGGTTGTTAAAAAACCAGTTGTAGAACCTGCCCACGAAGAAAAAAAGGAAGAAAAGAAAAAGGAAGAAGTGAAAGAAGCTAAGAAGGAAGAGGCTCATCCAAAAAAGGCTGAGGCTGAAGTGAAAGAAGTTAGGAAAGAAGAGGTGCGTCAAAAAAAGGCTGCGGGTGCGGAAGAACCGTTTGCCTTAGCACTTTCATCATCCCAAAGTGCTCCCTCATCTGCTGTCAAGGAACGGATTAGAGAAACAGTTAAATCAAAAGGGCTGCTCGGTGTTATAACAGCAAAGGTAAGACCTTCCACCATTCCAGGCGACTCATTACTTCAAGAAGTAGATAGAAGTGTACGGAGCATAGACAAGGTAGGCCGCGGTGAAACAGAAGAGGCCTTAACAGCACTAAAGGCTAAGGGACTTGAAAGGATGGAGGAGATTTCCGGTAATATTGTTGGTGATAAGCAGGTCACAATTTCCAAAGATATTAGTGAGATAATCAAAGAACAGCAAAAAATAACATTATTAGAAGAATCAAACAAGCCAAAGGCTGGTGCTATAGGAAATACGCCTAAAAAGACTAGAAATGAAGGCGAAGTTTACCGAGCAGTCACCACGTATGCCGGAGGGCTAAAATATCTTTATAATAATGCCCTACGGAAAAATCCGGCGCTAAAGGGTAAAATAGCAATCAGACTCACCATTGCATCAAATGGCAAAGTAACGAAGGCTGAGATAACAAATTCAACCATAAATGATGCGGAACTGGAAGAGGCAATAACCAAGCGGATATACCGATGGCAGTTTGAAGAGCTAAAAGATGCTGATGATATGATAATAGAATACACCTTTGACTTTGCACAGGTCGGATAATCTTATTTTCATGAATTAGATTGACAAAAAAAAGACAGGATGTTATTTTTAAAAATAATTACACCAAGCCAATGGGGCTGTAGCTCAGTTGGGAGAGCGCAAGGCTGGCAGTCTTGAGGTCAGGGGTTCGATCCCCCTCAGCTCCACCATTTTCAATTCTTATCACCTAAACCTTGCATGGCAATATATGCAAAGGTTGAACAGTTTGTGCGTTTGGGCTTTTACAATTTTCATATTCTTATTCTTAGCAGCTACCAGTAACTTTTCCAGCTCAGCGTGATATTCATCATCTATCCGCACAAATTCCTTAAACTTTGACTGATTTTTAGGAAGAGTTAACTTTTCGCCTTTTTTGACTGCCTCCTCAACCTTTTCTCGCGCCTCTTTTACCTTGACGAATGGCTTTTCAATAGTATCAGGCTTGTTGAGGATGAGCGCCTGAATAAGGTTGATAAATGCTGCATTCATGGCAATCATCTCTTCCTGGATAAGGTTTGGCATTGACTCTTGCGCCACAGCCTTTGCATTGTGCTGTAGTGTACAGACCATAATCACTCCCAATATAAAGCACCACCTTTTCATACTATCTCCTTTTTCCTATATCTTATTTAAAAACAAATATCGTGGTAATTGATGACTTTCTTAACCTTTTTTGCTAATCTTTTTATTATAAATATAGCTTATTTTATAGTAATTGACCCAGTCAATATGACAACTTTGATATACAGCCCGATCCACAAATTTTTCAAAATTGCTTTGTGCCCTTTATATTTTTCGCATATTTAAAATATCTAAAGAAATTATAAAGATTAATAAAATAACAATTATAAGAGTCCCATCTCCCATAGGTAGACGCATTATATCAAAAAAAATTGTTTTCCACTATTTTTTTACTTAAGTGAGCGAAGACAATACGCATTATGGATAAATTTAAACTCACAACCCAATTCACTCCCAAAGGTGACCAGCCAAAGGCGATTAAAGAATTGATAAGCGGAATAAACAAGGGGATTAAGCATCAGGTGCTTCTTGGGGTTACCGGCTCAGGCAAGACATTTACCATAGCCAATGTTGTCGCAAATGTGAATAAACCCACCCTTGTGTTGGCCCCGAATAAAACCCTTGCGGCTCAATTATTTGCAGAGTTTCGAGAACTCTTTCCAGATAATGCAGTTGAGTATTTTGTTTCTTATTATGATTACTATCAGCCAGAGGCGTATGTACCCACAACTGACACTTACATAGAA